>Ga0075120_10001741_pt1 | contig 16714 bp, 17 predicted proteins | sample AntAceMetag02UKL_FD_69792 | JGI IMG/M metagenome (GOLD analysis project Ga0075120, IMG submission 69792) | Saline lake microbial communities from Ace Lake, Antarctica - Antarctic Ace Lake Metagenome 02UKL | ecosystem: Environmental > Aquatic > Non-marine Saline and Alkaline > Saline | place... | reverse complement strand
CCATCAACAGCATTATCGACGGAACCATCGAAATCGAGCTCTAATCAAGCACGCGGCGGGCGGGGCAGAGCCACTGCCCCGCCCACACACCAAATCGGAGGCTCTACGTGAATCTGTCTGCTCAACCTAAAGTCGAGAAGCTAGAAGCAGTCGGGATTGTGAAACAATTTCCTGGCGTTCTAGCAAACGATCATGTCGACTTTGATGTTTCTGCTGGAGAGATTCATACGCTTCTCGGCGAGAACGGAGCAGGAAAGAGTACGTTGATGAAGGTCCTCTATGGCATGTATCAGCCAGATGGTGGGCAGATTCTTGTCAATGGCGAACCTGTCCGTTTCCGTTCCCCACTCCATGCTATTGAGCGCGGCATTGGAATGGTTCACCAGCATTTCATGCTCGTCCCCACCTTCACAGTGGCCGAGAACATTGCATTGGGACTTCCCTCTTCTCGACGAGCAGTTCTCGATCTGGATCGCGTATCCAAGCGTTTATTGGAAGTAGCCGATCTGTATGGCCTGCATGTAGATCCATCAGCCAAGGTCTGGCAGCTCTCTGTGGGAGAGCAACAGCGTGTAGAGATTCTGAAGGTTCTTTATCGTGGTGCGTCATTGCTGATCCTCGACGAGCCCACAGCCGTTCTCACACCACAAGAAGTCGACGATCTCTTCGTCTCTCTTCGAAAGATGGTGGCAGAAGGGCATGCCATTGTCTTCATCAGCCACAAGCTACACGAGGTCCTTTCCTTAAGCAATCGAGTGACCGTTCTTCGGCTAGGACGTGTGGTTGACACGGTGCCCACGGCTGATGCGACCAAAGAAGGACTCGCACGTTTGATGGTTGGCCGCGATGTGCTGCTCCGTGTCAATCGCCCCGCCGTTGAGCGAGGCGGCATACGGCTGACATTGCGCGGCGTCAAGGCAACCGGCAACAACGGCCTACCCGCATTAAAGGGAGTCGATCTGGACGTCTGCGGCGGCGAGATTCTCGGCCTAGCCGGCGTATCTGGAAATGGTCAGAAGGAACTTGCTGAAGTTGTCGCCGGAATACGCAGCGCGACGAAGGGTCGCGTGACGTTTGATGGCACTGATGTCACCGGACAACCTCCTGCGCAACTACTCGAACGCGGCCTCTCCTACATCCCTGAGGAGCGCATGATTGACGGCGTTGTGCGCGATTTCTCTGTCGAAGAAAACCTGATCCTAAAAGATCATCATCGGAAACCCTACTCCAAAGGCTTGTTTATGGATTTCAAGAGGATCGCAAGTGAGACCGAACAGCTCATCAAGGATTTTGACATCCGTACGCCATCGCGAAATACACTGTTGAAAAGCCTTTCAGGCGGAAACATTCAGAAGACCATCCTCGCCCGCGAATTGTCACGCAGTCCGGCGATCGCCATTGCTGCACAGCCAACACGGGGTCTGGATGTTAGTGCAACCGAGTATGTCCATCGCCGATTAATGGAGCAACGCTCGCAAGGCACAGCCACGCTTCTCATTTCCGAAGATCTAGACGAGATCCTCAACCTCTCTGACCGCATCGCCGTCATCTACGAAGGGCAGATCATGGGCGTCGCCAATCGCGATGACGTAACCGTCGAACAACTCGGCCTCATGATGGCCGGCGTTCGCCCGGAATCGAACGACGAGGACGAACCCAGCCCCTGTCCCGTTGACGATGGGAATCCGAACGCCTAGTCAATTCCTGGATTGTGACACCGCATAAGTTGCTGCGCCCCAAAGCTCCCCATCGCCATGACAACCCTGGCTAGGCACAGCTCGCATTCTCCGAGGATTCCAACGCGCCACGGTAGGACGAAGCCCCACTCCCATGCTACCATAAGATCAGCAGAACCAAGGAGGATGGTTATGGCAGGAAGATGTTGCTCGGCATCCCACGCGCCCGGAATGGCGTTTCGTGGGCAAATCGCACTGCAAGTTCGGAATCTGGGTCTTGAACCTGGTGATACGGTGATGCTACATGCATCTGTCGGGGCCATCGGCTGGATCGCCGGCGGTCCCAGCGAGGTTCTCCGCAGCGTCTTGGACACCATCGGTCCTGATGGAACTCTGATGATGTACGTTGGGTGGGATGGTTCACCCTACGATGTCCTCGTTGACGCCCCCGAAGTACCGCCAGCCATGCTCCAGCTGTGGCCAGCCTATGACCCAGCCACATCGCGTGCTGTACCTGCGTGGAGTATCTTGGCCGAATGCCTGAGAACGTGGCCCGGAGCCAAGCGTAGCGAACATCCTGATAGCTCATTCGCCGCCGTCGGACGCCATGCCGATGAACTCACGCAAGCTCATCCCCTCAACTATGGAATGGGTGAGGGATCTCCGTTGGCCAAGCTCTGCGAACGCAAAGGCAAGGTGCTGCTGCTTGGCGCACCGCTATCAAGTCTCACGCTACTTCACCATGCCGAACATCTAGCGAATGTTCCAGACAAGAAGATTGTTCGCTACAAGGCCCCCATCCTTCGCAACGGCGAGAAGGTATGGATCGATATTGAGGAGTTCGACACCCACAGCTGTCTGCCATGGCGTGGAGCCGTCGATCTGTTCGAAACGATCGCTCAGCAGCACATTCAAGAAGGTCATGGCGCCATCGCACACGTGGGCGCCGCCGTAAGTTACTTGTTCGATGCACAGACTCTAACTCGTTTTGCCACCGATTGGATCGAAGAACACTTCCAAACACCACAGCCAGCAGTCGGCGAGATTCACGTACGCGTCGCGGATGATCGTGATCATCGCGAGATCGCACACTTGCATGCAGCCATGGAAGAGGAACGAACAGGCATGCCCGTTTCCGCATCACGTCTCACAGCACAGGTCGACGAATCGCTCGAGGATCGGAACCGAAAGGTCTTCGTCGCTGAGGTGCCGGGCAAGCTCGTCGGCATGATCGTCGCACACGGAGAGTCTGGACAGCCTGGTGTGTTAGAGCATGCGTTCGTCGACCCTGGCTATCGGCGTCAGGGGATTCTGCGCGAACTGGAGATCGAAGCCAGCACAACCCTGCTTGAGCGAGGTTGCTCATCGATCGAATTCGACCTCGCACCTGACAACCACGCTGCACGCGAGGCAGGGATGGCGCTTGGATACACGCCAACTCAGGAGTCTTGGGAGCGACCACTCTAGTCTTCAATCTTCATTGCGTTATCTTCACTAGGAGGCTACTGAACCAAGACCCTCGTGGACGGCCACCCATGAATGAATGGAGCGGCCAATTGCGAGCCTGCCTGCTCGAATCGAGGAGAAGAGTGTCTATGCCGAAGACGACCATCAACGCAGCGCAACATGGCGTGTGCTCTGTGCCTCCTGTAGAGTGCTCGACCCCGGTGGAGACTCAAAACGGTTGGCCGTCGATCGCTGGAATCGAGAGCCAGAAGCCATACGAATCGTATTCGATCAGTTCTCGCGAGAGTCAACCTCATCCTGAATTGCCAGGCCCATGAAGTCTGTCTGCCGCAATTACACGATCGCCAAGCGTTGTTGAGTCCAGAATACCAACAAGGGAAGACCTGCCCCCCCCCCGAAACCTGAAGGCCGACACTGAGAAAGAAAGCCAGGTGCGCTTGAAAGCCGCGAGCCCGGCCGACATGAACCAAATTGGAAAAGCGGACGCTCGACTCCAATGAGAGCTCACGTCTTCCGGACCGCATTGCCGGGATGCCCCCTACCCTGATACACTTTCTATTCTATGACAAACCTGAAGAAACAACCCAGAGGACGAACTGCTGGACGATTGGCGGCAATTGGGATCGCCTTGGCCCTCGGAATTCTTTTCGTAATGGTATCAATTCCTGGCTGTCAAAGAACTTCGAACGTCGCCTCCTTCTCCGACCCAGCTCCAGAGACCGTCGTTGCTGATGAGACAGCTGAGCTGGCTGAAGAAAGCGACATCGTTAGTGTCCCTGATTCGACACCAGAAACAGCCGCTGTTGACAAGACAGAAGAACCGATTGTGGAAGCCGACGTTGCTCCATCCACTGAGCCAGCCGCAGAGACAGTTGCAGGTGATGAACTCGAAGAATTGGTTGAGGAAGTTCAAGCGGGCGCGTTTGCCGATCCAGAACTTGAGAGAATCATCCGTCAGGCAGTCAACAGGCCGACCGAAGAACTTCGCGAGTCTGATTTGCTTGAGCTAACGGAACTCGATGCCACGGGCAGCGGAATCGTCAGTCTCGAAGGGATTCAATACTGCACAAACCTTACGGTTCTGTGGTTGTACGACAACAAGATTACCGACATTCATCCGCTCTCGAAGTTGACCAACCTTGAATCGCTCGGTCTGGGTGGGAATGTGATCGTCAATATCGGGGCGCTGTCAGGTTTGACCAACCTCACGGGGATCGACCTGGGAGACAACAGTATCATTGATATTGGTGCGCTTTCGGGCTTGACCAACTTAACATATATCGCGATGGCCAGCAATCGGATCGTCGATATTGCAGCGCTATCCAACTTGGAGGACCTCAGAGCACTCGATCTGCCTGCCAATAGTATCGCTGACATCAGCGCTCTCTCGGGTTTGACCCATCTTGAGTATCTCTCGCTGGGCAGTAATCTAATCATCGACATCCGTGCGATCTCAGGTTTGGTCAATCTCACAATGCTCGAACTGACGCACAATCGGATTGTCGATATAGTGGCTCTGTCTGGCTTGACTAAACTTCTGGATCTTCGGCTCTCGAACAATCAGATCGTCGACATCAGCCCCCTCTCAGGTTTAACCAACCTCACAGCGCTCAATCTAACCAGCAATGAAATCGTTGATGTCAACGGTCTCTCAGGCTTGATCAACCTCACTTCGATTGAGCTGTCCGGCAATGGTATTGGCGATATCCTTCCTCTCTCAAACTTGACCAAGCTCGAGGGACTCTGGCTATCAGCGAACTCAATCATCGACATCAGCCCGCTCTCAGGTCTGACCGATCTCAGTCTTCTTTCATTGGGCAACAACCAGATTGTCGATATCAGTGCACTCGCAGGTTTGGTAGATCTCGTTGAGCTCGATCTGAACGAGAACATGATTGTCGATATCCGTTCCCTATCAGGCTTGACGCACCTTAACTCACTTGGGTTGACTCACAACCAGATCCTCAACCTTAGGCCGCTTATACTCAACAGAGGGATCAGCAAGGGGGATGACGTGGCCCTAGATCACAATTTGCTGAACATTCAACCCGACTCCCCACATATGATGGACATAGCAGCACTTCAGGACCGAGGAGTTAACGTATCTCACAAGGAAGATTGCGAGACCTGTGGGTATTAGCGCATTGCCTTCCGCACTATGGTGAGAACACCTCTGGGGGCTTTCGCAACAGAGCTGACGTGATCTTGAAGCGAACACGCCTTCGCTTTGGGAGCAGGCTTAGAACTGCACTGCCTGGATTCTGGTGGGAGAACTCCCTGATGAAGGATCTCGGTGCAGTGACATCAGCCATTCTAACTGTGCAATTCCCGGACTGAGGTTGCGAAGCCGCACATCAGGGGGCACCCGAAATCGTAGCTGCTTGAGCCCACGTTCTGCAATCGTGCTACTTCGCACCAAACGGGATCTCGACCTTGCCGAAAACACCATCGTAGCCAGGCTCAATTGTAATGTCTCCTGATCGCATCTTGGCAATACCTTCCAATACACGCTCGGGTGTTCCTGGCACGAGGATATCAAGCGAGTGTTCGAGAAGAATGTCCAGCTCGGTACCGTGGCGGTCGAGCATGGCGTCGTAGATTTTGGCAACCTTCTTGCTACCCACACCCACACCCACAGATTGTGAAATGATTTCGGCCAATGGGATCAGGCTCTTGAATGGGATATCGCCAAGTTCGGGCTCGACGCGATCGGCCAGGTCTATCACCCGATGCAAGACACCGATGGTCAATGTCTTGCCACACACGGGACAGACGTTGTCTACAGCCATCGACTGCTCGGGAGACCATGAGATACCACACGCTCGATGGCCATCGTGGTGGTACTTGCCTTCTTGCGGATAGAACTCGAAGGTGCCAGCATAGCCGTCGCCTGTCTTCAGGGCACGGGCAATGGCCTCAAACGAAATATCCTTTACGTCGAATAGCGTTGCTTCACGTGCCAATTTGGCGGGCGAATGAGCGTCTGAGTTGGACACCAACCGCAGATGATCCAGTGCCGACACACGTCGGTTCATGGGTGGATCGCTAGATAGGCCCGTTTCAATCGCATAGATCCGATCTGTGTATTCGCCAAAGCAGGCTTCCAGAGAATCAAACCCACTCTTGGCACCAAACACAGCGTACCACGGCGTCCAGACATGAGCAGGGATCAGCAATGTATCCGGCGATTGCTCCCACACGATTTCACAGAAGTCGGGAGCCGACAGTCCAAGCATCGGACGTCCGTCATAGACCAGATTACCCCGCGGAGACAGGGCCTCGTGGATACGAACGGCATCATCCAACGAAGGCACAAGCAAGACCATGTGAATGCGGCGACCGCGACCATCATGCTTCCATACAAGGCTCACTTCACCTGTCACCAGGAAGGAGGTGCCGCCGTGGCTGTAGATCCCGTTGCCCTCATCTCGAAGCTCTGACGAAAGCGTGTCTAGCCAATCAGGCTGCGTGCAATCGCCCGTCCCCAACAGATCGATACCTTTGCGCAGAGCGCTCTCAGCTAGCGTTGGCAACTCCATTTGATAGCTCGTCGCATTGGAATAGCGCGAGTGAATATGCAGGTCGGCGATGACAGTCATTCAGCTGGGTCCTCGGCAATAGGGTAATACCAAGGATTGCCGCAATCGGCGACAAAGCTGTCCACGTCGACGGTAGCGTGAAAGATGCTGGCCGAATACTCTGCCGCATCCACGGTATAGGCCACCTTCTCTCCGGGTTCTAGGTCATACAGCGTCACTGTGCCATCGCTAATGCGTACGCCATTGACATCATAGAACTTGGCCTTCACAACCACAGAATTCAATCGAACGTCAGCGCGATTGGCGACGATCCCCGTCACACGAATGGGCCAACCGAGCGTGAACAGCCAATTGGGATAAATCTCCGCAGCCATCACAACAGGCACTTCCTTGGTGACCGTCCCCGACATCCCGCGCGAGTCAGTCACGGTCAAGGTCACGTGATAAACGCCTTCTTCCTCAAACCTGTGTAGGGAATCCCAAGTTGCTTCAACCAGCGTATCATCATCAAACTCCCATTGCACCGATACAATCCATCGGCCATCCGGCGTTGAAAAGGTTGATGTGAACTGATAATCCAGTTCTCCGACATACCCATTGGGGCACCAGGTGAAATCTACTACAGGCCGTTCGACAGGCCCGAAGCAACCCGTGAGAGCAAGGGCTACTAGCGCTACTAGAAAGAGCCCGATTCGCTTGATGCTCATACTTCCTCCAATCCATCCCATCCGAACAGCTTCAGGTCAATCCGTCCGTTCTCGTCAAATGGAATCCCTTCGGATTCCAATCGAACGATCTGCTCATCGCCAATGCTCGATTCCCCTTTGGCGTTAACGACGCGATGCCATGGCATTTCGGGGCGAGGGCGGCCGCGGCCCAGGGCAGCCATCGCATAGCCTACTTGGCGCGCGCGCCGTGGAATGCCTGCCATCGCCGCAATCTGCCCATACGTGGCAACTGTCCCCTCAGGTATTCGCTGGATTGTCTCATAGATTCTCTCATACAGGCTATCGGACATGGCATCACCTCGGTTTGTGTCGTTTTCGCTGACGCTAACACTAATGCTGACGCTATAGAAAGCCTACGACGACTGCTGCTGTTTCACAAGAAACGCCCCGCTGCCTACGTTACAATGTAGATAATCTATCCTGTCTGGAGGCAACATGCTTACCACCAATGCCGATCGAGTCGTTGAATTTCTACTGCAGTGCAAAGCCGGTCCGCCAAGAGGACGCGCTCGTTGGAGCGTTGATCATGAAGGTGTTCCTTTCGTGCTCCCTAGCATCGGGGGAATCTCCATTAACGTTGCAGTCGGGGATTCAGCCTTCGGTTGGGCTGGTGACCATGTAGAGCCAAGTGTCAGTTGCACTGCCAATACAGACAAGCCGTTCGAGCACCCCAATATATCGCTCCAGCTGTATGCCTGTGCCGGCAATCAGGCCACACTGATTTCTGGAGATGCCAAGGGCAGTACGGGCTATGCCATTGGCCATCACGGCGGCAGCGAGCATGTGGTCGTGGAATTCCCTCGCGCCGTGAAAGAGAAAATGTCCTATGACGACAAGATTCTCATTCGCGGGCGTGGACAGGGCCTCAAGCTAACCGGCTACCCTGATATCTCGGCATTCAACCTGGATCCTGAGTTGCTCCAAAAGATGGACATCCAAGAAGTCGATGGGGTGCTCCGCGTTCCTGTTACCACGCTAGTCCCAGCAGCCTGCATGGGATCTGGCGTAGGAGCCACGATGCCAGGCACTGGTGACTATGACATCATGACCAGCGATCCTGAGACGGTTCAGAAATACGGTTTGGACAAGATCCGCTTCGGTGACTTTGTCGCACTTCTCGACCATGACAACCGCTTCGGCCGCACCTATCGGCAGGGTGCCATCACCATCGGCATTGTCGTCCATTCCGACTGCATGCTCTCGGGTCACGGCCCTGGTGTCACCACATTGCTAACAGCTGGTACACCGCTGATCGAACCCGTGATCGATGCCAAGGCCAATATTTCCGACATTCTCGGTCATGGCACGTTTGTCGAACCCAAGAAGGACGAATAGCACAGGCAGATCCTCAGTACTGATACGAACGATGTCAAACGTCCCGCAGCATTCGCGTTGCGGGACGTTTCCTTTTTGTGAGCGACTGCTGCTATGATGGTTGCGTATACACGGATTACTGATGAAACCGGAACGGAAGAACCGACTACACGCCATAGCTCTTCTCCGCGCGATTGTGTTGTTCCTTGTCGTCGTAGCGGTCTCGGTTACTGTTGTGGAGTATGTATTAAGAACTCAAACCGCAGACAAGCTCGATGCGATGTCACAGTCTGCCTATCGCATTCTTGATCTTCAGCGTGAGATCATTCACAGCCAACTGGGGGCCATCTCCTCAGATCTGCTCTTCCTTGCCAACCAGAATGAGCTTGCCTCCTACGTTGAAACAAACGACCGCAGCTACCTAGATACCATTGCTCAAGAGTATTTGGAGCTGTCGCGTCACAAAGCTATCTACGATCAAATCCGGCTCCTCGACGGCTACGGGATGGAGCTGGTGCGAATCAACTTCAATGATGGGAATCCGATCATCGTTGCCCAGGAGTTGCTCCAGCCTAAAGGGGCTCGTTACTACTTCACGCAAACGATCGCCCTACAAAGCGGAAAAGTCTTCGTGTCTCCGTTCGATCTCAATATGGAGCACGGCGTAGTTGAAATACCGCGCAAGCCAGCGATCCGATTCGTGATCTGGCTGGAGAGAATCGCGGCATTCTCATCCTCAACTACCTGGGCGAGAACCTATTCCAAGCCCTTGGCCAAGCTGCCGAAGAAACCGAGCAACGCACGTTCCTAGCCAACTGGGAGAGCTACTGGCTGCGGGGACCCGTCCCTTCTGTCGAATGGGGATTCATGTACTTCGGCACTGGCGTTCACACTGTGGACACGAGCTTCCCTGGCGCGTGGGAGTATCTAGCAGCGGCTGACGATGGACAATTCCGCATCGACTCAGGTCTATTCACCTTCACCACCATTCATCCTGCAGATGAGATCATTCGTGAAGGGCATCTTATCAATCCCGACACGATGCAGCACGATGAAGAAAATGACTGGAAACTTATCAACTATGTTTCTGCAACAACTCTGCAAGCCATAGAAGTGCCGATTAAGCGTGTGTGGAGAATTGTGCAAGGACTTCTCGTGGGGCTTGCAGCTGGCGTTTCTTGGTTCTACGCCCGCTCTTGGGTGCTTCGATCCGAGTATCAAAGCAGAATCGAGTTCCTTGCGAAGTACGATTCCCTAACAGGCACCTACAACCGGCATTACTTCGAACAGTCGATCGCCGATGAGGAAGCACGTGCTAGGCGTTACAAGCACTCAATCTCGTTCTTGATGATCGACATCACACGCTTCAAGCAAATCAACGACACGTATGGCCACCAAGTCGGCGATGAGGTACTCGAAGAAATATCAGGAATCTTGAAGAACAGCGTTCGTGAGGCCGATGTGGTCGTACGCTATGGTGGCGACGAATTCCTCATTATGTTCCCCGAAACAGCTACTGAAGCGGAAGCAGCAAAGGAGAGGGTCCTCCTTTCAATGGCTGGATTGAATGCCGACAAGTCGAGATTTACGTTCCCCGTAATTCTCTCTCTCGGAAGCGCACATTGGGAACCCGCATCCGGGGAGATGATCGAAGATGCGCTTCTGCATGCTGACGAACGCATGTACGAGCACAAGCAGTCTCAGCACGACGAACTAGATCGGAGATAGCGCCAGCTTGCGTCACGCCAGCTAATCAGATCTTGAACCACCCACGAAAGACGGTCGTCAACTCAGCCAGTTCTTCATCACTGAGGTCCTTGCCGAATGGGGCAAGGCGGATGGAGACCTTTGTACCATTCCCCCAGGGCCACCAAGCACAGAAAACGCAGGCAGCTTGCTCCGAATCCGAAAGCAAAAGCAATTGCCCGGACATAAGTCCGCCCAGATTCTTCGTGATTGTCTGAACAATGTCCGGCGCGTCAATAACGTTTGATGAATCCCACGTAGAGACGAGGTATTGCTCGAGAATTCCAAGCACTTCATCCTTCTTGTCGAATGAGAACTCAGCGAGCGCTGTCTTGAATCGGCCATCCCATTTCCATTCCAAGATATCGCCAAATGCCTCTGCCAAATTGCGGAACTCGTTTTCCAAAACACCCATCCCTTTCACTTCCATTGCCACCTCCGTTCTACGTCGCCTCCCCCTGTTGTAGCCTATGCCAGCTTCAACGCTGAAAAACACAGGCGCCACAGTGAGCAAGGCATTCTAGTCCGAGTATTCCTGCTTTTTCAAGAGAATAGCATCAAGTTGATTCGTGAAGGCGTCGTAGATGCCGGAAAGGAAGACTGGGGATGGTCGTCAGATGGCGGTAATCCAGTAGCGACAGACATCGTGATCCACTGATTTTACGTAGGTCTCATCTTCGAACACACCACCACATTTCACGATCACGCCAGCTGACGCAACGTTCGCGACATCGCAGGTAATAAGCACGCGCTCGATCTTCAGATCCCTAGCTAAGGTTTTGGCGGCTTCGAGAAGTCGAACTCCATGACCTTTCCTCCGCTCGGACGGGCGCACGCTGTAGCCAACATGGCCACCAAATTCAAGCAGGTTGTCAGTCAGCCAATGGCGTAAGTTAAACAGACCGAGGATACGGTCTTCGTGTACAAGGAATCGTGTCGTTCCGGGGACCCAGCCTTCAGGCAGATCCTCACCGCGCGATTGCTTGGCAAACCCTTCGACTGTCTCTTCAAAAGACCAATCTGGATTGGGAAGGAACGCAGGAATCCTCTCTTCACCAGCTGCAGCGAATTCTGTCACGAAGTCGGCAAGAGCTGTTTCATGCTCGGCCTGTAATGCGACAAATATCATGAATCACCTCCTCTGCGAGCAGCCGTTTACACGGCCATGCCTTACTCCCTATTCAGATAATAGTCTCCTGTCCGGTGTTCTTAGAACAGCAGGATGTGAACCCATCGCAGTATCATCCATACTAACGCTATGTATGGTAATTCAGAATCCACGCAGATGGGAGAGTCTTATGACTAAACTAGCAATCACCGTGCATCCGAATCTTGTCTATGCGGAACGAGACGGCAATCGCCTCACGTTCGATCACTATCAGCCCGCATCCCCAAATGGTGCAGCCATCCTGTTCGTCAATAGTGGAGGATTCGAGTCGGGCAAGCTCATCCAGTATGCACAAACTTCGCCGTCGGAGCATCAATTTCTCGACCCCGACAAACTGACTATCGAAGATAGCGGCCCTATTCCCATGCTCGCACAGTTCTCGTTTGCCGGAGTACTTGCTGCGGGATTCGCCGTATTTGATGTGCGACACAGCAATGCGCCACATAGAGTCGACGAGTTACTCGGCGACATAAAGACGGCGATCGCACATATCGGAGGACGTGCCTCAGAATTCGGTATCGAGGCCGATCGCATCGGCATCTTCGGGGCAAGCTCAGGAGGCTATCTCGCACTGGCAGCAGGGTTATCGACAAGGCAATCAACGCAATGTCTGATTGCAGCGATGGCCACATACTATCCCGCAGGCTTCGACTTCCCAGCCGATGTGGCGGCCTTCCCACAGCTCAGAGATGGATTGCCCGCATTGGCTGTCGATGATGACGTCCTCCAAGCTATTTCGATCAAGAACCTTTATCAATCGGGTGGACCTCCAACGCTAATCATCTATGGCGACCGCGACTTCCCATTCATACTCAACCCCTGCCACAGCATCTGCTCTGAGTTTCCCAAGGCAGGCATCGAAACCAAGTGCATCGTCATCGAAGGCGCTGCCCACGAATTCATGCGTGAAGACGGCTACCACACAGAGGATGGAGATCGTGCACAAGCAGAACTCGTGCAGTGGTTTGTGCAGCACATGGCAGCTTAGTCTGACTCGCTGAGATCCAATGCTCACTGCGCTATAATCCCCTCGGTGATTTGACATGTGTCTTGCAGCTCCAGCAAAAGTGATCTCTATTACAAACAGCACAGCCGTCGTCGATTACAACGGCGTGCAAACGACAACGCGTCTGGATACGCTAACTGAGCCTGTGGCTCCCGGCGATTACGTCCTCATTCATACAGGCTTTGCCATTCGGCGACTGTCTGCCGAAGATGGAGAGGAGACGCTCAAGCTGTTTGATCAGCTCGCTGAATCACTCAATGATTCAGCTGAAGCTACAGATAGCAGAGACTCCTAATGGCTCGTCCGTTTCAGCTTTCTGACCCTGTTCGAGCGCGGCAGCTAGCCGATGCCATTGCCATTCTTGCGCCTCCGACGCCTGTGAAGATTGTCCATGTCTGCGGTACACACGAGATGGCGATTACGCAGCATGGGTTGCGCCGTTTCTTGCCTGAGAATGTTGAGATTCTTGAAGGTCCGGGCTGTCCTGTCTGCGTCACACCCACAGCAGATATCGATGCTGTGGTTCAGATTGCAGAAGCAGGAGCCATCGTCTGCACATTCGGCGACATGACGCGAGTACCAGGCACACGGCTGACTCTGGAGCAGACGCGTTCCAAGGGATGCGACATTCGCGTCGTCCTCTCCATAGCAGAGGCTGTGCATATCGCCAGAGAGACAGATCGGGAAGTCGTATTCTTCGCTGTTGGATTTGAAACGACCACACCGATGACGGCAGCGGTTTTGCTCGATGATCCACCGTCTAACTTCTCTGTGCTCGTATCCCACAAGAAGATTCCTGAAGCTATGGCTGTACTGCTCAACCTGCCTGGCACCAACATTCAAGGTTACCTGGCTCCCGGGCACGTCTCGACGATTCTTGGTTTGGCTCCTTACGCAAAACAGTTGGATACATTCAAGATACCGATCGTCGTTGGCGGGTTTGAGCCCTTGGATATCCTGTATGCCATCGCCCTCATTCTCAGACAAATTCGTGACGGCGTAGGATTTGTGGAGAATGCGTTCCCGCGTGCTGTATCTGATGAAGGCAATCTGGCAGCCCAGATCCTGATCGAGACTGTATTCGAATCAACAGAGGTCCACTGGCGCGGCATCGGCGCCATTCCCGATTCAGGCTATCGCCTTCGTGACGAGTTTACGCAATTTGATGCGCGTCAGCGGTTCCAGATCGAGGGCGAAACGGGGGACGAGCATATCCCTGGCTGTCGCTGCGCCGATGTGCTGACAGCCCGCGCCACGCCTGCCGATTGTCCGTTGTTCGGCACACGCTGCACGCCACTGTCTCCTGTCGGACCTTGTATGGTGGGATCTGAAGGCGCATGCAGTATCTGGTTCCGCTACGGAGGACGTGAGCTACCATGACGCAAAATAACGATCGCATTTCCCCACTTCATGGTGCCGGCGGCGCGATGATGGGGCAATTGCTGGCTGAACATGTGTTGCCACACTTTGTTTCATCGCAAGTCGGACGCATCAATCTATCAGATATGGACGATGGCGCCACCATCGCCTTGCCCTCTGCGGGCGAACTGGTGATGACGACGGACAGCCACGTCGTTAAGCCAATCTTCTTCCCAGGCGGAGACATTGGAAAACTGGCTGCTGCTGGCACACTCAATGATTTGGCTGTTATGGGCGCTCGCCCGTTGGCCCTGAGCTTGGCGGTCATCATCGAAGAGGATTTTATCATTTCGGACGTCGATCGTATCGTCAAGTCCTTTGCCGATACGTTAATCGGTTCAGAAACTCCGCTGATCTGTGGCGACACGAAAGTCATGGGGCGCGGGGAGATTGACGGCATTGCCATCAATACGACCGGGTTGGGGATTGCCGATCCTGCAATCGGCGACGCCGGTGCTGTGGCAGGGGACGTTGTGATCGTGACCGGTTCCATGGGTGATCATGGCATGGCCTTGATGGCTGCGCGTGAGGAATTCCATTTGGAGACAGAACTCATATCTGATGTCGCATCCATCTGGCCGATGATTCGAACCATTCTTCCGGTAGGTGGCATTCACGCGATGAAGGATCCCACGCGCGGAGGGCTAGCTGCTGCATTGAATGAGATGGCCAGCAAGTCCAAGACAACCATCGAATTGAATCAACCAGCGATTCCTATCCGTCCTGAGGTGCAGGGTTTGTCCGACATGCTGGGGATTTCGCCCTTAGAGGTAGCCAATGAGGGCAAGGCCGTGCTCATTGTCTCACCAGCTGTAGCTGATCAAATTCTAGAGATGCTTCGAAAGCACCCGCTGGGGCACGATGCCGAGATCATTGGTCATGTCGGCGGCGAGTATCCTGGCCGCGTTGTGCTCACTACGGATGTCGGTGGCCGCCGATTCCTAGACATGCCTCTCGGTGATCCTGTACCCAGAATCTGCTAGCACCCATGCGTCGGATCGGCTAGAAGAACTGCCGTTCTCGTTCTCCGCGCTGCCTGCCGCCTGTGACTTGATCTTCGTGGATTCGCGCAGTAGCGTTTGACTGCCCCGAGGAGGAATGTCATGTCCCCGCAACCAGAATTCACCGTCATCACCAACGCCACAATAATCGATGGGTCCGGAGCGCCTCCTTTGGAGAACGCGATCATTGTGATTGAGGATGATCGCATCGTATCGGTCGACTCAGAAGACACAACCCACATTCCTGACGGCGCCAAGAACATTGACGCGCGAGGGCGGTGGCTGCTTCCTGGATTGATCGACGCGCATGTCCATGTCTCAGCACAGGAGTTCATCCCCATCCCACCCAAGGGTGATCGAACCGCCTACATGACGATTGTTGCTGCACGTAATCTGCGCTGCGCACTCCAAGCGGGGGTCACCACGGTTCGGGATGTGTGCGGCCCGCGCATGAATTTAGCATTACGCACGGCCATCGACCGAGGGCAGATGATTGGCCCGCGCATGTTCACATCAGGCAAGGGCATCTGCATGACGGGCGGACACGGCTCGGGTGATCCAAGTGCCGTCCATCAAGTAGATACACCTCAGGCCGTGAGGCAAGCCGTTCGTGAAGAGCGAAGGGCAGGCGCAGATCTCATTAAGCTACTGACCTCCCATCGCACGGAGCATCCCGAATTCAGCCAAGCTGAGATTGATGCCGGCGTCGATGAAGCTCACCGCTTGGGCCTACGAGTCGCCATCCATGCCGCCAACTTCGTTACAACGGCCATGGCTGCGCAAGCGGGCGTGGATGTCATCGAACACGGCAGCTGCATCGACGAAGCAACCATGCAACTGATGGCAGAGAAATCGATCGTTCTCGTCCCCACTCTGTGGGTGAAGCACGATCTTGCTGAGCGCCTCAGCCGTTGGAAGACAACGCCCGAGAAGTTCCCGTGGGGTGATGCCAACGACCTGGATGAAAGTCAACGATGGTTCCAACGATGCGTCGATCAGCTTCCCGAGACCATCGCCCTGGCAAGGAAACATGGTGTGCGGATTGCTGCTGGCACTGATTTCGTCATGTCCGATTTCCCCTGGGCGCTGCTTCCTGAGGAGATCACGTACTTGACACAATTGGGACTCACTCCCATGGAGGCAATTGAGTCGGCAACGCGTATCGGTGCAGAAGTGCTAGGATTAGAGAAGGATCTGGGTACCATCGAGCCAGGCAAGTTGGCAGATCTTATCCTTGTCGACCGCAATCCCCTTGAAGATATCACCGCTCTGGCTGAAGTTAGCTGGGTCATGCAAAACGGGCGGATAATTCCTCGAAGTCCCGAATGGGATCGTCGCCCCATCAAAGACCCCATCGAGTTGTAGTTCAAGAAGCCATCCGACGAAACAACAAATCGTAGACAAGCTGTCGAACGCTCTGGTGCTCGCTACCTAGAGAAAGGACTTCGCATGGAAGTGCTTTCTCTAGGTAGCCCAGCCCAACAACCCTACAGCTCGGAAGACTGCTCACGCCCACCCATCAGCTCACTTTCGGACAGCAAACTGCAGAGAATGAAGTTCCCGAGAAAACTCATTCTCTATTGAGTCCAGCCTTCGGGTGAGGTTCACCGCGTAAGCCAGGACCTGCGGTCTCGGATGGTTGCTCCTTGC
>Ga0075120_10001740_pt1 | contig 16715 bp, 13 predicted proteins | sample AntAceMetag02UKL_FD_69792 | JGI IMG/M metagenome (GOLD analysis project Ga0075120, IMG submission 69792) | Saline lake microbial communities from Ace Lake, Antarctica - Antarctic Ace Lake Metagenome 02UKL | ecosystem: Environmental > Aquatic > Non-marine Saline and Alkaline > Saline | place... | reverse complement strand
AATTCAAGAAAATACGACAGGTACCTATCGTTTACGTCATCAAATGCAATTTTGATTGTCTTAGAGTCTATCATACTGTTTCTACTATCTATAAAATAGTCAAAAACAGATTGTAAATGATTTTTTTTACAAAATAACCTCATGATTTCTGGAGTAATTAAAGTCATACGACATACATTACGATCAGTTATATCATCCAGCAGATCAAGAAATTCGTCATTTGTCATGGCTATCTCCTACTTTATGAGGTCAGGAACCCAACTGGCGCAGGTATCGCACATGGAACGGGGTGTACCCGCCTGAAGAAAACCTGTTCCTTTTGATGTCCTGCCCCCTATTTGTGCCGCTTTTACGGTTGCACCGGAAAGATTGGCTCCAGCCTTGATGGCTTGTGAAATGGCATCAACTTCTCCGCAATCCCCGCCGCAGCCGCTACCTAATTTTTGTTGTGCTCTTTCAGCCATGTCTTTTATTCTACCATTAGGCGTCCTGGCTTTTCCAAGTTTCTCAGCGGCTTTGGTACTGTATCCTATGAAGACCCTCCCATCTTTGGTTATCACAGCTACGGCCATTCCATTTCTTGCACCCGCTTTGGTCGCGTTTAAGGCAGCGTTGAAGGCGGCGCGCTCTGCTTGAGTTGCAAGCGCTCTTGCGCTCTGCCTTGCCGTCGCTGCCGTTATTGCAAGTCTCGACGAACCGGCTGCCGGTGCAATTTCAAGCAGACTGAGCATGTCTTCGAATGCAAGCCGGGAGCCCGATTTGCCTATCCTGCTTCTCTGATTTTCTGCAAAATTCCGATGTTCTGCAGCTGCTAAATCATTTCCTTGCGCCGCCAGTTCTTCAGCGAGTGCTTCGGATGTACGCGCATTCGCTTCATATGCAGCATCCCGGTCAGCACCTGATGTAAACAATCCTTCAAACAAATGCCGTTAGGATCACTTTTATTGACCGGATCGTTCTGCGCGTATGCGTATCTGTTCGGCCCGACACCCTCCTTGATCGGATCCCAATCATCGGGCGAGATGAAGCGTCCGAATGAGGGGTCCATGTATCGGGCGTTGAGATACATCAGGCCGGTTTCGGGATCATGACGCTCGTTGATGTAGCCCTTCTGCGTGGTCATCGCCGCATTGGTCGGCTCGCCATAGGCGGCATAGGCCGTCTCTTCGACGAGATTGCCCGACGCATCGGTGACAATGCGCACCGAGGACAGGTGATCGCGATGTATGAAGGTGGGCGCAGTGCCGACCAGCTTGATGTCCATATGCGGATAATGCGTATAGGCATCCATGGCGTAGACGCCGGTCGAGACCGGCGTGCCCGATGCGTCGATCTCTGCATCTGCATCCGGGTAGAGCGCCTCGGTGCCGGCGCCAATCTTCTTGACCCGTTTGCCTTCCGGGCCATAGGAAAAGTCGATGGTCGCCGCGGCCCCATTGATCACCTGCGACAGACGATTGGCCTCATCCCAGGCGAGCGTTCGCGTGCCGTCAGCCGTCATATTGCCATTGTTGTCATAGGAGAGCGCATTGGCCCCCAGCATCAAGGGCGCATGCGGCCGTGTTCCCGTGCCCGCCGGATAGACAAAGCCTCCTGCAAGACGCGTGCGGCTGAGCAGATTGCCGCCGTCATCATAGGCGAAGGTCTCGCTCAGGCTGGTATCGCCCTGATTGGTGGCCGTGATCAGTTCATCACGGTCATTATAGCTATAGGTCCAGCTTTCTGCGGCGCTCTGGCCGGTGATGGACAGGATCCGCCCCATGGCATCGCGCTGGTAGCTGTTGTCCATCAGCACCGTCGTATCGGCTTTGGTTGTGGTGATGCCAATCATCCAGCGGCGCTGCGGCGAATAGGTGAAGTCGGTGGTTATGCCATTGGCATAGACGATCTGGCTTGTCTGGCCGTCCGCCTCATAGGCAATCGATGTGACCAGGGATGGAACGCTCTGCAACCTTCCATCAACGCCATAGACCCAGGGGGAACTGGCAGAACCAACTGCAATGAGATGCGGATCATAGAGTTTCCAGATGGGAAGCTCACCCTGATCCTCGCCCATGAAGGTCGTATGGGTCGCACCATCAATCGTCACCTCATTCTTCGCTACATTGCCCGAGGCATGATAATCAATGGTTCGAATGGCGCTGCTGTTCGAGGCTGTCGTCAGTTGGCCGATATTATAGGTGCCAATTCCGACTACCTACAGCCTCCTGTAGCATCGATAATAAGTGGGATGATTTTCGGGTTGATAAACGCTTCCAATTTTTAGATGAAGGTTTTTTAGGATTTAGGTGTCTGTCGCATATCGATCTGAAATACGGCTTTGACCGTCTCCCGGATGCCATCCTGACTGCCAAGGCACCTTGCAGCAGGCATGTCATGAAGGCCCCCACGCTTCAAAAATGAGAAACCAGCCGCTCCGCTTCAAAACGTCATCCCGATATTATCGCGCTTTTGTTGGCCGAGTTCGCTGACGATGGCGCCGATCTGCATCAATTGTTCTGACAGCGGATTGGTCTTTCTCCAGACCATGCCGATGGTTCTTGAAGGGGCCTGTGGCGGGAACCGGGCGACCGATACGTTCGCCGAACAGGTTTCGAGGGCAAGCGCCATCTCCGGAACAAGGGTCACGCCCATGCCTGCGCCGACCATCTGCACCAGGGTCGACAGAGAGCTGCCTTCCATCAACTGGCGCGGTTGCGCCTTGCCAAACTGGCAGAAAGACAGGGCTTGTTCGCGAAAACAGTGCCCCTCCTCCAGCAGGAGCAAACGCATCGATTGCAGCATTTTGGGACTGGGCACCGGTTTTCCGGCGTCATCGGCGGAACGCACCAGGACAAAATCTTCTTCGAACAACGCAAATTCCCTGAGGGCCGGCTCTGAAATCGGCAGCGCGACAATGGCCAAGTCAAGCCGCGCCTCCAGCAGGTTGTCAATCAGGGATTTTGTGACGGATTCCCGCAGTTCCAGTTCCAGATCCGGAAACTCCCTTGATAGAGCCGCAACGATTTCCGGCAACAGATAGGGCGCCACGGTTGGTATGATTCCAAGCCGCAGTCTGCCGGCGAGAGGGCCCCGGGAGGAGCGTACGAGTTCCTCGAGTTCCTCTACGCCAAGCAGGATTTGTCGCGCTTTTTCAATGAAATCCTCGCCAATCGGGGTCAATCGGATCTGTCGCGCACTGCGTTCCACCAGAGTGGCGCCAAACATGCCCTCCAGCTCCTTGATTTGCAGGGAGAGAGCCGGTTGCGAGATGGAACAGGCCTCGGCAGCACGGCCAAAATGCCGGTGCCGCGCCAGTGCTTCGAAGTATCGCAGATGCTTTAGTGTCAAGCCAATCATTAGCCCAGCTTATCGCAGCCTTTTGAATAATCAATTTGAATCTATCGGGCAGCATGGCTAGAACCATTCCAGATCAAACGATTGGCTGATTTTGTCGGACCGAATGGAGACTATTATGGACGGAAACGAAGTAAACCCCGCTGGCGGTTGCCCTGTCATGCACGGTGGCAATACCTCAATGGACAAGCCAGTGACCAGTTGGTGGCCCAAGGGACTTAATCTGGACATCCTGCATCAGCGCGGTGCCCGCACCAATCCCATGGACCCTGACTACAACCACCGCGAAGCGGTCAAGGCGCTCGACTTCGAGGCCGTGAAGGCTGACGTTGATGCGGTCATGACTGACAGCCAGGAATGGTGGCCGGCTGACTGGGGACACTACGGTGGCCTGATGATTCGTCTGGCCTGGCATTCGGCTGGTTCCTATCGCCTGGGAGACGGTCGCGGCGGCGCCGGGTCCGGCAACATTCGTTTTGCCCCGCTGAACTCCTGGCCGGATAATGCCAGCCTGGACAAGGCGCGCCGCCTGCTTTGGCCGGTCAAGAAAAAATACGGCAACGCCCTGTCCTGGGCCGACCTCATCGTTCTGGCTGGTAATCGCGCCTACGAATCCATGGGTCTCAAGACCTTTGGTTTCGGTTTTGGCCGTGAAGACATCTGGGGTCCCGAACTGGACGTGAACTGGGGACTGGAAACAGAATGGCTGGCACCATCGGAAAACCGCTATGGCGACCTGAATGATCCGTCGACACTCTACAATCCTCTGGCCGCCGTTCACATGGGCCTCATCTACGTCAATCCTGAAGGTGTGAATGGCACCCCGGATCCGGCCAAGACGGCCCTGCAGGTGCGTGAGACTTTCGCGCGCATGGCGATGAATGACGAAGAAACCGCTGCACTGACATGCGGTGGACACACCGTCGGCAAGGCCCATGGCCGGGGCGCCGTCAACAGTATCGGTGCAGAGCCGGAATCCTGCGCGGTCGAATCCCAGGGCTTTGGCTGGGCCAACCCGGGCCAGGAGGGCAAGGCAACCAATGCATTCACTTCGGGCATCGAGGGCGCCTGGACGCAGAAACCCACCCAGTGGGACATGGGTTACTTCGATTACCTCTTCGACCATGAGTGGGCGCTGGCCAAGTCCCCTGCCGGTGCGTGGCAATGGGAGCCGGTAAACATGCCGGAAGAGGAAAAACCGGTCGACCCGACCGATCCCTCGATCCACCACAATCCGATCATGACGGACGCCGATATGGCGATGAAGGTTGATCCGATCTACAATGCGATCTGCCAGAAATTCAGAGCCGATCCGCAGTATTTCGCCGACACATTCGCCCGCGCCTGGTTCAAACTGACCCACCGCGATATGGGGCCCAAGTCGAACTACATTGGCAACGACGTTCCGGCAGAAGACCTGATCTGGCAGGATCCGGTTCCGGCCGGCAGCACCAGCTACAATGTCGGTGCGGTCAAAGCCAAGATTGCAGACAGCCCTCTTTCTGCAGCTGAGATGATCGCGACCGCCTGGGACAGTGCCCGCACCTTCCGCGGTTCAGACAAGCGCGGCGGCGCCAATGGTGCGCGCATTCGCCTTGCCCCGCAAAAGGACTGGCAGGGCAATGAGCCTCAGCGTCTGGCCAAGGTGCTTGGTATCCTTGCGCCCATCGCATCCGAGACAGGAGCCTCTTTGGCCGACGTCATCGTGCTGGCCGGCAATGTCGGTCTTGAAATGGCGGTCAAGGCCTCTGGCCATGCCGTGGAGGTGCCATTTGCACCCGGTCGCGGCGATGCGACCGACGCACAGACCGACGCCGACAGCTTCGACGTGTTGGAGCCCCTGGCCGATGGTTTCCGCAATTGGCAGAAGGAAAAATACGCTGTCAAACCTGAAGAACTGATGCTCGACAGGGCGCAATTGCTGGGTCTGACCGCAGCAGAGATGACCGTTCTTGTGGGCGGGATGCGCGTTCTGGGGGCCAACTACGGCGGTTCCAGACATGGCGTCTTCACCGAGCGAGAAGGCCAGTTGACCAACGACTTTTTCGTCAACCTGACGGATATGGCCTATAGCTGGCACCCGGTTGCAGATAGCGGCACCTACGAGCTCCGTGACCGTAAATCGGGTGTGGTCAAGTGGACCGCAACCAGCGCAGACCTGGTCTTTGGCTCCAACTCGATCCTGCGCGCCTATGCTGAAGTCTACGCCCAGGACGACAACAAAGAGAAGTTCGTGCGTGACTTTGTGGCCGCCTGGACGAAAGTCATGAACGCCGACCGCTTCGACCTGGTTGCCTGAACCCTCTGAATGAAGCTCTGTCCGGGCAGGCTCCCTGCCCGGACACCCCTCCTCCAGCGACATTGCTGCCGCTTTCATTTATGGCTTGTTGCTGTGCAGTTTCCTGCTGCACCTCATAAGGGGTACGCATGCTGTAGTCCTTCATTTCGCAGGAATGTTATCAAAAAAGGAACGTTATTTTGCGTTGGGCCTGCCGCGTCTTGAAACACATGGGCAGCCTCCGGTGCAGACAATGGCCTGGGCGGTAAGACATTGGAATTGGGAGCGGCCTAATGGTTTTGCCTGGCATCGTTCCTATTTGACGTTGATCAATGCCCGACACGGCGATAGCCTATAGATTGATGGTGCAGAGCAAAAATTGCTTTTGGAGGATCGACAATGACCGATCAGACGCCCTATCAACGCGCCCGCAAAAGAGCGGTAACCAAATTTGGTTTTTACAAACACTTCGCGATTTACTTTGGAGTGATAACGCTCCTGATTGTCATCAATGTGATCACGTCTCCACAATACCATTGGTATATCTGGCCAATGGTGGGATGGGGTGTGGCAATCGCAATTCATGCCGCCAGGGTGTTTTTGCCTTCCGGCAAAGAGACATTGATTGAGCGGCTTACCGAAAAAGAGATCGAAAAAGATCAGTCACAATAACACGATTTAGACCACCTGACCGGCCATCAAATTGACAGACGCCGCAAGGCTTTTGTTGGAAGCCGCAGTCTGGCAACGGTTTGCCTGTTGCAGTTCGATGTTTAACCCGGCCATGGCGTAGGGATTGTCTGGATAGAACGACGTGTTGCGTGGCTAGCGGGATGTAGTCCTCAACAAAGAATGCGACTACGCACCAAATTTGAATGTCCAGTTTCATCTGCAGAATACGATTCGGGTGTCATTCATCCATGCATGAATTGATGAACGCTCGCTTTTTTGGAGTTGATCTGCGTCAAGACCACCCAACTTCACTGCTGATAGAATTCTGACTTATCAGAAACAGAAATGGGTGATCATCATGTACAGATACCTGCTATCGGCTATCATTTTGATCATGGCCATTCATCCTTTGGCCGCAGAAGACAAAGAAACATATTACGACTTTGAAAAAGATCGTTTTATGGCTGGAGCCACTGTGGTTCAGGATGCAGAGGGTGTCGACGATCTGTTCATGGCGGGTGAAACTGTTCGCAGCAAAGAGGATATCACTGGCTCGGCACATCTGGTCGGGCGCAAAATCATCTCAACAGGTGTTATTGGCAAGAATGCTTATCTGGCCGGAATGGACGTCTCACTGGATGGAAAAGTCGCGGGTGATGCCACTGTCAGCGGCTATAATGTAAACGTTGGGGAAGTGGCTGGCGACCTCAGAATTTCCGGTGCAAATCTCACCATTTCCGGCCCTGTCTCCGGATATGTGCTGGCTGCAGGTGACGAAGTCCGTTTTGAATCAGCGATCCAGGGCGACGTCAGCCTCACCGCGCGGGATGTAGAATTTGCCAATGGCGCCCGGATTGCAGGAAAGCTGACGATCTATGAAGAGCAAAAAGGCGCGTTAAATGTTCCGGCAGAGGTTATTGCCGAGGATCGGATTGAGCGACGTGAAATTGCCGAATGGTCTGACGCGGCCCAAAAAAGCGGAATGTGGAGTTGGCGCCGGGCATTGACCAGCTTTTTTACCGGTGTTTTGCTGATTGCCGGAATCGCCGCCCTGATAGCTGCATTTGTACCGACAAAACTCGCGGAACTGCGCCGGAACATCCTTGATCAACCATCGCGCAGTTTGATCGTTGGATTTCTTACACTGTCTGCGGTGATTGGATCGACTATCGTTCTGATGATGACGGGTATCGGGCTGCTGATTGCACCAGCGACCCTGATACTGGCTTTGCTCGGCGCGTTTGCAGGTTATGTTGTGGGCGCCTATGCGGTCGGCGTCGGATTGTTGTTGCTCATCAAACGACCGGAGCCCGACAGCTTTGTGACCAGAGCTTTGGCGGCGGGCATCGGTGCCTTTGTCGTTGCTGTCATTGCCTTGATTCCGCTGCTCGGATGGCTTTTCGTGATGATGGTGGCGCTGGCGGGTGCCGGATCGATCGGCATCTGGCTGTTCCGGCCAAAGTTCTTTGCCCATGTGTAAATAATCATTCTGGGCTTTTGACCTACAGCAAAGTGATGTGCCGCAAATTGCAATTTCATGCCCATTGCTGACGTCACGAAATTGCAGCAGTGCCGTCCGGCGTTTTCTGGACTGGCGCATTGTCGAAGTCTGGGACATCGTCAAGGACCACCCTGTGGAGATTCACTATGAATGGCGCCAACCAAAATCAATGGGACGCAATCGTAATTGGCTCCGGCATGGGCGGTATGGCTGCCGCTGCCGCGCTCTCGAAAGTCGGCAACAAGGTGCTTTTGGTCGAGCAATACAAATCGCTTGGCGGACTCTCGCATAGTTTTTCACGGGATGGATTCACATGGGATGCGGGCATTCACTACCTAAGTGGCATTGCTCCCGGTGATCGGGATCGCGAAATCCTGGACTGGTTGTCGGATGCGCCAATTGAATTCACTTCGATGGGCGCGGTCTATGACAACCTGCATATTGGCGATGCGCCACCGCTTCCACTGTCAAGGCCCTATGAAGCACAGGAACGCGATCTCAAGGATCGCTTTCCCGATGAGATTGAAGCGATCGAGGCATGGACCGTAGCCCTTAGAGAGGGCCGGGAGGCCTTTCTCTCGATCTTGCCAACACGTGCTATGCCGGAGATTCTGGGCGGAGCGATGCAATGGTGGAACGGCCGCGCCATCGCGCGTTGGTGCGGACGGACGACGCAGCAGGTCATCGACGATATAACGCAGAATCCCGACCTTGCAGCCGCCTTCGCAGCGCAATGGGGGGATCATGGTGGCCGCCCCGGCAAGGCAAGTTTTGCGATGCACGCGTTGATTGCCGGATCGTACCTGCAAAGCGGTTCGTGGTATCCGGTGGGCGGAGGAGCGGCGTTTGCGACGCATATCCTGCCAACAATCATCAAGAACGGCGGACAGACGCGAGCCGGTATCAAAGCCGCCGAATTGTTGTTTGAAAGCGACCGGGTGGTGGGCGTCAAAACATCGGATGGCGAGGAAATCCGCGCCAATGTGGTCATTTCCGATATCGGTGCGCGGGAAACAGTCAACCGTTTGCTTCCGGACGATTGCGGACATGAAGACTGGATCAATGAGGTTCGGTCGCTTCCGCAGTCGATCGCGCATTTCAGCCTGTTCCTCGGATTCGAAGGCGACATAGAAGATGCCGGTGCAACCAGGTCAAACCATTGGATCTATCCGGAAGGAAAGGTGGACGCGGTCTGGACCGATGTTCCCGACAACCCACCGCCCGGCATGTTCGTCTCCTTCGCATCGCTGAAAGACCCGTCACACGATCCTGGACCTGCTCAAAAATACGCAGGTGAAATACTGGCATGGACCGACTGGTCAACCGTAGCACGATGGGCAGACGGAACATCTGGCGCACGCGATGCCGACTATCAAGCTTTCAAACAGAATGTAGAGCGCCTGATGTTCGCGCAGTTCGAAACATATTTCCCGGAGGTCGCCAAACTTGCGGTGTTTCGCGCGTTGTCAACGCCGTTGGCAACAGCTGCGATTACCGGGCACCATGAAGGCGCTTTTTATGGGCTGGATGTTACTCCGGAGCGGGTGATGAGCAAGGCGTTGCGCGCAAAGACGCCTATCGAAGGTCTCTATCTTGCAGGTCAGGATGTAGCGAGTCCCGGTATTCCAGGCGCCCTATGGGGTGGGTTGCTTGCTGCGGCCAGCGTCGATCCGAGGGTGTTCAAACATTTTCAGGGATAGCGGTCATTGGAGCATCTCGATTGTTTGTACATTTGTCCATGATCGCGACCTCACGGAAACCTCCAGATTCCGGCGATAGGGTTTTCTCACTCACTGTTTCTGGTGATAAGCCATGAGAACTGGCGTCCAGTGGCCAGATAGGAGCGCGTTTGCGCGCGGCCCATGGCCTTCATGGCTCCCGAAAATGGGTAGAATAGCCCCTTCGCCCCAAAGCTGGCGCATCCATTACAAGGCATCGTCACACCGGCTTATCCGCTCCACCGGTCGTCCTGGCCCGCTGACTGGCGATTTCGCGGACGGCGTCGGCGATTTCGGGGTTGGTCAGCAGCAGGTGCTGGAAGTCGCGGGCACCGAGTACCAGCAGGTCGCAGGTGCGGGCCGCCACAACGGTGGCCGTGCGGTGCTGCCCTTCCGTGATCAATGCGATTTCACCAAAAAAGTCACCTTCTGACAGTAAGACCGGGCCGGAGGGCAATTCAATTTCCGCCTGCCCAGAGGTGAGGAAATACATGGCATCAGCCTCCTCACCCTTGGTCATGATCACCTCGCCTGCCGCCACCCGGCGCGCTGTCAGCAGGCCGATCAGGCGGGCAATGGCGACGGCGTCAAGGCTTGCAAACAGCGGGACCCGCGCAACCATGGCAAAGCTGACGACAAAGTCGCGACGGCGGATCTGCTCCTGAAAGCTGGTGGCAATGATGCCCACCGGCAGGGCAAAGAAGATGATGCCGAAAATCATCGTCAGTCCGGCAACCATCTTGCCGGCCAGCGTGATGGGTACAACATCGCCGTAGCCGACGGTCGACAGTGTGACCACGGCCCACCACATGGCGCTTGGCACGTCCCCAAGCTGCTCCGGCTGCACCGCTCCTTCGGCAAGGTACATGGCCACACCGGAGAACAGAAGCAGCGCTGCAAACAACAGGCCACTGCCGGCCAGCGCCCGCCATTCGGCTGCGATGACGCCGACAATCGTGGCAAGCACCGGAGAGTAGCGCGCCAAGCGGTAGAAGCGGACGATGCGCAGGATCCGCACCACGGCGAAGTCCGCCCCCAAAAGCAATTCGAAGAAAAAGGGTGATATGGCGACCAGATCGAGGATGATCATGGGATTGAAGAAATGCGTCAGTCTGGCGCGCCATGCCGGCTTGTCCCGCAAAGCGGGATGTTCAGGCGCTGTCCACAGGCGTGCAGCATATTCCACAATGAACACACTGACACAAAAACCGTCGAACCAGGACAATGCCTGCCCGTAGGCGGCATGCACATGCGGCACCGTTTCGGCCACGGATGCTGCCACATTGGTCAAAATGAGAAAAATGAGCGCCAGATCGACGAAACGGGAAAGCCGGTCTCCACGACGACCGCGCTCAAGCACGTCAAAGAGTTGGCGCCGGAAAGGCTCGGGCGGCGAGGCTGATGTCATATGCGATTCCGAAAGTGTTCTATGACCCCTACCGTACATGAATCCACGGCATGTTACCACAATCGGAACGCTGGTCGCAGGCCCTTGTGCGCGGCTCCTTTCTCAAGACGAACACAGGCGCTTCCTGTTGGACAGTTCCGGAACATCCCGCCTTAAGGGGCAAGCCAGGTATGTTGCCCGCCCGGCAACCCCTTATGCAAATAAAGCCACCGGATTTGCAGGATTGCCCATCACGTCCCTTGAATTGTGAAACGCCCATTCCAATTTGAATGCCAAGACCAATCTATTTGAACTCGCGGCACCCAGTCCTGGATGTCCGCGCTGCTTTGACGAAGATGCCGCACTGGCCATTGCCTTGCGCCATTCGTGCTGAACGTCTTATCGCGCAATTGACATCCTATTGGCTTTATATGCCCATATCCTGAATTGATGCTTCAGGCTTCGATCCAGGTTTCCAATCAACAGACTTGTTGCAAACCCCATTGCTGTGCAATTCGCGTATTCTCCTCATTACTCCCTATAACGTCGCTTGCACTGGAATCGTACTCTCAATCCAGGCGGTAAAGTCTGCCGGCGGCATAGGTCTTGCGAACAGGTAACCCTGAGCGATCGGACAACCGTGTTGGACCAGGAAGGCTCTCTGTTCTGGCGTTTCCACACCCTCGGCCACCACCTGATGACCCACAGTTGCCGCCATCGCCAGTAGACCGGCCAGCAGCGCATCGCCCCGTGGACCCTTTCCGATCAACTCGATGAGCGACCGATCGAATTTCAGCGTGTCAAAATCGAACTGGGCAAACTGGGCCAGGTTGGCGTATCCGGTGCCGAAGTCATCAATTGCGACCTTGACGCCGGCCTTCCTGAGAATGGCGATGCGGGTGCCGGTTGCGTCAACATTGGCGGTTGCTGCGGTTTCTGTCAGTTCGATTTCGATGAGATGCGGGGGCAGACCGGCCGCATTGATCCGGTCGAGAACATCGCGGGAAAAACCCGGCCTTGCAAACTGTAGTGCCGAGGCATTGATGGCAACGGGAAGCTCGAATCCAAGATCGTGCCATTGTCCACATTGGTCGATCGCCATCTGCAGAGCAGCGCGACCAACGTCTTCGATCATACCACACTGCTCGGCGGCCTCAATGAAGCTCTGTGGGTTGACGGAGTCGCCCTGCGCATTCCGCGCCCGAACCAAAGCCTCCACACCAACAATCTTGCCGGATGCAAGATCGATCTTCGGTTGATAATGCATGTGCAGGTCGCCACGCGCCATCACACCAGGCATTCCGGCCTGCATATTGAGTTTATCCAGCCCCCGCTGGCGCTGTTGTGCTTGGAAAAAGGCGTAATGGCCCGAACCACGTTCATCGGCTGCACGAGTAGCGAGCCGAGCACTTGAGAGCAGGCCGCTGGCAAACTCTGTCGCTGAACTCAGCCGGGCGATCCCGACACTGGCTTCCAGCTTCAGCGCTGCGTGGCCCAGTATCGGCACCGGGACAGAAAACGCGGCAATAATTTTTCGCGCGATCCTTTGAAGGAACTGAAGGTCATCATTTTTTGAGATGACAATGATGAGTTCACCGCTATTGCCTCTGCCCAGCAAAGTGGGGGATGCAGCCAAAGCTGCATCCCTCCCGGGTTTGCCCGCGCCGCTGCCTTGACCGGCAAATGCGGTGAAGGCGCGCCGCGCGCAATTCAGCATCAGTTCCTCTTCGAGATTTGTACCGAGAACATCAAGTGCAAGACGAATCTTTGCCAAGTCGACAATCAACACTGCGACAGGATGTGTAGATCTTGTTTCCCCTCCTGCCGACTGTCGAATAAAACTCTCGACCACATGCAGATCTGCAACACGCCCTCGGGACAGTGCACTGAGACAGAATTCGGCGCTTGTCTCTGACGAACAGGTGTTGATGTCCTTTGATCGCGCAGACAGTTTGTAGAGGCCAGGTGCAGACATAAGCGTCAGTTTCCATGGCTTGGGTTGACGGCTCCCCAGCAGAGAGCGCCGTTGCGACCGCAGGGGTTGAAATGTTCTTGCGGAACCTGCCGCGATGCCTCCCGATCCTTCCCGCCATAACCGGAACTGGTCTTGTCACCACCCGCATGATTGTCATGCCTGCCGCTATTACCGCCACTATGGGACTGGTGATCGCGACTTCCGTGGGCATCTTTTCCACCGCGGCCACGGGAACCGGACCTGCCATCGTTGGTATCTCCGTGCCCGCTTTCGCTGTCGGAGCCGGACTTGCCCGCGTCGGCATTTCCATGCCCGCTGCTACTGTGAGAGCCGGACTTTCCATGGCTGGCATGTCCGTGTCCACTGCCACCGCGGGAGCCGGATCTGCCCTGGCCGGCATTTCCATGCGAAGAACTGCTGTCGTTTCGTCCCGCCACATCGAAGGCGTTATCAAGTATGCTTGTCCCTGCTGTCGAATCGCCAGAGTTGTCCTGATGGTTTTCTGTCATGACCAGGCCCTCCGCACCGTCTCCGAGAGTCATCTCGATCTGCTGCCAGTTGCCAACTGCAGTGGTCGAATTGTTGATGATCACTGTACCGCCGAGAGCGCCGGCAATGGCAGCCGCACCGGCGCTGTTGTTGGTAGCGCGGTTGTCGCGGGCATATTGATAGGCGAAAGCCGTTTCCCGGTTGCGGTCGGGAAAATCCCACGGGTGTGGGCCGCGCAAGGATTCACGGCTGGCGGCCACGGCACCAGCCGTTAGCGTGCCGAGGACCAGCACCGCCGTCGCGGAAAGCCAGAAGGCTTTTTTGGAGTGGATGTGACTGGAAATTTTCATCGGTTTGTCCTCGATTGGTACAGCCGTATTTCGGCTGTGTGTCGGTGGAATGTGGGGGAGAGGCGGGGCTGCGAGGGGTATAGAGGCGGCCCCGCCTCTTAACCGATCCGGAGGCGTCCGGACCGGATCAGGATCAGATCGGGAGCAGAGCCACAACGGGCGCTTCAGCCTGCTGAACATTGACACTGAAGTTGTTGCCAACCGCAGTCGACGATGAACTGACGACCGGATCTGGCAAGGCACCGAGCCCGGTAAAACCGGCGATGCTTACCGTGTCGGCGGTTGACGTGGCAGTCACATCCGCCATTGCCGTCTGGACGTTGTTGCCGATTGCGATCGCATCATCGCTGGTGGCATAGTCAAGATCGACGGTGAGGTTGTTGGCCACGGCAGTCGCAGATGTGTCGACGGCAGCATTAGTGATGGTGAGCGCCGAAGACTCTGCCGTGACTGTTCCGAAGGTTTCCGGATCGACGCCGCCGAAGATCTGCGACGAGTCGTAGTTGATCTGGACATCGGAAGAGATGCTGGCACTGTTGCCCATGGCCTGCGCGCTGGTTTCGATCCGGCCGAGGTCCGTGGCCAGGCTAGGGCTGGTGAGATTGACATCCGGCGCCGCAGAGAATGCGTTGACTTCACTCGTGGACGAAATGTTGCCTCGCGTTTCCTGTTCGTTTTCTGCCTGGTTCAGGCCAGTCGGGGCCAGTTCAGTAATGGCGATGGTTGATGTCTCGACAGTGGTGATGACATCTGCATTCCAGACCCAGTTGACTTCATCGAAGGCCAGAGCGGTCGTGCCCATTGTTGCAACGATAGCGATTGCGCCGCAGCCTGCGGCCAGTTTCTTGTAGAGTTCACGCGTCATTTTTCTTCTCCGTGGGTTGAGCCGTTTTGTGAGTATCCATTCCCGGTTCGCAGTGCTTGTCCTTGACTGCTGGAAAACCGAGTCCTTCGGTGAGGATCTGGTAAGTTGCCAGTTCCACGACCGATCGAACGCCAAGCTGCAGAGGCTCGTTTTTGACTGCGCCGGCGTCGAATTCGATGAGTTGGTCGCCAAAGAAGCGGTATATTCCGGCCTCGACTTCATAGCCGATGACTTGCTTCTGGAGGCTTGTGACATAGAGAGTGCGGAAACTTCGAACATCGACAAGTCGAAGATCAAGTCCGACGTTGATGATGGCTTTTCTGACACCGGCGCCGGAACCGGCGACGAACAGGCGGGCACCACCGCTCGAAATATTGTAATTGAGTTCCGTCAGCGCTCCGAGCACCACGAAATTAGCGGGAACAACATCCATTCGGCTTACCCGAGACGAGATGGCCTTTGACTGGACCAACTGCTGTTCGGCAAGCGGCACGCGAATATCGAGACGTTCGGTCAGTGTAACTTGTCGCGTCTTGAAGAAAGCGCTTATGACCATCTCGGATACGCCCTGCGTCAATTCCGAGCTGTCTTGATATTTGGCGTAATCCTTCTGACCGGTCTTGTCGCTGATATGGCCGACTGTCAGCGATGGCTTCGTCTTTGTATCGGCCAAAGCCATGCGTGTCAGACATGCTGTGTAAGGGGTGTTGTTGGTGTGAACCGGAGAACCGAGCAGCGGCGTCACATGAGACGCAGCGGAGTAAGCGGTCTGGCACCCGGCCAAGGCCGGCGCCAGGGCTGCAACCATCATCAGCGGCTTGGCGAGGTGGCCCAACTTCGCAGCACGGCTTTGCCCGATGGCCTTGCAGATATTGCCAGCCGTACAGGCGCTTGAATTAGCTTGTAACATTTCTTTCCCTCATCGTTGCCGGAAGCAGGCTGGGAGCCGTTCCGCGATCTCGATGAAGGTGTTAAAGCTGGTTCAGAGGAAAATTGGCAGCGCGCAAAGGTATATTTTGCAGCTAGCAAGAATAGCTATATTTCTTTCGAAGAATTTTTCGCTCAATGGTGCCATATTATCTATCCTTTTGGATAGTACACTACATATATTGCCTTGAAAAACCGGCTTTTTCCGACCGGCAACGGAATTCAACCGTCAAGAAGCGCCATGTCGCGCGCCAGCATGGCCGCATGGGTGCGATTTTTTGCATTGAGCTTACGGGTTAGGGTTTTGACATGCAGCTTGACCGTGACTTCCTGAAGATTGAACCGGAGACCGATTTCCTTATTGGATAGTCCGTCGCAAAGCCCACCGAGAACTTCGAGTTCCCGTTTGGTCAACCCCAGCGCCTTCGCCGTTTCCGGCACCTCATTGGTCGCGGTCATGAAGTCGGCGGGAAGGAATGTCTCGCCAGCCAGCATGAAGCGGACGGCGTTAACGAGCGAACGCGCTTTCATGGTCTTGGGAACAAACCCTTTGGCACCCGCATCAAGTGCCTTTTGCGCAATGGTCCTGTTCGCCACCCCGGACAAAAGCGCAACCGGCGTCTCAGGCACGGTACGCAGAATAGTGGCAAGTCCGGCGAGTTCATTCATTCCTGGCATCTGATAGTCGAGCAATATCAAATCAAATGGGTCCGATTTTGCCAAGATGTCGAGCACGTCATTAATGCTTGAGGCATGCGCGACGATATACTGTGCCTCACGCTCAAGTACCTCTCCCACCATTTCCCTTACAAGATCATGGTCATCGGCAATCAATATTCGCATGCGATCAGGCTCCGCTCAGTAATTCACATATAGGGCGCCTTCATTAATATTTCTCCACACCTATACGAAAGAGTATCTTTTACTCCAATGCGCCCGTGCACCATCCAAAAGAACAGGTATGCTACCCTCGACGGGAGAAAAGGCAAAACGCCTTCTAATTGCTAGCAAAGTGGAGTCTGATATGATGAAAAAACTGATGGCTTTTTCGGTCGGCGCGGCGATGGTTGCATTTACAGCACTCGCAAACGCTGGTGTGGACTTGTCACGTTTTTGTGCCGCCCCCGGTGCTCGTTTAAGCCACCTTTCGTTCGAAGGCGACAGGGCTTTTCCAGCCCAGTGCTGAGTGCCGACGACGTGGATTGTAGAAGCCGTTG
>Ga0075120_10001732_pt1 | contig 16774 bp, 23 predicted proteins | sample AntAceMetag02UKL_FD_69792 | JGI IMG/M metagenome (GOLD analysis project Ga0075120, IMG submission 69792) | Saline lake microbial communities from Ace Lake, Antarctica - Antarctic Ace Lake Metagenome 02UKL | ecosystem: Environmental > Aquatic > Non-marine Saline and Alkaline > Saline | place... | reverse complement strand
ACGAGGTTTCCCTCAAGGGATTTTAAGTCCCTTGTGTCTGCCAATTCCACCACTCCGGCAAACCTTCTCGCCTCATTCAGCCTCAAGAAAAGGTGGGAATATTCATATTATAAGCTTTTATCTTACGCCATAGTGTGATTCGATCGATACCGAGCAGACGGGCGGCTTCCTGCTTGTTCCCCTTACTCTCTCTCATCGCACGGACAATCTGCTCCTTCTCAGTTCTATGAATCGCTTCACTTAAACTTAACGCTCTTTCCATCTCCTGATTCTTACCGGAGATCTCCATTCCGGGAGATAGATGATAGGGCAAAATCGTCTCATCCTGACAGAAGGTAACCGCCCTTTCAATTGTATTCTCCAGTTCACGAACATTCCCCGGCCAACTACGGGCCATCATAACACTGAGAGCGACTGATGAGATATTTTTAATCGGTTTCTTCTGCTGCCGGGCGAAGTTTCGCAAAAAATAGTAGCTGAGCAGCGGGATATCCTCCCGGTGTTCCCGGAGCGGGGGAAGAGAGATCGTCAATACATTAAGGCGATGATATAGATCTTCCCGAAAATGACCGGAATTTACTTTCTCCTCCAGGTCAACATTTGTTGCCGCCAGTACCCTGGCATCCGATCTTATGTTATGCGTCCCGCCGACCGGCCTAAATTCCCCATTCTGCAGGAATCGGAGGAGTTGAGACTGGGCTTGAGGACTGATCTCCCCGATCTCGTCCAGAAGGATGGTATTGCCGGCAGCCGCCTTCAATAAGCCAATTTTATCTTTATAGGCACCGGTAAAAGCCCCTTTCACATATCCGAAAAGTTCGCTCTGAAAAAGATGTTCAGAGAGAGCGCCGCAGTCTACAACCAGCATCTCTCGCTTTCCGCGGTCACTGTTCAAGTGGATAGCCCGGGCCGAAAGTTCCTTTCCAGTCCCGGTCTCACCGTAAATAATAACCGGGCTTTTAGTCTTGGCTATGGTCAGAATCGTATGGTAGATCTTCTTCATCTCCAGGCTCTTCCCGGCCATACCAAAGAAGATATTCTCCGATATAAGGTCCTCATAGCGGGTCTCCTCCTCCTCCATCAGCTTCTTCTCCGTCAGCGCGGTCTCGATCGTGTAGTACATCTGTTCCATTGAGAAGGGCTTGATGATAAATGAGGACGCGCCTTTTTGAACGCATTCTTTAGCGACTTTGACCGAAGCGTGAGCGCTAATGACTATAACCTTGCTCTCGGGAGCGACATCTTTAATGAAAGTGATCAACTCCGTCCCCTTTACATCCGGCATCACAAGGTCGCTGATCACCACATCATATTTATCCCCATTGAGTAATTCCCGGGCTGAATTCCCGTCAGAGGCTACACTGACTTCATAGCCATAGGATTTTACTCCTATCGTGAGCATCTCACGGATCTCGGCGTCATCTTCTATTATTAATATATTCACCATTTTAACTTATAGCCCTCGCTGCTCCCTTATACGAGAAGGAAATAGCATCTATGTGTGCTGGATTTGAATCAAGGCGCGGACAGGTCGCTTGAACTTACCGACATATCCGGCGATTTATGACCCACTACTAAGTCTTCATAGTAATCGATACTCTCAATTAACCGGCCCTGGTCGTAGTAGATTGTAAACTTCCCGTCTTTTGATACCGTGATCTTCGTGATTATCTCATTGACAAGTTGTTTTACCTTAACCTGGTCGCCACTGTCCATAACTTTTTCAAATCCCTCTACTGCTTCCCGGATCTTCTCCCGCGGAACACTCTTTCCCCGGATTTCTCCCAAATTATCCAGGAAATTTATATAGTCAATGACTTCTGCTCTCCGGGCGGTCTCTTCCTGAATCTTATCTGAGAGTACAGACATCGGAATTGATCCGGATGCTACGGCTTCCTTGAGTCTATCCAGCCGATCCTCACACTTTTTCAAAAGCTTTCTAAGGGTATCTTTTTCTTTTTCCTTGCTCCCCGCGTGTGACTCGTCCAATTTTTTCTCTATCTTCTGTATCAGTCTACTGATCGACTTTTCTGAGAGAATGTTCCTGGTTAATAACTGCTTGATCTTCCTATCTACTACGCTCACCTTATAATATTTAGTATGATCACATTCGTGGCGCACTTTATGGCCATGACAGACATAATATGCTTCCTGCCTCTGGCGGTTACTATCCGCGTTTAGCCGGCGGCCACAAACTCCGCACCGCAATAGTGAAGTCCCGAGATAAAGACCCAGGCTCCCGGTCCTCTGCTTTCTTATAGGAGTGATCTTATTCTTATATATTCTCTTCACCTTCTCAGCTATGGACTGTGATATAATCGGCTCGATCGTACCTTCTTGGACAATCCATTTATCCTGCTCTTGAAATGTTCTTCCTCGGTCAGTGCTCTTCCCCCAGGTCAAACACCCGGCGTAGGTATCCGTACAATGCCTGAACCAATAATAAAGATCGGCGATCGTCAAAGTTCTTCCATTCGGTTTTCTGAACCATGAAAACACCCTCACTATCTCGGTCGGTCCCCTCCCCTCTGCCCTCATCTCAAATATCTTCCTGATCACCGGCGCGGTCTCGGGATCCGGAACCCATTTTACTTTCGTCTTTCCGGAATCTTCATCCACCAGAAGGACTTTTCTTTTCAATCCCAGGGGCGGACGGCCACCGTTTGAGAATCCAGCCTTTACATTATCGACCATGTGATTGATCGTCTTGCGCCGAATAATCTGACTCTGAAACTCATCGACCGCCTCCATGATCCCCTCCACAAACCTACCCTCAACATCATCCCCAAAGTCCTGGGAAGTATAAATGATCTTAACCCCGCGTTTATTCAGTCGCTGCTTGTATAGCCGCGCATGGAGGACGTTACGGGCAAATCGGGAAGTGTCTTCGCAGTAGAGAATCTGGAATGCTGGCGGCTTCTCATCAGCTGCGTCTATCATGCGGTTGAACTCTGGGCGATTGTCCTTTGTCCCGGTACGGGCTTCATCGAAAAATATCAACTCCGGGGGAATGATCACATCCATTGACTTTGCTTTTTGCTTTGCCCTGGTGATCTGGCTATCCTTCGACGATCCGGTATCTTGCTCGTGCGTAGAGTATCGGCCGTAGATGGCTCCGACCGTGATTCCTTCTTTCCTCTGCTCTGTCATGCTGCTTCCGCTTCCATAAAAGTTTGCTCATCTACATCATTCATACCGAAGGACTCTGCAATACGCGCTCTCATTCTTTTAAGCTTTTTCGCTACATGCGAGGGATATTCGTTTTCCTGCATGTTAGCCTGGAGCCTTTCTAAAATCAACTCACAAATTATATTTTCTGCTTCGGGAGTCATTGATTCATATTAGCTGTCTCTTACTCTCAACCCTTTTTATCTTTTTCCTTCAGCCGATATCTGGGGGCTTTAAATAGGAACTCATCATTTTGATTTTCTCGGGGGATTTTAGGTTGATATTGCCTATTTTTGTATACATCTGTTCTCTCCCTTAAAAAGCTATAGGTTCACAAAATTCCCTGAGACGCCGGACCATTCCGCTTCCTCGGTCCTGTGGCCCTTTTAATTTTCCAGACAGTTCTTCTCCCACTGAATTAGTTGTTATGATTACCGGGAGAAGTTCTTCGCCGCGTCGCTTGATGATATGCCAGATCTCCCCGGCCCCGCGTTCCCCAGATGGTTCGTTTCCCAGATCATCTATATAAAACACCGGCACTTTAATCAGGTTTTCAATCCATGCGCCCCCGGTCCCATCGTAAAATTTATCTGATACCTGGTTGACAAAATCAGTTGAATCAAATGCGGCGATTCTGTGGCCTTCGTCGTGGAGCCTTTTTAGCAGCAGATAAGCACACCGGGATTTAAACCTGCCCGTTACACCGTGAAGTACCAATCCTTTCGGGTTATACTGCCAGGACATGACTTTGTTTAATTTATCCCCCGGGATTCTTGTCGGATCGGTATTTCGATACAGTGGAGGGCAGATTTTTAGCCAGTGGCGTTCTTTATCCGCCCTGCGCTTGTGTTTTTCTTCTTCCAGGCACTGTCTTAATTCTCTGCCCATATTCTGCTCCCGTTTATTTTCGCAATCTGAGCAGATATTGGGAGCTATCTCCATATCAATTCCATTTAGAATAATAGGATTGTACCCAATCTCTAATCCGCAAACTGAACAGAGTGATGTTTTAGAACCCGTGTGCGTGCTTGTCATAGTCTGGGTTTCCACCTGACCCACCTTTTCCTTTTGTCCTCATCTGAGCAGTAAGTACATTGAACTTTACTCTTAATTTTCCGAAGCTCTGGATATTGGGTTTCCAGAAATCGCTTGCCTGACACCATTCGATAACTTCGCGGATTCGTTCCGGGGATCTCTTGTCCAGTCGCATCATCTTGTCCAGGTCTTTTCCCCAGGTGTTTTTATAATCAGCAGATGGAATGTAATCAGGATTATTTTCGGTGATCTGATCTTTTAGTAATTCAATTAATCCGAGCTGAACCTCCGTAAGCGATAGCTTCGGAGTTTTATTCTTTTCCTTCTCTACATTCTTCACATTCTTGTCTGGTGCCACTTGCGTTTCATTTGCGTTTCGTTTGCGTTTCATTTGCGTTTCATTTGTGTTTCGGCTCTTGTTGTAATCATTGTAATTGCAAACAGATAGCCGTGTCGTTACTGTTTCGCTTTTGAGTCGGATCATGGAACACCTTTGAAACAGTTGCAGTACACGTCTTGTCTTTGATTTGGTCCATCCCCATCGTTTGGCCCAGGTCTCCAAGGATTTCAATGACTCTCCCTGGTGGCAAAGGATGGTATTCATTCCAAGGATAACTTTCTGGGGTGTTTCGCTATGTTGAACCTCCATCAAAATGTCAATCCACGCCTCAGCTTTGGAAAAAACTCTTCGCTCTTTCCAAAGTTCATTAGATTGTAACCGGCGCCAAAGCTTAATATAGCCGCGTTTCATCCGTGATCTCCTTATCTCATCTCTCTCTTCTTCTCCATCACAACATCCCTCAAGTAATTTAAATGCTTCAAAAATGATCTGATCGGCACGGGCGGATCATCAACAGAATAAGATGATATGCTTTCTCTAATCTTAGGATCCTTCCGGAAAACAAACTCACCGCTGCGCTGAAGCTCTTCAATTTGAAACCCTTCAAAGCTATGGCCCTTAGCCAGGAGATAGGCAGAGAGGGAAAGATTCTGGGTTTTAAATACATCATCCAGGTGGTTCATATTAAATCCCCCTTATTATCACGAAGAAGAGAGTCGTTAAGAGAGCTCAGGAGAAAGGAAAGATGAACAGGGATGGGGAGACGTGTGGAATCTCGATTAATCTCAATCTCTATTATTCTCATGCTCTATCTCATCGTTACGATCTAATTCCTTACATCACTTACCAACCGGCAGCTTCGCGACATATTTGAACAGTTTCTTTTTTGATCTCAGATTTATAATCAACGCTACTACCTTCGGGGATCCGCATGTCCATACGGTCAAGAATATCCTCAAGGCTTATCTCTATCCCCTGAGACTTAAGAAGTGCTTGGGCGGTGGCAGTTTGTATTCCGATATTCTCCGGAGTGTCGATTGTCTTATCGTCGAGAGATTGCAGGACAGGGATGTATAATGCTACCCCGGGGTCTTTTGTGATCTTCGAAGATCTGAGCGCTTTGGTCGCTGCCTTCAATCTTAACACGTCGCTTAATATCGATCGGGCCCGTTGCTGGTGCCCTCTCTTCTTCATTTTCTTTTTACGTTTTGCTTGGCATCGTTTCATTAGCGGATCTCCATGCTCTTACCTATATGCCCTTTCTTTGGTTCTCTGCACCTGCCGCTTGGTCACCGTTTGAGACACCACTTCACTGTCCAAATATAATTTCGAATTTATCTCAAGGGATCGCTTATTTACTTCATCTAATTTCCGTATCAACTCATGATGTTGTTCATCGGTCTTTTTTTCTTTCCCAAGATCTCGTTCCCTGATCACTTCACGTTCTAAAATCCGGGAAGTTGTAGACATTATCTGTGGGACCTGGTAACTCGAAGATGCAACAGGAGTAACAGCTGCGGGCGCCACGGGACTGGCAACAGCGGTAACCCCGATCAATCCCGCGGTCAGTACCGAGGTTTTGATTGCTTCCAGCTGCGCCGGGAGTGCCCAATTCGGGATAAGAGCAATTACCTTCTGGATCATTGCCCAGATCTTCAGGAACGGCGCCATGAAGAAGTCACCTATCTTGATGAATATCCCCTTAATGGTATCGACAAAGCTCCTGATTCCACCGGTGATGTTTCGCCAGGTAGTATTAAAAAACCCGATAATCGTTTTCCAATGTTTAATGATCATCAGCGGGATCCCAATAAACGGAACCATTATAGCCATAGCCTCCGCCCCATATTTGCCCCAGAGATCCTTTATATTGCTCCACCACCCCTGCAGAAATACGGTAACTTTATCGAAGTGTTTGATCAGGAAATATACTCCGACTCCCAGCGCGATAATTCCCGCCACAATCCAAGTTATAGGATTTGCGAGCAGGGCAGCAGTAAAGGCCCAGGTAGAAGCAATCGCTAACCCCATGCTTACCACGAATGACTTTATGGCCGCACCCGACGCTATGAACATCCCCTTGGCCCAGAGCCAAGTACAGAGAGTTGCATACTTTAAACTAAAAATGGAGAGTCCTAATTTAGCGTTTAAGCCCAGGAGCATTTTCGCGGTCCAGCTTCCGGAGGCAGCCATCGCCTGTAGCTGAATGGAGGCTTTAGCCGAAGCCAGGCCAAATAGACCAAGTCCCATAGTAGCCGCGCCCAGTGTGAATATTAATGCCCCCAGAATCCCTACTGTCCCGCCAATGAGTCTTGTGGCAAATGGAAAAGCAACCGCAAAATCCCCCATTTTTCGAACAATCACAGTGAGGACCCATACGATCGGTTTGAATCCACCCAGGAGGGGATTAGCCCCTTCAATATTTAGCCTATCCAAACTGGTAGTAAGTATATCGGTTTGCTGGCTTAGCGTATCGGCCATTTTTCCATAAGCTATAGGCATAGAGGTTAGATTGGCCTCAATCTCCTTTATTATCCCCAAGAGCAACTTCATATCCCCTGTTGAAGATGCGATACCCATCATTGCTCGTACATTAGGCGCTACATCCCTCATGCTTGCTAAGGTTTTCAACTTGGGGTTTAATATGGTGAGCATTTGGGCAAGATCCCCGCTGGCGGCCGCAACCTGGAACTGATATCCTCCAACCTTCCTTAATTCTTTGGCTGCCTGGCTACTTGGGGCAACCAAGGCTTGAAGCATCGCCTTCAAAGAAGTCACGGATTCAGAGGTATTGGTACCCGACAACGTGATTGTAGCGAGGGTCCCGAGGAGTTGATGCAAGGGGATGTTAGCCTTTTTTGCAATTGTTACGACCTGGCCTAGTGATTGCTCAAGCTCCGGAAGTGTGGTTTTGCCCTTTCGGATAGTTGAAAATAATTGGCTGTAGATCATCGGCAGCTGTTTCGCTTCCATGTCATAAGCCCGCATCACGCTTATACCCACTTCGGCTGCAGTATTAATATCAGACACCCCGGCTACTCCCATCTTCCCCGCCAAAACGAGGGTTTTAACCAGGTTGTCCGTTTCGATTCCAGCTGACGCTAGATTATAGGCTGCTTTGATGGAGACGGCCGGCACCTGACCGATCGCGGTGGTTGCGGTAAGGATTTCCGAAGCAACACTCTTCATCCTGCTCTTGGATATATCCAGGAGAGTCCATAACTCATGAACCCCCTTTTCCCAGGCGGCCGCTTGTTTCACCGGGAGAGCAACCGCCGCCATCATCCCAGCCCCGACACCCATCATGATCGCGCCGCGCTTGATCCGGGACATGGACTTTTCTATTCTCGCAGCTGATGCAGCTGCTGACTGATCCAAGCCCCTCATCGAGTGCTCGATCTTCTGAGCATTCTTTGAAAACGCGTCCTTCAGGCTCAGAAGAATCCCCACTCCAAAATTACGTTCCATCCCTGTCATAGAAATTACCCCTTGGTAATATAGGCGTTTGGATTAGCTCAATTTGCTGGTGTTTGCAAATCCACCCTTCGGGCATCTCCCATGCCGTTTTATATAGGCGATCAGATCATGGCCGAAAACTAGAAGTCTATTTCCGATTCTGTGAGCTGGTATATCGCCAGATCTAAGTTTGTTTTGAATACTTGGCTTCTTTTGGCGTAATAATTCTGATACTTCATCAAGATCATAAACTCCTATAGGATCAATCCTCATTCCTTCTTCTCTCCTTTAATATTCGTAATCCATCCGTTAATTATACTTCTTGCATCATATATAGGCCGAAGCGTGCACTATTTTTGCTCTTTTTAGTCGATATTCCGGGGCAATATCAACGTAACCTTTTCACAAACAAGAAGATAAAAATTATGGCTTTTTTTTGCTTACACAAGCAAAAGCCAATTTGATGAGAATGAGATGAGGAAAAACTTCACTCCGAGCGAAGCCGTGGCGGTATGGATGGCGACGGAGAACAGGCAGGGGGAGAACCAGTATACAAAAGAGGATCGTTCAGAATCTGAACAAAGCTCTAAAAAGCGGATAGATAAAGCTTCCATGGCAACTGGAAAAAGTACAGATACTCTATCTAAAGCCCGCCAAATAGTAAAAGCCGCTACCGTGGACCCCCAGAAATACGATGACCTAAAAGAAAAAATGGAAGTCTGACAGGATTCTATTGATGGGATTCGAAGAGGAGGGTATTATAATAATGAAATGACAGATCAAGAACCAATAAGTGTGTATTGCATCGTCAATGATTCTGAAGAAGATACAATGGCTGGTATAATTGCTGATTTTGATTCGGAGTGGAGCTGTGGCAAGTGTAGACACATCATCCGAAAAGATCTTAGCTGTGCCGCATTCCCGGCCGGGATTCCCGAAGATATTCTCGATCGGGAATTTGATCACCGCAAACCTTACCCCCATGCCAAGAATCCGGAGGATAGCGGGATCCGGTTTGAGGCGGTTGAGGAATACAATGATTAAATCATCCGAAGCAAAGACCCGGAAGGACCTGGTGCAATTACGGGCGGGGTTCCTTAATGATTTGGTGAAAATTGGGAGTGCCTCATTGCAATTACGGGAGGCAATGAGATGAAAGAGAGAGAAAAGAAAGAGGTTAGATTGTAGAAAGATATGAGCAAATTCAAGGATTATGAAACAATAGAAGAATTATTTAAGGATGCACTTGCTTATTTTGCGGCGGAGCCTGCTGCCGGCGCGTGTGCCATCTTTGAAGATAGTTCACTTTTTATGGAACTTAGCCTGGCTAAGGAGTCCATGCCCAATCTAACTGACGATCAATGTCAGGCCATCGGATTACTTGAGCGAGAATTATTTGAAGTGATACGAGATACTCATCTTCAGTTCCATTTAAAAGATCCGGACGTGATTGAGGAAGATCAACATTTCCGAGAGGAGAAAGGTTATCCTAAATCTCATTGGTGGTGGTATCTGGATAAAATACAGGACGGCACGATACTAGAAGAACATTTATTACCAGTTAATTAAGCGTCCTTAAACCGATCCCGGGAGACCGGGACCGATGATTAAGACCGCACCTTTTACGGCCGAGAGGCTGGAGGGGTGCGGTTTTTTTGTTAATGGGGTGGATCATGGATCGGCCGCGGGGGATTGGGTTTATCGCCATGGTCTAATTTCTTCGCGACTTTATCGTATTCGTTCAGATAATAATCAGTTTCATCATCGGATTTATCAGTTGACTCACAGAAATCGGCGATGCGGTCTTTGATAAAGGCATCGGTTAAAATCTTGCGGTCCTCTTCGGTTAGCTTTTCGCCGTGGGACCAATCGGAAAGGGATTTAGTCAGGGATTCAATAAATGAGTCAGGGGCTCCGAGATCTTTGAGGAATCGTTTCAGGCGGTCATTGATAAGAACGGTAGCAATGATATCTCGGAGTTCAAAGGTTATCTCGCAATTATATGAAGGGTCGCCCGGAACAGCCTTGGGGATCATTACCTGTTTTCGTCTCATGGTGAGATAATACAGGAAGCCAGCATATTGTTCAACGGCTAAATTTATTTATTGTGTCCAACAAATCCTGGCCGAGAACGATGTAAGCTCGGCCCATCTTTGATGCTTTTAGTTTCCCGGTTTTTATCCATTCTCTGAGGGCGAAAACTGATATCTCCCCGAGGCCCTCGTCAAGTTCTTTGAGGGAATAAAATACGTTTGGCTTTATCTCCATTGCCATTATTTGTTACCTCCCTTTAAATTTCATGAAAAAGAAATCATAATCTTCTTTGTTTGAGCGCCCCAGAAGCTTCCCCATCCGATTATCTGGAGTAGATCCAATCCCAGGACAATCTAGGTCCACCCCATCTTCTTAGCGGGCAACTTGCCAGCCTTTACCCAAAGCCGGAGGGTCTAGGTCTTGGCCACATTGAGCCCCTCCTCGATCTCTTTCAGGTGTATGCTATATTAGGTTCAATGCTAAAAGCCATAGATCTCTCCTTTTTAGGCGTTTCGCATTGTCAAGTATATATGAAATACCGCCAAAAACAGCTTATACACAGCAAAAGCACACTTCCGTAAACCCTATATCTACAATACTTTACGGTATTAATCTGACACTGGTTGTGATAATACCTACTATGTATACTAGCTTCTTTGGGGGCTCTTGGTACTACTTTCGCCGCTGTATTCCTTCACGAAGTATAATATTTAATAGCTCAGAAATAGGTTTCTCTTCCTTCGCCGCCTGGATCTTCAGGTCTTTCCATAGATCAACGTCACAATGAAAAGTCTGCCGGTGCGTATTGATTAATAGCGGGGACCTGTTCCGGTGTTCTCCCTGTCTACTCTCTGCCCCGTTGATTTTCTGCTTCTCCCTCCTGCTTGGAAGGATCTCAGGCGCGGGCCTTTCCTTCTCTGCCTGGATATTCCTGTCTATTCTGGCCATTCTGAGGCTCTCAGCCGCTGCCTGTGCCGCTTTCAGTCTGTCCTCCATATCTTCCCTCCCTGGTTCGGTTCGTGGCCTCTGTTTGATTAACTACTTGATATGCCCTTAATAGCCCGATTTACTGCACCTGTTCGCCCCTATGGCGCGATCTCACGGTTTTAATGATATAGCTTGTATAGGAACCTGAGAAAGCACTTAATTCTCAATTATTGAATGATTCTCGCCCTCTACCGGCGGAGGTTTAGCTTTTGTGTTCTTCATCATCGACCTTCTTGATTGTTTTTAAATTCTCCCTCTTATTCAATTCCTCTTGGTCTTTAGAAACAACCTGTTGTAGTCGAGATATTATTTCATTGCATCGATCGAGATCCTCTTCAATTTCCTCTTCGCCAAGAGAGCCATCAAGCCCCCTCTGTAAAAAAGGGCTTATGCCTAATTCTGGACAATCTTCCCATGGAGCCAAGCGACTAGTTGGTCCTGCTGGTTTACCGGATACGAGATTATCAATTTCTCTTTTAAGCCGTTGTGCAGTAAGAATTCTTATCGCAACCTGACTTTTTGTTTTTGGATCCAGCGAATCAAACCATCCCTGATGATTAGTTTCCATGTTTTCCGGATTGCTCGTTTGTTTTGCTTCAAGAACCTGTTCCAATCCATCTATTAATTCATCTAATCTCTTATTTTGTTTACTCATACCGTATATCCCCCGTGATTAGCTTTGAAATAATGTATTCTATTTTTTCCAATCTCGATTCCAGGCCCGAGATTTCATCAGCCCTTAAAAAAACTCCAGCAAGATATCCAATGCAGGAAGCATCCCGTGCGTCAATATCTCCTTGCCGAACTTCATTAATTAATTTACCCATCAATCGTTTGATATCTTTAGCTTCGTTCATTCTTACTTTCTTCAATGAAAGTAAATTAGGTTGCCGGCGATTTAGACCGCCTCTTTTTGAAGCAAGTGCCTTTTCTTCTTTTTTTTCAGGATCATGTGCGAAGCAATAGTCACTTCCATTCATGGCATAGGCACCGCATTGAGTCCCATCGTCCTTAACGAATTTACACTGTATAGCCATAGCCTTTACCAAATAGGGTTACTTAGTTACCCCCGAGGGGGGGTGTGGATTTTATTCATACTACATCTGCTATTCTCTATTCTTCCACCCTGGCTCCCACTCTTTCAGAATCTCTTCGGCGCGTTCTTTGGAAATAACCTCGGTCATATCGGCTTCCATATAATAATATTTACACATCTCTGGGTCCTTTACCCAGCTATATGTCTTGGCGCAACGATAGTAACTGGCATTCTCCCTCTTAATGAGCGCCCCATGTTCAACCGGGTCTTTTCCGTTGTAACAGAAAATTAAATATAACAGATCATCCGCCATGTTACTTCCCCTCCTTTTTAAATATCAGGAGCGTTAATCCGATAACCTTAGTTGAATACCCTTCAGCGGAATATTCGTCCATGTGATCGAGGAAGAATTTCTCCACTTCGGCGAATGATTCAAACTCATATCTCTCGACTTCGATCCCGCCGTTGGTTTTTAACTTCTGAAAGTTATTCACTGTATTATTCCTTTTTGAGTTCAGCCCGCACCGGGGCACCTGGTAGTACCCCGGTGTCAGCTCGATCGATTGTCAGGCGGCCCGCTCCTTGGCTTTCCTCGCTATTATTTCCTCATCCCATATCTGGTGGAAAACATCATTGGCATTCATGCAGATCCGGTCCTGAAGACCGATCAGCTTTTTAGCTGCACTCTCGCCATCCGCTTCTAAGGCCAAGAGCATAAGTTCCTCAATCTGGCCCGCAAAACCAACCGCCTCATTAGCCAATTGATTAAAGAGCCCGTGAGGGTCATCGCCTTTAAGTGCGCCTAAGAGGTGAGCGCGGGTAGTTCCTGACATAATATCATCAGGGAGCCCCCTGGGGCCCAGCTCTTCGATCTCTTCGCTGCTTTGCTCCTTGCTTCCCTGTATGTACTTCGGGTTTATCTTAACTGATGGTTTTCTGGGTATATCGGTGGTTATAATCCGCTGGATTTCTTTCAGTTGTTTCGTGCCTGAATCCAGAAGACTATCCAATATGATTGCGGCGCCCGGCTGACTTTTAATCAGATCTTCATAAAAGTCCCCTTTAATCTGCTCTAATCCGCAAAATACTCCGTCCAGCAAAGTTAAGTTATCTTCGACCTCACTTGGACTAATTTGCCGCTTGAGATATTTTCCACTCATCTTGCTACCTCCAGTTGTTTTTCCCCAGGAGGAACTTGACACCTACCCCATTGGCAGGTATCTTTATCCTGGGGATGGGTTATATAGCGTTGTGCGCGCTTTTCTTCTTTTAAGGAGAGGCTCATCCCCTTTTTCTTTCTACCTTCACTTGTGGGAATATATCCAATTTTGTAATACGCATTTTGATCTGGCTTCCATTTTGGGAGCAATCGATTTGTAGCGTCCAGTCTGCGAAATGCCCTGCGGTGTTTTTCATCTGGAGCAAATGATCAACTGCATCCAGGATCGATTTCTCATAAGGCTTATTGATAATTATTTTTCCATCGGGTAGTTTTTTCATTAGATAGGTACCTCATTGGGATTCCAATAGTCCGGGATTTCATTTCTTTGCCCGATCTGATGCGCTAAATCGCTCCATATGCCCCGATCTCTCTTCGGGTTAAGGTTCCCTCCTTGCCAGCTTAATTGCGATCAGGATTGATTTCTCAATATCTCCTTAAATCGAGGTTCTCAGATCGTTTCTCAGGCGTTAATATTTTAGGGACTGTGCTTTCCCTTCAGATTACCGGGAGAATCTTTGCACCCAGTTAACCTCCTCGATCTTTATCTCCCAGGTCCCCGGCTCCAGGATCTTCTTCTGGAGGATCCAGTTGTGTGGGATCTAGGCCCGATCGCCGGAGGGCAATTGAACCAGCACCGCCTTTTTCATCTCTCCCAAGATTCTAACCCGCATCTCTAAAGCGGTGTCTGGATAGAGTATTGCTAAAGTTGTTTCAGCCAATTGAGACATCTCCCCTATTGTGAATTAACTCCAATATATTACATGTATTATAATGCGTCAAGAACTATTCCTAAGTATTATCAACTTTTTTTCATCTCCCATTTTAGATCACAATTAATTATATTTGCGGTTTGAATATTATCTACTATGTGATAAGGTGAGAATACTTTTACAGGGCTCGTTGCGTTGCTGACATAAATATCCGGATACAACTGGGTGCGGAAGTTTTCGCAATAAACTTATGATCATATGTCCTTCATGCCAGAGTGAATCCCCAGACGGAGCTAAATTCTGCGGAGAATGCGGAGTTAAGTTGCCAGCTCCGATCGAGGATTACCCCCGATGCAATAACTGTGGGCAAAAATTATTCAAACAAGACACCTATGGCCAGTTCTATTGTCCCCACTGCAACGTCTTCTACTCCAATAATAAGGATAAGAACCCGGAGATAACTGCAGCACTGAATACGGTTGACCAGGAAACCAAGCCGACCGCGAAACCTTCCCCTCCCCCATCAGATCAAGGCAAAGAAAAACCCAGTCCGCGATCTGATCCAAACCCTTCCGCAAAAAGCAAAAAGGAATTAACCCCGAAACAGAAAGGATGCGGGATCGGGTGCTTGGCAGGTATAGTGATTTTTGTGATTATAATGATAATTGCCGTAGCAAGTTCGGATAATGGCGTAGATAAAGTCAGCGCTTTCGTCATGAGTCAAGACTTTGTTGTTGATCGATTAAAATCACCTTCAACCGCAGATTTCCCTTCATATCGTGAGTCATTCGTAACAGATATAGGAAATGGCAGATTTCAAGTTTCTGCTTATGTCGATGCACAAAATAGTTTTGGAGCCAAAATGCGGAATAGATATAATTGTATTTTAGGGAGTACCGATGGTAAGACTTGGACGTTAGAGAATATAAACATATTTGTCGATTAAACTTCGAAAAAGGAGATCTATTATGAAGAAGGAATCCAGAAGCATGAATCAGCCGAATACTAATCATTGGTCATTGAGCCAGATCCCTGTTGTCATAGAAGAAAAATTAAAGAATTTAAGTAAAACGAGTATGAGGCAGCTCGGATTGGGGGTGTTAGGTGTATGTATTTTAATAAGTTCTTTTTTGTTTGTTTATCATTTGGGGCAACATAACCTTGAGCTGTATATTACTGAATGCCTGACAAAGCCCTATATTCAAGGCGAATCCACCAGTGCAATAGAGCAGGCTCAAAATATGGTTTTAAACCGAATGAATGATAATGCTCGATCAACAGGAAATCTGCTGGGAGTCCTCAAGATATGTATGGCCTTAATAACATTGGTAGTTGCATCATCCATTGCCCTTGGATTTGTCGAGTTTAGAAGATCGCATAAAGAAAAGGACCAATTAACAGAAGCCCTCACGAAGGCAAAAGAGAATTTTAAGGAAATGATGTCCGAACTGGGGAAGAACAAACAGGATAGCCTAAAAGGATTCTTACTATTAAAAGCTAAAATCTATTACTACCAAAAAGATTTTTCCAAGTGCAGAACTGTTTTAAAATCGATGCCAGACCAAGATGACCCTGAAGTTATTTTCTCCCTGGGAGCCGTTGCAATTAATCAATTTAAATACAACAAAGCGATCTCTTTATTCCATGAAGCCCGGGTAAAGGGGTATCCTTATTTGGCCGATATATATTGTCATATAGGCTATGCTCTCATGATGGATGAGAAATATGATGAAGCTTTGGAAAAATTTAAAGCTGCACTAAAAGAACACCATGAACATCCTGAAACTCTCTTATTTATGAGTTATTGCCAGAAAAGGATGAACGGAAAAGTTATCCCGGAAATGATTTCAAATTTAGAAGTAATTATAAAAAACGATCCAGCAAATGCGCTTGCTCTCTACAACTTAGCCTGTTATCATGCGTTGTTATCTGAGTGGGAAGAAAGCAAAGAATGTTTGGAGAGATCAATAGAAGTCCATCCCCCATTTAAATGGGTGGCATGGAGTGATGAAGATTTCGATTCTTGCAAAACTCAAAAATGGTTCATCGACTTACTCCAGCCTAATAATTGCCCGTCAAATAAATAGATTGATATGTTTATTCGCTGTTGACTATTTTGGGCAAAATGGCTATTCTTTATAAAAATCTGAAAACCCAACTCAAAAGGAGGATAAATTAGTGATGAAGATTTACATGGATGATAGACCTGGGACTCCGAGCATTTAAATAAAGAATATCTTTATAAATACAATTATTTTAGGAGCAACCCCCTCAATGGGGGTTGCTCCTTTTTTTATGCCAAATTCTCTTTTATTATCGCTGATAAACAGAGATCTTTATTCCAGAGAACCGCATCGGCACATTCATTCCCTGAAACTTAGCCATGCGAATGGTGGTTCACCAGAAGCTCGACATCATGCCCGAGCGATCTACACGCCTGGATCAATCCGGTTGACATTCCGCCGGTATCACAAGATAGGTCAGCAGTGCATACTCCGGAGCAAAGTAACCACCTAATCCGCTCCAAAGTAGCCACTTTTTTTGGATTTCCGGAATTGGTGGCTACTTTGGTCCGGATTACCCGGCTACTTTCACCGGAATATGCAAGCGGCTTTAATTATTTTCTCAGATCTCCTTTAGACACAAAAAAGACAGCCTGAGCAATCAGGCTGCTTTATAATGAAATGAAATTTTTGCTTCCTTAAGAATAAACCGTCGGTTTATCCTATAAGGCGCGGACCGGACTAGAACCTGCACCTTTGAGGATACGCTATACCTGATAGATC
>Ga0075120_10001731_pt1 | contig 16780 bp, 12 predicted proteins | sample AntAceMetag02UKL_FD_69792 | JGI IMG/M metagenome (GOLD analysis project Ga0075120, IMG submission 69792) | Saline lake microbial communities from Ace Lake, Antarctica - Antarctic Ace Lake Metagenome 02UKL | ecosystem: Environmental > Aquatic > Non-marine Saline and Alkaline > Saline | place... | reverse complement strand
AGGTCAGACGATGCAGGCCGGCGACACCCACATCGTAGAGGGTGTGGGTCTGCGCGCCAAGCCGCTGCGCGGTGATGCGGGCCTCTTCGGCCACAGGCAGGTCGGCCGTGCCCGCGCAGATGATGCTGATTTGCCCGAGCGGTTCGGGAAGGGGGACCACATCGAGTGTGATGATACGCGCATCGGCATGATACACGGCATCAGGAAAGGAGCGGGCCAGTTCGGAGTAGAGTTCCGGCGCGGCGCGGGTGGCCATGATGTTTTGCCTGGCGTCCGTCATGCTTCGGAATATTCCGCGCAGTTGTTCGGCGGTTTTCCCGGGGCAGAAGATGGTTTCTGGAAAGCCCTGGCGTTGCAGGCGGTCGAGGTCGAGGCGGACGTGGGGTCCGGCCCCTTGGGCGGATGGTTGCGGATGAGACGTGGAATCGTTCATGTTCAGTAGTTTCCCTGTGATGTTGCCTTGGAGCATGGGAAGAAACGGGGGCGGCGTCAAAAAAAAACAGTTCGTCAGGGAGAATATTTTTGTTATCGTGCGCGAAAACCACGGGGAAAAGTACCATGATCAATGAATTACAGCATCACGATGTTCGGGTGTTTCTGGTGGACGATCAGGCGATTGTCGGCGAGCAGGTGCGCCGCATGTTGGCCCCGGAGCAGGACATTCAGTTTATTCATTGTCAGGATCCGGCGAAGGCACTCACGCTGGCCGCCGAATTCAATCCAACGGTTATTCTGCAGGATTTGGTGATGCCGGAGATCGACGGCATGACGCTGGTACGTTTTTTCCGTGGTCATTCCGCCTTGAAAGAGGTTCCGCTGATTGTGCTTTCGACCAAGGAGGAGCCGAAGACGAAAGCGGATGCCTTTGCGGCGGGCGCGAATGATTACCTGGTGAAGCTGCCCGACCGCCTCGAACTGGTGGCTCGCATACGCTATCACTCCAAAGGCTATATCAATCTGCTGGAGCGCAACGAGGCCTACGACGCCCTGAAAGCGAGCCAGGAAAAACTGGCGGAGGAATTGGCGATTGCAGCGGATTATGTGATGTCGATTCTGCCGGCACCCATGGATGAAAAAGGATTGCGGACGGAGTGGAAGTACATTCCGTCGGCTCGGTTGGGTGGAGATTCCTTCGGCTATCACTGGGTGGATGCCGATCATCTGGCGATCTATCTGCTCGATGTGTGCGATCACGGGGTAGGCCCGGCACTGCTTTCCGTTTCCGCGATCAATGTGCTGCGCTCGCAAAGTCTGCCGCAGGTGGATTTTCTCGAGCCGGCTGCCGTGCTGGCGGCGATGAACGAGACCTTTCAGATGGAAAAGAACAACGATTTGTATTTCACGATGTGGTACGGGGTGTATGACGCGAAGACGGCCACGCTGCGCTATTCATCGGGCGGCCATCCGCCCTCCCTGTTGATTTCTGAAGGGGCGGTGAAGCAGTTGAAGACGCCCGGCATGATCGTGGGCGGCATGCCCGACATGATCTATACCACGGCGGAAACATCGGTGCCGAAGGGCGCGTCGTTGTTTGTCTTTTCGGATGGCGTCTACGAGGTTTCCAGGAAAGACGGGACCATGTGGACGCTCGAGGGGCTGACCGAATTTCTGATCGAACGCTGCGCGGCACTCGGAGATGAATCCGGCGTGATTGATGAGCTGCATCGGTATGTGTTCGCCATGCACGACGCGGAATATCTCGAGGACGATTTCTCGATGATGCGCCTGATGTTTTCCTGAGTTCGGGAGGGACCATGTCCCCATGGTCCTTTTCCCTTTCACAAACAAGACCTCCAGCACCCCATCCGGGGTGCCGATATTTTTTACATGACGTATTCCCGGGGTCTGATGACCCCGGGCTATTCTCCCAAGCCCCTCCGGGGCAGGTGCTCGCCGGACGCAGCCGGCTCTACGGTTTGCGAATGGTGAAGGTGACTATGTTGCGGTCCTGCTCGCGGTGGTAGTCGATGGCATCCACCATTTCGCGTGTGAGAAAAATGCCCAGCCCGCCGATTTGCCGGTCTTCGATTTCGACATTCAGGTCCGGGGTTTCTTTTTCGAGCGGATTGAAGGGGCGCCCGCTGTCGGCGATGCACAGGGAAATGCCGTCGTCCTCCGCCAGGCAGCCGACCTCCACGACGCCGGTGGTTCCGGGGGGGTAGGCGTAATGAACCACATTGACGAGGATTTCCTCGAGCGCCAGTTCAAGTTTGAAGATGACCGGCGCGGGCAGGTTCAGCCGTTCGGCGTGTTCGAGCACGAATTGACGGGCCGTTTCCAGCGCGTTTTCATCCGCAGGAATAGGAAGGAAGATGAACTCATTCAGACGGTTAATCAATTACGGTCTCCGGGTCATCCACGATCGAAAAAACGGATTTGAAGCCGCTGAATTCGAGGGCCTGTTCCGCCGGGGTGCTGAGCGAGAGGTAATATTCCCCCTGGCGGGCCTGAACTTTTTTTCCAACGGCGACGATGGTACAGATGCTCGCGCTGCCGACAAAGTCAGCGCCGCGCAGATCAATGGCGATTTTGGCGGCGTCGAGGGAGAGGAGGTCGTAGCATGTTTTGGCGAATTTTTGTGCGGTAGCATGGTCCAACGCGCCATCCACACGCAGTATTACGCCGTTTCTTTTTTGTACCAAGTCGAGTTTCAAAATAAGGCCAACTCCGATTTAGGCATTAGTATATTCCAACCGTTGGAAATTATGAAACAAAAAGTTTCCAATGATTGGAAAAACCGTAGCTGCGCAGCAGTCCCGCCCATGCGGGATTTCCAATGATTGGAAAACGGAATTTTCCGTGATTGGAAAATAATGTATGCAGGGGTATGATTCGCCCATGAGAAAAGAACAGTCGTTGATTTTGGAGACACGGTTTCCGGGTGGCAATGCCACGCGGGCACGGGTGGTGGACGGCGATCCGGCGGAGCTTCATTTCACGTGCGATCCGAAGGGTGGGCGTCCGTTATGGTTCTGGTTGCGCGTGAAGCCTAGTGCGGAGGGGCATGCGCCGGATGCCAAGCTGCGGTTGGTGTTGGAGCATTACGATACGTTGGCGGGCGCGCAACAACCGGGTGAGTGCTGTCCGGTGTATCGGCAGGAAGGACAGTGGTGGATGCGTCTGCCGGCGGGCAAGCCGGAGCGTGCGGCGGATGGATGTGTCTCGGCGACGTGGACGGTGAATCTGCCTGCGGAGCCGCTGGAGATTGCTTTGTGCCATCCGTATGAGCCGGGCGATCTGCGTCAGTTGGTGGAGAAGAGCCGCGGGGTGTGGGAGCGTCAGCGGATTGGTTTGTCGCGGGGCGGGCGTGATCTGGTTCGTCTGGCCAATGGTTATGATGCGGGGTCACGTTTTCCGGGTGGACTCTATCTGGTGGCCCGCGAGCGGGGTGGCGACATGCCTGCGGCTTGGCTGCTGGATGGTCTGCTGCAGCGTCTGGCGGGCGCGAAGAACAATCCTTTTTTGACCTGGGCGGTTCCGCTGGTGGATGCGGATGGTGAACATTCCGGGATGTGGCACTCGGAACCGGATATTTTGTGCGGCTGGGGCGGTGGTGCGGCAGAACGGCACGAAACGGTGGTGCTGAAGCAGGATGTGATGCGTTGGCGTGCGTGTTGTCGGCCTTCGCTGGCGATCTCGATCTGTGCGGCTCCCGCTTCGGAGATCGGCGGCATCTACTGTGAGTTGCCCGATCAGGAAGCCTGCGGCGAATTGCATGCGCAGGCGCTCAAATGGGCGCACGTGATGCAAACGAAGCTCGGGGCCGAATTGGCATCGTCTGAGTTTGTGCGCAGCGTGCGCAAGGATGCTTCATCCTGCTCTGCGGAGGTGCGGTTTCACGACTGGATGGCGCGGGAGGCCGGTATTTGCGCGTTGACGCTGTGCATTCCATGGGCCTCGGCGGGCGAGACTTCGTTCTCGCAGAAGAAATACCGTGAGGCGGGCCGCAATGTGGCCGATGCGTTGATTGAAAAGCGTCGGTGAGTGAAATGAGTTGTGCGATCCATCCCGGGCGTGGGTGTTGATTGGGTTTCCTGTTCATCCAAATCGGGATCGTTATCGAACCGCCTACCTCTTCTCCATCCCCAATAGAATCTCATGTCAATTTTTCGAGTTCGATAGCGATTTCGATTGTTTCAACTACTGGTTCTTCGGGAATTTCGTGAAACAACAGGGCCTTTGTAGAGAATATATCGCAGAGACGCGGAGCCGCAGAGGAATGCTCTGGGGGGAGGGCCCGTGTCCCCACGGGCCAAGCGGAGAGTGAGCGCGTTTCGGGAGGGCGAGCGTCCTCGCGAGCCGTGCAGAGAGTGAGCGCGGAGAGCAAGAGAAATAAGGAATGAGCTGGAGAAAAGTAGACGGCCGCTGAGGACAGCAGCCCTCCCCAATCGCGTTATTATTTTTGGTTCATGACCTGGCGCAGGACGTATTGCAGGATGCCGCCGTGGCGGTAGTATTCAACTTCGATCGGGGTGTCGATTCGGCATTTGACCTGGAAGGTTTTTTCGCCCTCGGGAGATTGGGCGCGTACGGTGAGGGTGGATGCGGGTTTGATCCGGTCGTTGACGCCTTCAATGGTGTAGCTTTCCGTGCCGGTGAGGCCCAGGGATTCGGATGTTTCGCCGTGAATGAATTCGAGGGGCAGTACACCCATCTCCACTAGATTGCTGCGGTGGATGCGCTCGAAGCTCTCGGCAATGACGGCCTTCACGCCCAGCAGGACCGTGCCTTTTGCCGCCCAGTCGCGCGAGGAACCCGCCCCGTACATTTTGCCAGCCAGCACCACGAGCGGTACGCCTTCGGCCTGGTAGCGCATGGCGGCATCGTAGAAGGCGAGTTCTTCGCCGTCGGGCAGGTGGCGGGTGTATCCGCCTTCGCGGTCCACCATTCGGTTGCGTATGCGGATGTTGGCAAAGGTGCCGCGCATCATGACTTCGTGATTGCCGCGCCGCGAGCCGAAGGAGTTGAAGTCGGCCTTCGTTACGCCGTGGGCGATAAGATACTTTCCGCCTGGGCCATCGGTGGGGATGTTGCCGGCGGGAGAGATGTGGTCGGTGGTGATGAAATCGCCGAAGACGGCCAGTGCCAAGGCGTTTTCAATGGGTTGAATCGCGGGCGTTTTTGTGGTGAGGTTGTCGAAGAAGGGCGGGTTCTGGATATAGGTGGATTCGGCATCCCAGGCAAAGCAGTCGCCTTCGGCCACGGGCAGTTCATTCCACTGCGGATTGGCGGTGAAGAGGTCGGCGTAGACTTGGCGGTAGTAGTCGCTGTTGGCGGCGATGCCGGCCACGGCGGCTAGTTCCTCTTCAGTGTACCAGAGGTCGCGGAGATAGACGTCGTGTCCGTCGCGGTCCTGGCCGATGGGATCGGCCTCAAGATCGATGTGGACGGTCCCTGCCAGGGCATAGGCCACCACAAGCGGGGGCGAGACGAGGTAGTTCAGTTTGGTCAGCGGATAGATGCGCCCCTCGAAGTTGCGGTTGCCGGAGAGGACGGCGGCCACGTTCAGCTTGTTTTCCTTCACGGCTTGATCAATGGCCTCGGCGCAGGGGCCGCTGTTGCCGATGCAGGTGGCACATCCGTAGGCGGCGACATGGAAGCCGAGGGTTTCCAGCGGCTGAATCAAGTCGGCGTCGCGCAGATAGCGCGTGGCCACTTGGGAGCCGGGGGCAAGGGATGTTTTCACAAAGGCAGGAATCTTCATGCCCTTTTCGACAGCCTTGCGCGCAATCAGACCCGCACCGAGCAGAAGGGAGGGATTGGAGGTGTTGGTGCAGGAGGTGATGGAGGCGATAATCACGGCGCCATCCTTCAGGGTGCCGAATCCAGGCACCTCCACGCCGTTGCTCGGGGTCGGGACTTCCTTTTTGAATGAATTTTTCAGTTGGGGCAGGTTCATGCGTTCGTGCGGTCGGCGGGGGCCGGCGATGCTGGGTGCTACGGAGGAGAGGTCGAGTTCGAGGGTATCGTCGTAGTCGGCCACGGTTTCTTCACGACGCCAGAGCCCCTGCTCTTTGCAGTAGGCTTCCACGAGGGCGCAGTGTTCTTCGGCGCGCCCGGTTTCGCGCAGGTAGGCGATGGTTTTTTCATCGACGGGGAAGAAGCCCATGGTGGCGCCGTATTCCGGGGCCATGTTGGCGACTGGACAGCGGTCGGCCAGGCTCAGGGCGGCGGCGCCTTCGCCGTAGAATTCGATGAACTTGTTCACCACGCCTTTGTCGCGCAGTATGCGGGTCACGGTGAGCGCAAGGTCGGTTGCGGTGACGCCTGGTTGCAGGCGTCCGTTGAATTTGAAGCCGATCACTTCGGGGGTCAACATGGGAATGGGTTGGCCCAGCATGGCGGCTTCGGCTTCGATGCCGCCCACGCCCCAACCGAGTACGCCCATGCAATTGATGGTGGTGGTATGCGAATCGGTGCCGACGAGCGTGTCGGGAAACGCCACGCCGTCGCGCACGAGTACGCATCCGGCGAGGTATTCCATGTTGATCTGGTGGCAGATGCCGAGGCCGGGTGGCAGTACGCGCAGTTTCTCGAAGGCGCGTTGTCCCCACTTCAGGAAACGATAGCGTTCGGCGTTGCGCTGGAATTCGAGGGCGACATTTTGTTGGAAGGCTTCAGGGCATCCGGCGGCATCGAGTTGGACGGAATGGTCGATCACCAAGTCCACGGGAATCATCGGTTCGATGAGCGCGGGGTTTTTCCCGGCCACCTTCATGGCGGTGCGGAGAGCCGCCAGGTCCACCACGCAGGGTACGCCGGTGAAATCCTGCAGGAGGACGCGTGCGGGCATGTAGGGCAGTTCTTCGCGTGAGGCGGAGGGGGTCCAGCGAGCGAGCGACTGAATGTGCTCTGGGGTGTAGGCCGGATGGCCCTGCATGCGGACGAGGGATTCGAGGAGGATGCGGATGGAGCAGGGGAATCGGGAAAAATCGCCGAGGCCGTCGCGCTCCAATTGCGCGAGGGGGAAGTAGTTCACGTTGCCGCCGGACCAGGCCAGTTTGGTGGGTTGAAAGGTGTGGTTGCTCATCGGGTACTCCTGCGTTGTTGTTTTTAAAAGGAGCGCAACAATAAGAAGGTGGTAGTGGGGTGTCAAAGTTTTTGCAAAGGTTTGGAGTGCGTGCGGCAAGGGGTATTCCCCGCGACGCCGCTCAGGTTTGAGGAAGACAAGCGAGAAGCGAGCGCGGCTTCCGGTTGGTGCTTTTCCGTTTCTGTGCCGCCGCGCTTCGCTTGTCGGCACGTAACAAAGCGGTGCCGCCTCACGTTGTTCGTTGTCGCCGCACTCCAGAGCGCTTTGGAGTTCACGCGCCGGGTGAAGCGTGTTAGCATCTGGACGAATTCACAACAGGGGAACAAGGAGTCTAGGTCATGAACGTATTGATTCTCGGGACGGGGCCGGCGGGGTTGACGGCGGCGATTTATTGCGCGCGGGCCGGTTTGTCGCCCGTGGTCATCGAAGGTGGCCAGCCGGGCGGCCAGCTTACCACGACCACCCATGTGGAGAATTTTCCCGGATTCCCCGAGGGGATCAGCGGACTGGAACTGATCAATGCCATGCGGGCGCAGGCAGAACGGTTCGGTACGGAATTCCGGATGGGCGATGTGGCATCGACGGGGCTGAAGCCGGGTGCGCTCTCGGTGAAGCTGGCGGATGGTACGGAGTTGACGCCGAAGACGCTGATCATCGCCACGGGAGCGACGGCGCAGTATCTGGATTTGGAGTCGGTTCGGCGATTGACCGGACACGGCGTTTCCGGGTGTGCCACGTGCGACGGCTTTTTTTATCGGAACATGCCGGTGGCCGTGGTGGGCGGCGGCGACAGTGCGATGGAGGAGGCCCTGTTCCTCACGCGCTTTGCCTCGAGGGTCTACATTATTCATCGGCGTGACGCTTTGCGTGCCTCGAAGATCATGGCGGAACGGGTGCTGGCGCATGAGAAGATAGAGGTGGTGTGGAACAGCGTGGTGGACGAGGTGCTGGACGGCGGAAAAGGGGTGGTCACGGGGATTCGACTGCGCGATGTGCAAACGGATGCGCTGCGGGATTTGCCGGTGGACGGCGTTTTCATGGGCATTGGGCATACGCCGAATACCGGGCCGTTCAAAGGGCAACTCGAGTTGGATGAGAAGGGCTATATTGTCACGCAGTTCACGCGCACCAGCGTGCCGGGGGTGTATGCGGCAGGCGATGTGCAGGACTCGGCGTATCGGCAGGCCGTGACGGCGGTGGGCACTGGTTGCATGGCCGCCCTGGAAGCAGAGCGGTACCTGGCGGGTCTGGAGTAGCAATCCGTCGGACTTTGGGTGTTTAAAACCCGATCGTGCAGATCAACCCTGATCGTTGCGACATGCTGCAGTACCCTCTTTGGCGGTTGCACTTGGTCCTGTCGGTGGCGGTTTCATGGTTTTTTTGCGGTCTTTACCGAGTGATTGGGTTTGAAGGGGAAGCGCCGACCCAGCGGATATTCAATCAAATGGGACCGAAGTATTTATAATATCACCACAATAACATTGAATAATAGCCCTAGAAATAGTACCGGTCCCGTATCCGTAAAAGAAGCAGCCGAGGGGGTGATGATGCGTGTGGTTGATTGCAGAAAGGGTCAGTTAAATATAACGGTGGGATCCCTTTTACGTGATGCGTTACTGACGCGGCTTCCCGAATGGCTTTCCCGGATTTTTCGCAGAAGGCTGGGCATGCGGATTCCGGATTATGTTTTTATGGTGCATACTCGGACCTTGGACGATGTGTATGCGGCGTTCCCTCTGATGAAACAGCTGGTTCGCTGGGTTCCAGAGCGCTGGGTTTTGAGGGTGCTGGAGTTTCTTGGTTCAGCGACGGTCTACAGTATGGATTGGCCCGAATGGAATCTCTATGGTATGGTGGTCAGCACGCTTCATCTCCCTCAGGAGTTTTTCGGTCACCGCCGAAAAACGATGCGGATCGCTTCATCCAATTTTCGTCTGATTCATCGGCTGGGCGTGCGTGATGGGGTTGTTGCTCTGGCTGGCTGGTGGCCTTCAGCCACCCGGCTTGGGCGTTCGCTTCTTCCACTGATTGATCCGCAGAGCTGCATGAGAATTACGACAGGGCACACCGCCACGTTGTTTTCACTGGAACGGACGACGTTGGCTGTACTGGATGCCATTGGGATGCCTCTCTCATCGGCGCGCATTGCGGTGTTGGGCGTTGGGCATATGGGGTCGGCGTATGCACGCCTGTTCAATGGGAAATGTGCGAAGCTCGGTTTGTTTGATCGTAACGTACACAAGGCGGAAAAACTGGGGCAAGAGCTGAATTTGCGCGCCGATTCCTCGCAGGTGTTTGTGTATCATCCGGCGTCGTCAAACAGTGAGGTGATAGATGCCGCTATCGTGGATCCGGACGACCAGATGATTGCAGGCTTTCTTGCGCAGTTTGATGTGGCCATTTGCACCACCACCAATACGCAGCACATCATTCATGACGTACGCCATTTGAGAAATTGCATTATCATTGATGATTCACGGCCCGAGGCTTTTCCGCGCGTGTATGATCCGGAGCGTGGCGTGGTGGTGCTGGAAGGGGGCTTAATCCGACTCCCTGGAATTCAGATCGGACACGACAACGGCTGGGGCGCAAACAGCGAGGAGGTGTTCGGCTGCATGGCAGAGGGCGCTCTGCTGGCGATTCTTCCGCAGAATGCCATGGCACCGACTATTGGAGAAATTGATCCAGCCCAGTATCATCGGCTCAGCATGGCCTGTGATCGGCTGGGGGTAACGGAAGGGCGTTTATGCTGTGGAAGCCGGGTGATGACGCCGGCTATGCTGCGGGCTCTTGCCCCGATGGAGGCGTCCGGCCTGCCGGAAGCCGCCGCCTATGCACTCACAGCAGATTGGTGCTGAAAGAGCGGTTCCACGTTGCTCTCCTGCGCAGGCTATTGAGATATCCACTTCCTGGAGCCGGATGCTTGCTTCCTTGAATGGGAAAGTGTGCTACGGGATACGCAGCACACCACCTCGGCTGGCGCTCGTGGCCTGCTGTGCATAGCGCTTAAGCCAGCTGAATGAAGTGTCGTGTACATGGGGTGTCCACGTTTTCCGGCGTTCCGCCAGTTCCTCTTCGCTCACGTTCAATTCGATACGGCCCGCCGGAATATCGAAGCGGATGAGGTCGCCATCGCGCACGAGTCCGATCGTTCCACCTTCAGCCGCCTCCGGCGAAATATGTCCGATACAGGCACCGCGCGTACCGCCGCTGAAGCGCCCGTCGGTAATCAGCGCCACGGATTCGCCGAGGCCGCGTCCCATGATGTAACTCGTGGGCGAGAGCATTTCCTGCATGCCCGGCCCGCCTTTGGGGCCTTCGTAACGGATCACCACCACGTCGCCCGCCTTCACCTTGCCCGCCAGAATGCCGTCGCAGGCGTCTTCCTGCGATTCGAAGATCACCGCTGGCCCCTCGTGCTTCAACATAGCCGGGGCCACGCCGGCGGTCTTGACGACACAGCCTTCTTCCGCCAGATTGCCGAACAACACGGCCAGGCCACCCTGCTTGCTGTAGGCGTTTTTCAGCGGACGTATGCAGGCGGTATCCCGGATATCCGCGTTCTCCACGTTTTCGAGCAGGGTCTTGCCGGTCACGGTTATGGCATCGCCATGCAGCAGGTTCGGCACCCGGCTGATTTCCTTGATGATGGCGCTGATGCCGCCCGCTTTATGCACATCTTCCATGTGATAGGCCGAGGAAGGCGAGACTTTGCAGATATTTGGCGTCAGGCCAGATAGTTCGTTGATGCGGTTCAGGTCATATTCAATGCCCGCTTCATTCGCAATGGCCAGTGTGTGCAGGACGGTGTTCGTGCTGCCGCCCATGGCCATATCCACGATAAAGGCGTTGTCGATGGATGCGCGGGTGATGAAGTCGAGCGGCTTGAGTTCTTCGCGCACCATTTCAACGAGACGGAAAGCCGCGTCGCGCCAGAAGCGCTCGCGGATCGGGTCGGTGGCCAGAATCGTTCCGTTTCCAGGCAGGGCCATGCCGATGGCCTCGGTCAGGCAGTTCATCGAGTTGGCCGTGAACATCCCTGAGCAGGAACCCGCACCCGGACAGGCGCTGCATGAAATCTTTTCAAGGTCCTCTTCGCTCATATTTCCAGCCTTGACCGCACCAATGCCCTCGAAAACGCTGATCAGATCGGTCGCCTTGCCGTTCACCGGCTTACCTGCCGCCATCGGCCCGCCGCTCGCGAAAATCGTGGGAATGTTGCAGCGCATGGCCGCCATCAACATACCGGGAACGACCTTGTCGCAATTGGGTATGCAGATCATGCCGTCGAATTTGTGCGCCTGGATCATGGTCTCCACGGTATCGGCAATGAGATCACGGCTGGGCAGGGAGAGTTTCATGCCGGAATGCCCCATGGCAATGCCGTCGCACACGGCAATGGTATTGAACTCGAACGGAACGGCGCCCGCATCTCGTATGGCCTGCTTGATGATGTCCGCCACATGACGCAGATGAACGTGCCCGGGCACCACGTCTGTATAGGAATTGCAGACGGCAATGTACGGCTTGTTCATATCTTCATCCCGCACCCCGGCGGCCCGCATTAGACTCCGGTGTGGTGATCGTTCGAGTCCCTTTTTCACTTCATCGCTTCGCATAATAGGCTCCTCTGGCTCATGGGTTGTCCAACACGGCACGAATCTGCAGCAGCAGGTCCATGTTTTTAAAAGGTTTGTGAATAAAGCCGGCGACGTTGCGGGCTTCAAGTTTTTCCTGAATGGCGGGGGCAATATAGCCCGAGAAGATGACCACGGGCACGTCGTTGCTTATTTCCCGCAGTGCCTCATAGGTTTCTTCGCCGCTCAGCCCGGGCATATTCAAATCCAGCAGGACCAATTTAATGTCGTCTTTCCGCTCCGCAAACATCCTCAGGCCCTCGTCGCCGCTCTCCGCACAAAGTGCGGTATAGCCGAAGCGCGGCATCAGGTCGCCCAGCAGCTTCCGGATAATGATTTCATCGTCAATCAACAGAATAGTTTCATGGCCCTGGATTTTACTGGGCGCGGCGGCGGCGGTTTTCGCCTCCGGTTTGGTGGCTGTGTCCCGGTAGGGTAGAAACATTCGTGCGTGGGTGGTTTCGGCATCGCGCGTGATGGAAAGCATACCTTCGTGATCATCCACGATGCTGTGCGTAACGGCCAGCCCCAGCCCACTATTTTCGCCGAGTGGCTTGGTGGTGATGTAGGGCTCGTATACACGGGACGCGATATGCTCTGGAATCCCCGATCCGTGATCCGCCACCGTGATGCAGGCATAGGGCCGAACATCTGTCATGCGGTTGAAAATATACCGTTCGAGTGGGGAGAGTGGGCGATATTCCACGGTGATGTGTACCGAGGATTTTCGCTGTGCCCTCTGGGCCTCGCAGGCATTCAGGACCACCTGTTCCAGCGCGGCCTTGATCTTGTCAGGATTGCCGGGCAGGGGCGGGAGTTCATCGCGCAGTTTCGTCACCATCTTCACATCGCGCTGCTTCGCCAAATCGGCGGCGACCTGCCGAACCAGTTCGCCCACGGGCACCAGCCCGCTCTTCTCGCATCGCCGCCGCGAAAACGCGAGCAATTGCTGTGTAATCTCGTGCCCGCGAAGCGCGGAGGCTTCGATCAGCGAAAGCTGTTTGTGTACATCACTGCCCTTTTCAAACTTTGACTGCAAATAGGAGGAAAACCCGAGTGCGCCGCTTAGCACGTTGTTCATGTCGTGTGCGATTCGGTTGGTCAGCTCCGCCATCGAGCGCATGCTGCGTGCGATGTAGGCATGTTCTTCGCGCTGCTTCTTCAGCGCTTGATTGTGGCCCGTCACCATCGCCGCCGCCGGCCCGCAACCCGCCAGACGATCCACCCAGAATTGATAAGCCACGTCCCGTATGTCCGCATTCACCGGGAAGGCCGCGTCGCCGCGCAAGCACGCCTGAATGCACTCCTGCAGTTCAGCGCAGGATTGTGCGGTCAGTAAGCGGCTCCACGAGAGGTCGCCCGGCCCCGCGAGTGCGGTCAGCGCGGCATTGCCCGTCATAACGGCTCCCTTCGCATCGCAAAACGCCACTAGCGAAGGGGTGTTCTCAAAACAGTCCATCATCTTTTTCGCATTCATCAAAAGGATCCTATCGGTAAATTCGGGTGAATGTCCAGCCGTACTGTATCGCCCGTCGCCTTTGCCAGGCCGCAGGCAGCCAGGCCGGCGACCATGGCGGCATTGTCGGCGCAGAATTTTGGTTCCGCCAGACGCAACGCACAGCCGCATCGCCGCGCCGCCGCCTCGAGCTTGCCGCGCAGAACTCGATTGCACGCCACGCCGCCGCCACACGTAGCAAAGCGTGCACGGTGCTTCCGCAGAGCCTTTTCAAAGCGGGAGGCCAGCGCACCCAGGATGGCCTCCTGATACGAGGCGGTCACATCGGGCAGGGTGCCGTCTTCAAACAATTTCGGATGCCGCTGCACGTAATATTTCAGGGAGGTTTTTACTCCGCTGAAACTGAAGCAGAGCTGCGGATCAACCGATCCGTTCACCTGCGAAACCTGTCCGTCCGGAAAGGCTACGAAATTAGTGCGTGCGCCCTGCGCTGTTTTTTCGATGATCGGTCCACCGGGATAGCCTAGTCCCAGCAGGCTCGCCCCTTTGTCGAGCGCCTCACCCGCTGCGTCGTCAATCGTTTGCCCCAGCAGACGGTAGCCGTGCACCTCCTGCATTTCCACCAGGCAGGTATGGCCCCCTGAAACCAACAGACTCACCGCCGGCAGCGCCTCCTCCGGACGCGGGGCATCCTCTCCCAGAAACGGCGCATACAGGTGCGCCTGCAGATGATTCACGGGAATCAGTGGGCGGTTCAGACGCAACGCCAGTGCCCGTGCTGCCGAAAAACCAACCAACAGCGAACTGGCCAAGCCCGGCCCGTGGGTGGCGGCCACCGCATCCAACTGCGACCACGCCACGCCCGCCTGCCGCAGTGTTTCTTCCAGCAGCGGCGCCAATACCTCCACATGCGCACGCGATGCGATTTCCGGCACCACCCCACCATACGGACGATGCTGCGCAATTTGCGAATGAATCACGCACGAAAGCACACGACGCCCGTCCTCCACCACGGCCGCCGAGGTCTCATCGCACGACGTTTCTATGCCAAGAATCATCATCCTCGTTTCACCGTCCCCGGGTGACCACCACGCCGGGCTCACCGCTTTGCGCCTGAAAAATCGTAATCCCCTTAAGAATATCCACGGCGCGTTTCAGTTGGATGTCTTCCGTGTTCTTCAAGTCCTTTTCCCATTCCTCCGCCTCTGCCAGCTTCGGACGTGAACGCGCAAGCAGGATACGTCCCCATTCTTCCGGCGCCATCGGCACCACAATGTCCGGCTCGATGCCCTTTTGGTGAATGAGGCGTTCCTTCGGCGTGTAGTAATACGCCGTGGTCACGCGGATGGCCGAGCCGTCGTCCATCTTGATCACACTCTGCACGGACCCCTTTCCATACGTCTTTTCTCCCACGAGAATGGCGCGCTGATGATCCTGCATCGCACCACTGAAAATTTCCGAAGCGCTGGCGCTTCCGCCGTTGACGAGCAGAATCATGGGGTACTCCTGCACATCCTGACCGCTGCGTGCAAGAAAGGTCTGCGTGGCCGTGCCATCTCGCCCGCGAGTGGATACGATTTCCATATCCCGTTTCATGAAGAGATCGCACACCTCGACGGCGGCGGCGAGCAGCCCGCCCGGATTGTTGCGTAGGTCGATAATCAATGCCTGCATTCCTTGGCCGCGAAGCTCCTTGAGCGTCTTGCGTAGCACGGAGCCGGTCATTTCATCAAACTGCGTCAGCCGTAGATAGCCGATGCCTTCCTCAATGAGCTCCGCATCCTTCACGCTGGGGACTTCAATGTTTGCCCGCGTGATTTCCATTTCCTTGACCTCGCGGGTCTTCGGGCGGTAAATTTTCAACGAGATTTTCGTGCCCGGGCTTCCGCGCATTCGCTTCACCGAATCCGAAAAATCCATATGTTCGGCGGATTCTCCGTCGATCTCTATGAACCGGTCTCCGGGCAGCAGGCCGGCCAGAAAGCCTGGCGTATCCTCCATAGGCGCGATCACCGTCAACTGCCCGTCTTTCAATCCGATCACCACACCGATGCCACCGAAGCGTCCGTTCGTATCCTCCACCATCGCGTCGTATTCATCCGGCAGCAGAAACTGACTGTATTCATCCAGCGAGGAAAGCATGCCCTTGAGCGAGCCGTAGACCAGCTCTTCATACGTGATTTTGTCCTCTTCCACGTAGCTTTCGCGCAACTGCTCGAGTACTCGTGCATACAGGGCCATTTTCTCATATGCCTGAGCTCGCCCATCTTCCTCTGGCGTCTCGACGGAAAACGCTGGTGTTGCCGCCAGCAGACCGCCCACCAGCGCACCAGTCATCAGACCTCGAAGCGTACCGTGAAATATCCGTTGCATAGCCATTGTATTATTTCCCATTCGCGCCGGATGCTTCCCCAAAGCCTCGAACCACCGACGAAAACCCCGAACTGGTGTAAAAAAACAGTGGCATCTTAACTGAACCGACCGAACAACACAACAGCGAATCCGGCCCGCGGACGCTCGCCCTCCATGAGGTATGAAAAATACTGGAGGGCGAGCGTCCCGCGAGCCGCAAGACGAGGCTCCGCGCTCGATCCGATGTTTTTTATGTCACCATCGCCCAGCGCTCTCGATTTCGGTGCCGATAGCTATACCGATTTCGATAGCGAAAGGGATACCGATTCCGTGTGGTTATTCTTCCAGCAAACCGGGGAAGGCGCCGCGCACGCGTTCGAGCTGGTCATCGCTGAACTGTTTTCCCTTGAGTACGGAAAGCAGCGCGAGCAGATCGGCATGGGTCACCGAATAACGGGTCTTTGGCTGTTTTTCGGCGCAGGAAGTCAGCCGTTTGACAGCCTTCTGCATCGTGAGGGGGCGCGGCTGTGCCTGTGGTGCGCCGTCCTTCTTCAAGGCGGCCAAGGCGGCATCGACCACCGCCTTTTCTTGGCCGGGTGCGGCATCCATCGCCGCACGGCAGATGCCCTTACAACGATTCCAGGAAATTTTGTTGTCTTCGAGCATCCGGCGCAGGCGTTTGTCCATCGAAGGCACATAACGCAGAATTTCATCGATCAGCGTGACGCTCTTATCAATGAACTCGGCAATCTGCTCCTTGCTCCAGTTGGCATTGTTCAGATAAATGACTGAATCAAAATAATCCACGAGCTTGGCATCGAGTCGGTCGGCGTTGAGCTTCAGATTCAGCGCGCGCATTTCATCGGGTTCGCCCGAGACCACCCGCACGTCGATGCGGTCGAAGTAGCCGGGGTTCTTTTCGCGGATGCTGCGTATGGCGGCCACACGGTGAAACCCGCCGACCAGAAAGTATTCGCCGCCGTTGCGTTCCCAGACAATCAGTGGTTCGAGCAGGCCGTTCTTCAGAATATCACCGGCGTAATGCTTCACCTTGTCGGCGTTGAGCGAACGGTGATTGGCAATGGCGGGATGCTCCTGAATGGAGGGGAAGGGAATATAGTCGTAGCGTTTGGTTGTAATCATGAAAGAGTTCTCCGGGGGTGAAAAATTTCGCAGAAGGTACGGCGGCGCACGGGGCGCGTCAATGACGAAATCAGCCCTTTTCAGCGCGCTTGGCGTCGTTCCAGAGGCGGTCCAGCTCTTCCGTTGTGTAGTCCGGCAGGGCGCGGCCTTCCGCTTCCGCCG
>Ga0075120_10001727_pt1 | contig 16805 bp, 14 predicted proteins | sample AntAceMetag02UKL_FD_69792 | JGI IMG/M metagenome (GOLD analysis project Ga0075120, IMG submission 69792) | Saline lake microbial communities from Ace Lake, Antarctica - Antarctic Ace Lake Metagenome 02UKL | ecosystem: Environmental > Aquatic > Non-marine Saline and Alkaline > Saline | place... | reverse complement strand
TGCCCTATCTACTGCGTTGCACCAAAGGCCTAATACGTATAGTATTAAACATTTGATGCGCCTTGTAGATGAACCAAAATCCTTCGCTATTTCTGCTCAATTTATTTCATTTGAGGTCCTTAAAAATGATAAAAATTTTATAATTTTCCTACCTTTTTCATTCCAGACTTTTTGCTGGGATCTGCAACTTCTTCAATAATGGAGAAACCACTGCCCCTGACTTCCTTCATTTTCTCAAACCGCTGTTTCCATTCTTCAGGAGTCTTACAGATAGCAGACTGAGCAACTTTTTCTCTGTCTTTAAGTGGCGGGACAGACCGGTCGGAAGGGCCATCATAATCCTCTCTGGGTGTTAATTGCTGTCCCATTCTTGACAGATCACCTCTTTCCACCTCTTCAATATAATGAGCCCCGGCACCAAATGAACGCGTAATCGCAAGGATTGCCCATGTTGCTTCAGGGGTAAACCCAAGATCCTGCATCACAGCACCCGTTGCCCCAAGCATATCAATATCTACGGGTTCGGAACTTACGGCCTGGGCAGCCTTTACCACTTCTTTCATGAATTGAATATTTACTCCGGCCACACCAAGCTTTTCTGCCCGGGCGATCATGCGTTTTGCTGCCGGGTCCTTGAGCATAAGGCTTGAAACACCCAATGCTTCGTCAATACCGTCTTTTTGAACAAGAAGTCTGGCAGCTTCACCCAGGGTAAGATTTTCAAATTCAGCCTTTTTTATATAATCCTCAACCCTGTTCCCAAAGCTTGAATAGGCACCATAGGCATGTCCAAACGCCATGATTGATGCCCCACAGGCCTGAGTCAGAAAAGTCTTGGATTTAGCAACAATTCTGGAAATAGCAGCGGGTCCGGATAGCCCGTCCTCCAGCATCATAATCATGATATAATTAAGCATTTTCTCTTCTTCAATGGTGGGTATCCTGGCCTGGTAATCTACGAACAGAACTTCAATAACCCCATAACCTTCTTCCATCAGCTCAGTTGTGTCATACCCCCTGGCCACAATCCTATGGACATTTTTATAGGCAACTTCAGAAACCCACTGAAACGGTGCACGTTTGCCATCTTGTGGCATGGTGCCGTATTCCCTGGCATGATAATCAAATGGATTTTTCTCACTGTCCAGATTACCGACCCCACGTTCTTTCTTTAACTTGTTTAGTGCATCGGTTTTTTCCTGATCTAGATAACCCATTGTTTATATTCTCCTTCTTCTTTCTGTTTTTTTGCATATTCCTGCCTTTCTTCCTGTTTTGGCACGATTCTGTCTTTTGGCCCCACATATTTAATCATGGACAAATCAATCATCTGAACCATGGGTTCATTTCTGGAAGCACCCCATGCACGACCTTTTTTCATGTTGTATAAAGCATGGGCAGCACAACTGAATCCGCGCACAACACTGCCGATACACCAACCAGCATTGGGGGAAAACCCGATTTCCATCAATGCTGTATTCCCGGAGCCTACGACATTAACACCAACATAGGAACGTCCGTCAGCCTTACGTCTTGCGTGAAAATATTTTTCCAGGGCCCTTTGAAATTCAAGATAGACACCTTCAAGCCCCAGTTCTTCCTGTCTAAGATGAATCGGTTCTGCCCTGGGATCACTGTCAATATGCTGGGGCTGCCCCATGCCCATGACGGGCGTACCACTATCCATGTACTCATCCACCAGAGTCTTGGCCATTTCATCTACTGTTTTTCCCTCTTTTTGGCCTCTTTCCAGGTATTTGTTCAGCATATACCCATGGGCTGCGCCCGGGCCATGAACACCGCCAAAGGTAGAAATAGCTGCTGCAACGCAAACTGGAAGATTCGGCCTGCCTGCACTTACGCCAATTGCGCCAACTGCAGAAGGAGACATGGAGTGTTCAAGAAATACACCCATTTCATACTTAAGCATTTTCTCTTCTTTTTCCGTGGGAATACGGCTCTGGAACAGCACAAACATGGCATCATAAAATGAATAGCCTTCTTCGGCCATATCACTTAAATTATAGCCTCTCATCACTGTTTTTTCTTCAGTTTTGTAGGAAAGTGCCGTTTTCCTACGCAGGGTTGGCTCTCTGTCCATTCTTGTTTCTCCATTAATTTCATTGGTCATTAATATTTTTCCCTTTAGCTTCTTGTCTGTATAAGTCTGGCCAAGCAAAACCTTATAAAAAGGCCCGGGTGAATTACCCCAATCCCTTAGGCTTTCACTGGTTATGGTTATATTGATATGGATAACTATAAGTCAAACTAATAATTATAATATAATACATAAATATTTGTTATATATGGCCCAATTAGGATTATCGCCACCACTTTTAAATCCAATATTTTGTACACAATTTTTTTAGTAAAATGGAGTTATACCATTCTGGATATTTGCCATAAGAAATTTTGCATAACCCGTTCCAGGGTGATTGCCTTACGTCCGCTGGATGGATATGGTAACAAATTCTAAGCTTACCTCCACTGACCGCCATGAACTCGCTCATTCTTCGCTCAAACACCATGGCGGACAAGATAACCTGGATCGGAACGGGTTGGCGTAAATTGGTTAGAAAATATGATTTTTATGGCAAATATCCAGTACCATTAAATTCTCTTGACAAAAACATATCTTCTATTTATAGAATACATATTCTTAATTTGAAATAAAGATGGAGAGTTTATGAAGGAATTAACCAGAATAGAACGGGATGACTTAAGAAAAAGCAAAGAAATACTTGAGACAGCTCTTGTCATATTTGCCTCCAATGGGTTTCACAGTACGACCATGGCCCTCATCAGCAAGGCATCTCAATATCCCCTTGGCACCATCTATAAATATTTTCCCGGGAAAAAAGAAATGTACCATGACCTTGTCATCAACCGGGTGTACGATTTGGGACAAATATTATTTGAGATCAGTCAAAATCAGGAGATGACTGTGTGCGATAAACTCAAAGCCTCTTTGTTTGCCCAGGCTGATTTTTACAAAGCCAACAGGGATGTGGTCCGAATTTATATTTCAGAGAGAAACAATATCGATGCCGTAAATATGCCCAAACTTAACGAAAAGGTTAATAAACTCCACGAGAAAATGGTGAGCTTGTTCAAGGATATGTTTGAGCAGGGTGTTGCTCAGGCTGAATTCAAATCTTATCCCTCACAGGACATGGCCACCCTGTTCAGTGATATTGCTCACTCTGCTGCATGGGCATCCCTGTTCCGGGATGAAGATGAAATTGAAATAAAAGAACGGCTTTCCGTAATTTTTGACATGTTCACTAATGGAATTTTAAAATAATATCTATATATATGGAGAGATAAAAAATGGCGCAATCAATCGCAGACAGACGTGATCAGGAATTTGTACTACATGAGATGCTTGATGCTTCAAATCTGGCAAATCATCAATTGTTCAAAGAATTTAATAAAAAAACCATGGATATGATTGTATCCGAAGCCAGGAACCTGGCGGTTAAAGAATTTTTACCAATAAACAAGGATGGGGATGAACAAGGCTGCACCCTTGAAAATGGAAATGTCCGGGTGCCTGAATCATTTCACAAAGTATTTAAACTTTTCTGTGAAGGGGAATGGATAGCCATGTGTGATGCCCCGGAATTCGGTGGCCAGGGCATGCCCCAGGTACTGGCAACAACTGCCGGTGAATTGTTCACGGGTGCCAATTGTTCTTTCCTGATGTACCCCGGGCTTACCCACGGGGCTGGCAAACTGGTGGAAGAATTTGGCACCAAAGAACAAAAACAATTGTATCTGACTAACCTATACAAGGGTAAGTGGGCCGGTACCATGTGCCTGACAGAATCTGAAGCCGGCTCTGATGTGGGCAATTTATCCACCACGGCCAAACGCAACGCAGATGGCACTTTTACCATCACGGGCAATAAAATTTTTATCTCGGGCGGGGATCATGACCTGACCGAGAATATCATCCATCCCGTACTGGCCAGAATTGAAGGTGCGCCTGCCGGTACCAGGGGAATTTCATTATTCCTGGTTCCCAAATATCGGGTGAACAAGGACGGTAGCCCTGGCAAAGCCAATGATGTTGTCTGTACAGGTCTTGAGAAAAAAATGGGCATCCACGGCAATTCCACGGCCTCTTTGTCTTTTGGTTCCAAAGGCAATTGTATAGGAGAGCTTCTCGGAGAAGAAAACAAGGGTATGAAGGCCATGTTCGTCATGATGAATGAAGCCCGTCTTGGTGTGGGAATGCAGGGATTCGGATTTGCAACGGCTTCCTATATCAATGCAGTTAACTATGCCAGGGAACGAATCCAGGGCACGGATCTCATGAAAATATTTGACAAGGACCCCAAATCAGTTGCCATTATCAATCATCCAGATGTCAAACGCCAGCTCATTTCCATGAAAGCCTATGTCGATGGAATGCGGTCATTGCTCTATTATACAGCTCTTTGTTTTGATAAACTCAAAATTGCTGAAACCAAAGAAGAAAAAGACAAATATGATGGCTTGATTGAACTTTTAACCCCCATTGTCAAAGCATATTGCACTGACCGGTCCTTTGAGGTCTGCGTTCAGGGTGTCCAGGTATTTGGTGGGTATGGGTTTATCAGTGAATATCCCCAGGAACAACTGCTTAGAGACTGCAAAATTACCAGCATTTATGAAGGCACCAACGGGATACAAGCAATGGATTTTCTTGGCAGAAAAATAGGGTTGAAAAAAGGTAAACCCTTTATGGATCTTCTAGGTGAAATGAATAAAACCATTGAAGCAGCCAAAAAAATTGAAGGACTTGATGCTTTGGCCGGCAAGGTGGAACTGGCCGTAAACAAGCTGGGTGTATTAGCTATGCACATGGGCATGACGGCCATGTCTGAAAAAGTATTGGATGCTTTTGCAACTGCCCACCCTTTCCTGGATATTACAGGGGATGTCTGCCTGGCATGGCTGGAGCTTTGGCGTGCCGTGGTGGCAGCCCCCAAAATTGAAAAAGCAAAGAAAAAAGATAAGGCTTTTTATCAAGGCCAGGTAAAAACGGCCCAATATTTTATTACCTGGGTACTGCCATCTACCCTGGGCAAAATGGAAGCGCTTCTGGGTAATATCCCGGCGATTATGGAAATACCGGATGCAGCGTTTGCCTTGTAAACAGCACTGTCAGAGATTCAAAATCAAGAAAATTAACGGCCGTTGAGTCAAAACAGACGGACGTTGGGAGGAACTTTTACCCAGTTTTTACTATTGAATTTTTACTCCCCGTTTAATCAATACTTTCTGCACGTCAGCAATGTTAACATTGCTGATGTGCACACCATTTTTTAAAGAAACGGCGGCGGCAGTGCCTGCCCCCTGACCTGTGACCGTGCAGCACATCATGTTTCGGAAGGCGCAATGGGCTGTCTGGTCACCGGAAACAGCACGTCCGACAACCAGCAGATTCTCAATTTTCTGGGGCACCATACATCCGAAGGGCACCTGAAAATACCGCCCGGTTGTGGGCAGGATAATAATACCACGGCCATCAATAAACTCAGGAAAGATACCAATGGTATCATCAAACCGGGCCTGATTCATCACATCATGCTCAGTCAAACTGTAACGGCCTACTATCTTACGGGACTCTCTGGTTCCCAGGGTCATGCCAAAATTTCTCAATCGGGCTTTTTCAAATCCAGGCACATATTTATTCAAGGCGGTTATTGCCTTGAGAACTGTATCACGGCCCTGTATTTCAGACTTTGTCAGGTCCCACACATCTGTGCAGTCTTTTTTAAGCAGATGAACCATATTCAGCTGGGTGGCATCGCCTTCAGGAGAGAGGGTGCTCCAGGTTCCGCCGATGGCGATATTCTCATCAAGGGAGATTATGCCCTCTTTAACAGCCCTCTTAAAGGGATCTTCAATATACGGGCTGAACATATTGTCCTCTTTGCCCGATGTGGTCTGACCCCAGCTCTCCCCTGCCCAGTCAGCGTAACTTGGCTTAAGCGTCTCCCGGACATATTCTTGAAAAACATCCCGGTTGATCCCCCGACAGGCAAACATGACCGTCACCATCATCAGCTCCTCTTTTGACGCTTTATAATAAGGAGCACCGGCCCTCGCAGCAATATCAGCATCCCCCGTCGCATCAATGACCCTTTTGGCCAGTATTGCCTGGCGGCCTGATTTGCTTTCTATGATGATACCTTTGATGATATTGCCATCCATAATCACGTCCACTGCCATTGCGTGCAAAAGGGGTCGGGCGCCTGCTTCCAGGACCATTTTATCCGCTACCACCTTGAACATTTCAGCATCAAGGGCTTCACTGTCTGACTGAGTTTCCCGGCAGCTGCCGCCAAGTTCTTTGGCCCGCACCTCAAATTCATTACCAATGCCATTGGATTCAACGGTCTTTTCATGTCTATACCAGGCAACACCCTCAACACCCACCTGGCTCAACACTCCGCCAAAACAACCATAGCGCTCCAGCAGCAGGGTGTCAACGCCCTCCCTTGCGGCCGCAACAGCTGCAGATAATCCACCGGGACCACTACCAACCACCAGCACATCTGTTTCAGCCATTACGGGTATGGTTCTGGCTGCTTCTTGTATCTGTTTCATCATCTGACTCCAGTATTTTTCTAATCCCTCACCCTTTTTTTATCAATCTTATCTCAATTAACCAATCGCTATCAATCTATTTTGTGCCTGACGGGAACAGCACCATGTTCTATAGTCAATGCCACAATATCCTTTGTATCAATTTCACGGGAAGGCACACCTTTTTTGATCGCCAGAGCTGCTGCTGCCCCCATGGCCTGCCCCATGGCCATACAGGTGCACTGGGCACGGATTCCGGCCAATGAAACCCGATCTGCGGAAACAATTCTTCCGGCAACAGTAATTCTGGAGCTGCCCTTAGGGATCAATGCCCTGAAGGGGACAACAGGTACCATCTCCCTTGATTCATGGAAATAAACATCACAACCGGTTTTCTCATTGTGCATATCAATATAATTAAAAGCATTACAGACCTTATCTTCAAAATTAACAGCGCTTAAAAAATCTTCTTTGGTAATGATATACTCTCCTTCGGTACGATATGTTTCCCTTGCCAAACCATGGGGTGCCATATATTTTAGAACAGACCGCTCACAACCCGGTATGGAAGTTCTCACAAATTTATACATTCTGAGCATACGTTCCCGCCCTTCAATATTTACCCGGGTTTGCCCATCTGCTGTGGATGTGTCTGCATCATAAACATGTGTGCCATTGTGTCCGCCATGATTCAGGTAATATTTAAAAGGTAAAGAATCCAGATAACCATAGTCCCCTTTTTTAATCGTTCCGTTTTCCATGGCTTCTTTATACATAATCTGGACTTCCTCATCCCAGATTTGCTCGTAATCTATGCCTTCAATCTTATACTGATATGCACCAGGTTGTCTTTCCTTTGCCCGCAGTACACCCAGACCCAGAGCCCGAAGCACATCACAATCGCCCGTACAATCTATAATTTCCTTTGCCCTGGTAATCCTTTTTATGCCCCTGCCAAATGAGGTGATTTCCCAAACATTCCCATCTGCTTTAACTTCACCGATAAATTCATGATAATGGATATTAACATCTGCTTTAACAGCTGCAGCTTCTGCCACAGCCGAGTAAACCGGAACATTGATGTAACTATAATAGCCCGGATTCTCCACTGGCCGTCTTTTTCGATAATCAGGAATGGGAAGCCCTTCAATTTCCATGGACTCTTTGTAAAGTTCCCAGGCAATTCCCAAAACAACAGGACCTTGTGGGCTGTAGTAATGATTGGGCATATAAACACCACCGGATGTCATGGTGCCACCCAGCATTGTACCCGCTTCAATTACAGCGGTTTTAACACTGGCGCGTCCCGCCTGAATAGCAGCAACATGTCCTGCCGTTCCACCACCTGCAACCAGGACATCTACTTTTTCATTGATTATTTTCATAATGAACACTCACAGAAATTATATAAATTGATAAATATTTGAGGATGGCCGAAACTTTAGGATTTAGACGCTTTTGCTGCATTTCGTCGTTGAATATAAAAATTTAAAACAGCAAACAAAGATACACAGGTTATTAACAACAATGAGATTGCGTTTACAACTGGTGTTGAACCGTCCTTGATTTGAGTAAATAAGGTTATGGGCAAAGTTGCATTCGACCCCACCAGAAACATGGTTGTATTGAAATTTTCAAAGGACAATAAAAATGCAACAGCTGCCGCACCAATAATGGAAGGACGAAGAAATGGCAATGTAATATACCAGATCACCTCGTATCTTTTAGCCCCCAGATTCAAGGCTGCCTCTTCCAGGCTTCGATCAAACTTTTTTAAACGTGCAATGATTACTAAAGTTACAAATGTTGTAATAAACGAACACTGCCCGCAAACGACTAAAAATAATCCAGGACTTAATGCTCGAACATCGAATCCCAGAGATAGTTCCAAAAATGTTCCCAAAGAGGTTGCAAATGACAAAAGTGCAATACCGATGATGACACCGGGAACAACCAGGGGTGCTATCATTAAAAAGTAAAAGAATTTTTTAAACCGAAACTCTTCCTGCTCAAAAAGAAAAGCAGCGCAGGTTCCGATTAAGGTTGAAATCGATGTTACCCAGAACGCTACATATATGGAAACTCTTAAACCTTTCATGTTTCTGGCATCATTAAAAATCCCAATTTTGTCCGGTCCTTCTCCAAAAAACCAGTCAAGGGTAAATCCATTCCATGGTAAAGAAGGAAAATTTGAATTATTAAAAGCCAGCACCATAATCACAATCAGCGGTGAAAAAAGCAGCACAAAATAAAATATGATGAAGGCATTGTAACCATATTTATATAATTTTGTTGACGGTAGTGTTCGTATCATTTGACGACTTCTGTTAATTTTTGACCGGTTAATTTTAATGCTGCCCAGATAACAAAGGAAGAGATAAATAAGAGTAAAAATCCAAATGCAGCGCCCTGATTCCAGTTCAAATACGCAATGAACTGGTTATAAATCTGCTGAGTAAACCAGAGTGAATATTTGCCCCCCATCATACTTGGGGTGATATAGTTTCCAAGTACCAGCATAAAAACAACAATGCAGCCGGACATAATGCCGGGCATACAATGGGGGATAATAATTGTGCGCCAGATATCTTTTTTCTTAGCGCCCAGATCATAAGCGGCTTCAATCATTGAGTCGTCAAGACTGTCCATAACACCGACAATGGGAACAATCATAAATAAAATTGTTGTATAAATTAAACCCATAATCATGGAGGCATCATTGTACAGCATTTCAATGGGTTCATTCAGCAAACCCATGTTGACTAATATCGTATTGATTATACCACTTTCACGTAATAACAACATTAAGCCATAGACCCTTACGATCTCACTCACCCAGAATGGCACCAGAATCATAACCATTAACAAACCCGAGGTTTTAATATTCGCTATCTTTGTAATATAAAAAGAGACTGGTAAAGCAACAATCAATACCAATATTGTGACGACCAGAGAGTATCCGACGGTTCTGGCAAATGTCAGCCAATAGACGGAATCTTCAAAAAACGCAACATAATTAATCATTGAAAAAACCATACCCCCATCATCATCCATCAGCAGAAATGATAATCGGAATAATTCCAGATTTGGAATGACAAACAACAGCATTAACCAGAGGAATACTGGAGTGAAAAATACCAGAAAGCTCCACTTGATTTTATGTTTCCTATAGTTCGTCATAGGTTTTAATTCCTGCATCTTTAAAACATGCCGATCCTTCAGGATTCCACCCGATTTTAATGGTGTCACTGGGTTTAAGGTGATCATAACGATTATTTAACGGCAGGGACACTATAATTTCATTGTTTGATCGTCCATAAGTCACTATCAATCTGCTATTTCCACCATCAAACAATATTGATTTAAACTTTACTTCTAAAATATTCAATTCATCCAGGCCTGTTTCAGGATTGATAATCATGGCTTCCGGACGAATAAACAATTCCACTTTTTCCTGATGTTCTAATTGATCCGCATTTGCAACTCTGACTTTTATACCATTTTCAAGTTGAATTATTGCTGCATTACCAGATTCTTTCAAAAGGGTTCCTGTAAATTTATTATTATTACCGACAAATTGTGCAACAAAAGAAGAAGCAGGATTGTGATAAAGATTTTGTGGAGAATCAATTTGCTCAAACCTGCCATCTTTCATTACTGCCACATGATCAGACATCACAAGGGCCTCTGACTGGTCGTGGGTAATATAGACAAAGGTTGTTCCCACCTGAGCCTGTAATTCCTTTAATTCAACCTTCATGTGCTCTCTTAATTTTAAATCCAATGCCCCCAATGGTTCATCCAGCAATAAAACTGAAGGTTCAAGTACCAGTGACCTTGCAATGGCCACACGTTGTTTCTGACCGCCGGAAAGCTGACTGATTTCATGTTTATCATACCCCGGTAATCCGACACGTTCCAACATCTCAAGAACTTTTCCATCAACTGTTTTTCCGGTTTCACCCCGCCGTCTTAGTCCAAACGCGATATTTTCCTTTACATTCATCATTGGAAATAGTGCCAGATGCTGAAAAATAAGATTTACCGGTCGTCTGTTGGGTTCCAGTCCAATCACACTTTCACCCCGGATTTCAATATCACCCGATGTGGGCTCATAAAATCCGGCAATCATTCTAAGGAGGGTTGTTTTACCACAACCGGATGGCCCGAGTATGGAAAAAAATTTGCCGTCTTCAACATCAAATGAAACTTCATCAACGGCTGTATAGTTTCCAAATTTTTTTGTTACATTTTTAACGGATAATGCCAGTTGCATTCTTAACTACCTTGTTAATTTCCGTTCATTCACAATAGCAGTGTCTGTCTACTGCTATTGTGAATGAGCCGGGTTTTTTGTTTCAGCATTAAGGCCGCTGAAGTCAAAATCAATTATTTAGTGTCTGACCGAAAACCTGAAAATTTTTATGAGTACAAGGCGGGCGATAATTTTAACCGGAGGAATACATTAAGTATTTTGAGGATTAAAATTTGAGCCCAACGCAGTAATCGGGAAAATTGGCGGTTTTCGGTCGGGCACTATTTAGCAATCTTAATTTTTTCCAGTACCTTAGCTTCCATAGTTTCCAGTCCCGGAGGAACTGTTGGATACCAATTCATTTTAGCCATTACTTCAGCTGGAAAACTTCGTGTAAAATTATCACGAATATTTGGCAGCATAAATTTAGTCGCACCTAAAGAAGCTGTTCCATATTTCTCATTATTTGTGAATACAGCTGCATTTTCAGGTCTTAATGAAAAGTTAATCCATTTATAAGCACCTTCCACGTTGTCAGCTTTTGCCGGAATCGCAAATGTATCAACCCAGGCCATTGCTCCGCTTGTTGGTGCAACATAATCAATATCTGGATTTTCTTCATGCAATTTCCAGGAAACCTGTTCCCATGCCATTGCAACCCAGATTTCACCTGATCTCATTGACCCAATCAAAGCGTCTGCGTTTTCATAATAATTTCTAACAACAGGTTTTCCTTTTATCAATTCTTTTTCCATTACATCCAGGAATTTTTCATATTCAGGTTTGTTGTCATACAGAGCAAAGGGATCATAACCCAATGAAAAACCCATAGCCATTAAGATCGGTCGCCTGACCCGATAAGAAACGCGTCCCGCATATTGAGGATCCAGCAGATCTTTATAATCTTTTGCATTGGGTGCTTTTGCCTTATTAACAACAAGACCCGAGGTTCCATAAACATGAGGAACAGCATATGATTCTCCATTAACCATTGTATTCTTTTTAACAGCAGCCAGCATACTTGGATCAATCTGGGCCTCATCTACCTTTGAAAAATCAATGGGCTGATAAATTTTGAACTGTTTTTGTACTGATGAAATTCGATCCTGACTTGGCTGGGCTAAATCAAATCCACCCCCACGGGTGGCACGCAGCTTGGACATGATTTCTTCATTATTGCTGTATGTCACTTCAACTGTAATACCCGTTTCTTTCTCAAACTTTGCTATCAATTCTGTTGGTGCATACCCTGTCCAGGTGATCAGTCTTAAAACTTTGTCATCAGCCTGAAGACTCCCAATTAGAACAGAAGACATAAAGACAGCTAAAACAACTAATAAAAAACTTTTTTTCATTGTATCCTCCCCTTTTCTGTTTTTAAAATATTTTTCAGCAGAAAGATTAATTCAATCTACTATGTCTAAAACCCTTACATAAACAAACCCTTACTGAACTTATCTTTTATTAAATCCTAACAACGTAATAATAGATTTTAATAGTTACTCAAGTTTTATATAAACCTAACTTATTAAAAATGCAACAGGTATGCCAGCACAGGGCAGAACCTAAATTGTTTGAAATCTGCGAAGCGTACAAAAGTTTTCCCAACATCTATTTTTTCTTTACTTACCTTGACAAAAACCACCTTACCATCCTATCCTAACCTTGTTTAACGGGCCAAAGAAGTGGCCCAGGACCTGATCGTGGAATATAACCGAAATATAATCGGATGGATTGCCAATGGAACCATTGAATCACCAGATACTGGATTGTCTTAAACAAAGTGCACACTTTGCTGTAGCCACCATCATGACCCACAAGGGGTCCACCCCGAGAACATCGGGAAGTAAAATGATCGTATTAAAAGATCGAACCATATATGGCACCATTGGTGGCGGGATGGTGGAGGCGCTGGTAATTGATACCTGCCTGGATTTGATAGATACGCATAAGAGCCGGATAAAAGAATTTTCTCTGAACAGAGAACTAAAAGACGGGCTGGATATGGTCTGCGGCGGTAATCTAATAGTTTTAATGGAGGCCTTTGTTCCTGATTCTGATTTGACAGGCGTTTTTAAAGCCATGGTCTGTCTTGAAAAAGAGGGGAAAAAAGGCTTTCTGGTTTCAAAAATAGATGGCTTCAGCAAGTCTGATTTTACTACCCGAAAATGCCTGATCCTTCCCGACACAACTGTTACAGGAACTTATTTAATACCCAAACCTCTGATGGATAAAATTTGTGATAACCAGTTTACAGGAACTTTCCCTGTGATTTACAATCACGGCCTGGAAGAATTTATTCTTGAATCCATCCATACTTCAGACACCCTCTATATTTTCGGTGCCGGTCATGTAGGGTTTCATTTGGCCAGGATGGCTCATCTTACTGACTTTCAGACTGTTGTGGTGGATGACCGGGAAGAATTTGCCAACCCGGAACGATTTCCCCATTCAAAGGCTGTTCATGCCGTGAAAAAATTTGATAATGCCTTTGATAGTCTTTCCATAGATGAAAATTCCTATATCGTCATCCTCACCCGTGGTCATCTCCATGATCAGACAGTGCTTGAGGCAGCCTTGAAAACCAATGCCGCTTATATTGGAATGATCGGTAGTCGGAGCAAACGGAACCAGATTTACACCAACCTTAAGAAAAAAGGTATCTCGGAGAAAGCACTTGAGGCAGTTTTTTCTCCAATTGGTCTTGAGATCCATGCTGAAACACCGGCAGAAATTGCCGTGAGTATTATGGGAGAGATTATAAAGATCAAGGCAGAAAAATAAAGGATGTTTAAAACATGAATATTTCTGCCGTTATCCTGGCTGCCGGCTTTTCTTCCAGGATGAAAAGGTTTAAACCATTGCTGCCATTTGGGGGCAAAACAATAGTAGAAAAGGTCATCGAATTATTCAAGGAGAATCAGGTTACCGATATTATTGTTGTCACCGGCCATAACGCAAAGCAGCTTGAGCCTTTTGTGGAAAAAACCGGAGCCCTGCCCGTATTTAATCCAGACTACAAATCCGGAATGCTGAGTTCCATACAAAAAGGCATCAAAAATATCCGGTCAAAAAACCATGGTTTTTTCCTTCTTCCAGTAGATATCCCGGCTGTCCGGCCATCCACCATTAATTTGATGATTCAGCAATTTCAAAAAACCAAAGACCATGTCATTATGCCCTATTTTGATGACCGGTCAGGACACCCGCCCCTGATACCTTCCGGATTAAAAATAGATATTCTGGATTTGAAAAATAAATCAACTTTAAGGGATCTGCTTTTATCCCGGGACAACCGGATAATGCCTCTGAAGGTTTACGATCGGGGGGTATTAATGGATGCAGATGATAAAAAAGGATATGAACAGGTCTGTCAAAAGATTCAATCCCTTCATATCCCGGACAAAAAAGAATGTCTTTCCATCATAAATGAACTACTACCCCATAAGGATAATATCCAGACCCATCTGGCAGATGTCTTATTTGCAGCTTTAAAAATTGTCTACGCCTTATCTGATGAGTTAAATGCAGATCTGGTGACAGCAGGTGCACTGCTTCATGATATTATGCGAATGGAGAAGAACCATGCCCAAGCAGGTGCACAACTGATTCAGCACCTCGGGTTCAGTGAGGTGTCAAAAATAGTTGCCCAGCACATGGACATTAAACTGGATTTAAATACCCCTATAAGGGAGAAAGAACTCGTATATTTTGCCGATAAAATTTGTAATAAACATGGTATTGATTTAAATTACCACAAACGGTTTGCGGACAGTTTAATAAAATTCCCCTGGGCCAGGACAAACATATTAAAACGATATGAACATACTCAACTCATACAAGCCAGAATCGAAGCATCTGCCGGAAAATCTATTAAAGAAATACTCTCAAGATGACGCTCTTGTTTTTCTTTTGAGACACGGACAGATCTGCGGTTCTGAGAAAAAACGATTTATTGGGACAACGGATGTCGGTCTTGATCCTATAGGTGTGTTGCAGGCCACTTATTGGAAACAGGCCTTTACACCATTAGATATGGATGTCATCTACTCAAGTTTACTTAACCGGTGCGATCATACTGCTCGATTGATCGCAAAGGGTAAAAAAATAATCAAGACCAGCGCATTAAACGAAATAAACATGGGGTCATGGGACGGCAAAACATTTGACCAGATCAAAACAGACCATCCAAAAGAATTTAAAAAAAGAGGCGAAAGTATCGATACTTTCAAAGTGCCGAATGCTGAAAGCTTTTATGATGTATCCCTCCGTGTAATCCCTTTTTTCAACCACTGCATAAAGGGTATGGAGAAAAAAATATTAATCGTCACTCATGCTGGTGTAATCCGTGTAATTTTATGCCATATTCTCAACTTAAAACTCAAAGAACTGTTTCAAATTAAAGTATCTTTTGGACAGCTGTTTGTTTTAAAAAAAATTAATAATAAGAAAGGTTCCTGAATTAGTACCCTTTTGTTGACAAACAATGGTGTAATCACTAAATATGGACATATTGAAATAATATTTTTTTTATAGATTAACCAAAGGGGACGAGCAATGCCTAAACCATCTAAAGGTACTAAGAAAACCGTTGCCAAGCCTTCATCCAAAATAAAGATAAAGATCAATGGGTGCTGGCATACTTTTGAACCTGAGCGTGACATTGAGCCGACAATGACGCTCTCCTATCTGCTGAGAGAGAAATTGGGCTATACCGGGCTCAAGGTTTCATGTGACGAGGGTGCCTGTGGCGCCTGCACCGTGATCATGGATGGCAAGGCCATATTGTCGTGCATGATGCTGGCAGTTGAGGCAAACGGACATGAGATACTCACCATTGAAGGGCTTGCCAAAGATGATCCCATAGTGGAAGCCTTTGCACAGCAGTGTGAACCAGGTTATGGAACAGCTTTGCAGTGTGGGATATGCACTCCCGGCTTTGTGATGAGTACCAAAGCACTACTTGATGAGAATCCCGTGCCAACCATGGCCGAGGTCAAGGAAGCCCTTTCCGGACACATCTGTCGTTGCGGATGCTACGCCGGTATTGCCCAGGCCGTTACGCACGCTTCAGAAAAAATTGCGAAGAAAGGAGAAGAGTCATGAAGCAGCCCTATACACCGCGTCCAAACTCGAATCGCAAATTTGTCGGAGGTTACCGACCCAGAATTGATGCCTGGGAAAAGGCCCGGGGAAAAGTCGAATATATAGATGACATAACGCTGGCGAGCCGCTTCCCCGGTATGCTGTATGCCAAGGTCCTGCGCAGCCCCCATGCCCACGCCCGCATCAAGGAGATAGACGTGAGCCAGGCTGAACAACTTCCCGGCGTAGTCTCTGTAATGACCTATAAGGACCCGGAGTTCACCTCACTCAAGCCAACCAATGCGGGGTGGACCGATGGTGTGGATACTGTATCCTATGACAAAAAAATGTGGGCGGATTTCAATGATCGGCGGGTATTGGGAGACTATGCCTGCTGGGTTACGGATGAAGTCGGCGCTGTGGTGGCTGCAGAAAGCGAAGAGATCGCTGATGAAGCCATCCGGTTGATCAATGTCCAATGGGAGGTATTCCCCTTTGTCCTTGATCCCCTGGAAGCCATGAAGCCTGGTGCTCCCCTGATTCATCCGGATATGACCCAGACCAATGTTTTACCCCCGGAAAAAATGGGGGGGGAGGATGTGTTTCTTGATAAAGGAGACGTTGATGCTGATTTTGCCAAAGCCGATGTGGTTATTGATGGCACCTCGATCCACCACAACGCCACTCAAGCCTCTCTTGATAATTGGTGTTGTCTGGTTGACTGGACAGACGAAAAGCTCACACTCTATTCCAATTCTTATGAAGCGGATCAATCGCGCATGCACATCAGTGAAATGCTGGGCCTGCCGCTGCATAAGGTAAACGTGATCAGTTCCTATGTCGGTGGTCAGTTTGGCCGGGGAGATACCGGGGAACAGCCCTTCTT
>Ga0075120_10001716_pt1 | contig 16859 bp, 16 predicted proteins | sample AntAceMetag02UKL_FD_69792 | JGI IMG/M metagenome (GOLD analysis project Ga0075120, IMG submission 69792) | Saline lake microbial communities from Ace Lake, Antarctica - Antarctic Ace Lake Metagenome 02UKL | ecosystem: Environmental > Aquatic > Non-marine Saline and Alkaline > Saline | place... | reverse complement strand
GTCAATTCCATCCGAGAAATCATTGCATTTCCCAAAACCACCAGCGGGACATGTCCCCTCACGGAAGCACCGTCCCCGGTAAATCCGGATCAGCTGAAGGAATTGGGACTCAGCATCAACCTGTAGGGACACGGCGCGCGTGCTCTGCCCCTACTTTGATTTTTTTCCTTGAAAACCGAAGTTTAATGGCTATTGTCTCTGATTGGTACGAATAGAAATTTAAAAAATACTGGAGAGGACGTGATTAAAATGGTTTGTACAACAGTAAAAGAGGGTCAGGATTGTTCTTTCATGACCAAAAAAGGGTGTGGATTTAACGGCGGCGCATGTCACAAGATTGTCGAGGGGTGTGTCGGCTGCCAGAGAGTGGTAAATTATACTGATGGTGAATACTGCATGGTATTCCCGGATCCTGCCGCCAAATGGCGTATGGGCAATTGCACCATGGCAACCCACCTTAAGGCGGAAACCACAAAAGGTGCTGCAAAAATCAACCCCATCAAGGCTTCAAAGCGGGGCAGCCACTAGTCAGTACCCATCCACAAATGGCCAATTTGCCCGATTTCGGCGTCAGGCTCAAATTGTAATCCTCGAAATACTTCCATATATTCCTGCGGTTACAATTTTCGCCTTCCTTGAACTCGAACAAATTTTCTCATTCGTAGAAGGACACTAGCTATTCTGGTGTTCGTCAGCCTCTGATTCTGATTTTGCTCCGGTCAAAACCGCATCAAAGGCCGAAACACACCGGTCGTCCCATTTTTTCCCGGCGCTCTTTTTCAAGATATCCAACGCGGCTTCAGGACGCCTCCCTTTTTGATAGGGTCGGTCGGTTGTCATGGCGTCAAATGCGTCTGCGACGGCCAGTATCCTGGCGCCCAGCGGGATTTGTTCGTCCTTGAGATGGCGGGGATACCCTTTCCCGTCAGGACGTTCGTGGTGACAATGAACATACTCAAGCGCCGGGCCCAGGAAGTCCAGATCCCGAAGTATTTCTGCCCCGGTGCGGGGGTGCCGGGTGATCTGTTTGACCAGGTCGGGCGGATTTTTGTGTGCATGGGGTTCGAAAAGACGGTCCGGAAAACCTATTTTTCCGATATCGTGCAGAATGCCGCCCAATCGAATAAACTCTATTTCTTCTTCCGCCAACCCCATTTGCCTTGCTATTTTACAGGCGATATCCGCAACCCGGGCGGCATGCCCCTCCGTGTAGGCATCACGGGCTTCCAGCGCATGGGCCATGGTCGACACCGCCTGAATGGTATTCTGCTTGATCTTCTCGTTTAATGCTTCCAGCTCCTTAACCATCAATTCGAGCCGGTACTCCCTTGCCTCCACTTTGACCATCATCAAGCCCATGGCTTCCGCAATGGTTCGCACCGTCTCCGGCTGATCTTCACATGTCAGCCCCATAATATCATTTGAATATTCCCCGGAAGCAATTTCCTGAATTATTTCAACGAGCCGATCAATACTTTTCATTCTTTCCATCTCCGGCGGCGGGCTGCCCCTATCTCTCCAGATAGATAAAAAACTCACGGTTGCCCTTGGGTCCCAATATGGGCGACGGAACCGTTCCCCGAACTGACCAACCTGCCTTTTGGCAGAACGTCGTCAAGTCCAAAACAACCGACGCGTGAAGAGCGGGATCGCGCACCACGCCACCCTTTCCGATCCTTCCCTTGCCCACCTCAAACTGGGGTTTGATCAAGGCCACAATGAAGGCGTGATCCGTTAAAAGACGGGATACGGCAGGAATCACCAGTTTGAGGGAAATGAAAGAAACATCAATGACCGCCCCCTGCGCCATGGCGCCAAGACGATCCGCCGACAAGTAGCGGATATTGGTTTTTTCCATTACCGTCACGCGGGGGTCCTGACGAAGCTTCCAGGCAAACTGACCGTAACCCACATCAATGGCGATGACTCTCCCGGCACCCCGCTTCAGCAGACAATCGGTGAAACCACCTGTGGAGGCCCCCACATCCAGCAGAAAGAGGGATTGAACGTTCAGGGAAAAGTGCTTGATAGCCCCCTCAAGTTTTATGCCGCCTCTGCTGACAAAGGGCGGGTAGGGTTCTTTGAGGCGAATGGCTGCGGATTCAGGAAACAGGTGACCGGCTTTATCGACTTTCGCATCGTCCACAGAAACAAGACCCGCCATGATCATCGCTTTGGCTTTCTCGCGGCTCTCGACCAATCCCCTTTGAACCAATAATTTATCCAATCTCCATCGACGGTTCTCAGGTCTTTTGGCAGAAATCTCTGGCCTCCTTTACAATACCGTCCGCATCAAGACCCAAATTTTTCCGAAGGAGACCCGCCGGACCCTGTTCAACGAAAAGATCAGGAATTCCCATCCTCTTAATCAGGATATTCCGCACCCCCATTTCATTAAAAAGCTCAAGAACACCACCGCCGAGGCCACCCATTCGCACGTTTTCCTCTACCACCAGAAGCCGGCCTGAAGGGGCTGTGATATCAGCGATTTTTTTGTCCAGTGGTTTTGCAAATCGGCAATTCAGGACGCCTGCTGATATCCCTTCCGCTTCAAGGACGCGGGCCGCTTCAAGGGATGGATACACCATACTGCCAAACGCCAGCACCTGAAGATCTTTTCCTTCTTTCAGAATTTCAACTTCCCCCATGGGAAGCTGCTGGTATTCATCATCCAGCGGTACGCCAAAACCACTGCCCCGTGGATACCGGATGGCCACGGGTCCATTATGTTTAAGCGCCGTAAAAAACATATGCCGCAGCTCGTTTTCGTCTTTTGGCGCCATAATGGTCATGTTGGGCAGGCTTCGCAGATAGCTCACATCAAACTGCCCATGATGGGTCGGTCCGTCTTCACCCACGACGCCGCCCCGATCCAGGGCAAAAACTACAGGCAGATTAGGGAGGCACACATCATGGATGATCTGGTCAAAAGCCCTCTGAAGAAACGTGGAGTAAATGGCCACCACAGGATGGAACCCTTCCGTTGCAAGACCTGCGGCAAATGTCACGGCATGCTGCTCCGCGATTCCCACATCCAGAAATCTTCTTGGAAATTCTTTTGAAAACGCCGTCAACCCGGTTCCCTCGGGCATCGCCGCGGTAATGGCAAACAACCGATCGTTTTTGGAAGCCAGATCCATCATGGTCTTACCGAAAACACTGGTGTAAGAAGGAACGGATTTCGTGGGTTTTTTTAGGGGAGGGGCGCCGGTTTGAACATCGAAGGACCCCACCCCGTGAAAATAGGCGGGGTCTTTTTCGGCAAATTCATACCCTTTTCCCTTTACGGTGAGAACGTGAATCAAAATGGGACCTTCCAGGTTTTCGGTATTGCCGAACGTCTCAATTAGGCGGTCAAGACGATGCCCTTGAATGGGGCCTATATATTTGAACTTAAAGGCTTCGAACATCATCCCCGGCGTAAAAAAGGCGAGAAAGGAGTCCTCGCTCTTGCGGGCAAAATTAAGAATATTTTCCCCCACCCCGGGCAAGGATTTTATGAAATTCTCAAGATCTTTCTTGAAATTTACAAATCGCTTGCCGGTCATCTTGCGACCTAAAAAAGATGAGAATGCCCCCACGTTGGGTGCGATGGACATGGCATTGTCGTTGAGCACAACGATCAGGTCTTTTCCCGTATGGCCGGCCTGGTTAAGCCCCTCAAAGGCCATTCCCCCGGTCATGGAACCATCGCCGATTACGGAAATAACTTTCCGTTTCTCTCCTTTGAGGCATTTCGCCGTAGAAATGCCCAGACCCGCAGAGATGGAGGTGCTGCTGTGCCCAGTGTCAAAGGCGTCATAGGGACTTTCCGCCCGCTTTGGAAACCCGCTGATGCCGCCGTAAGTTCTCAGGGTGTGGAATTGCTTCCGCCGCCCGGTGAGCAATTTGTGGGTATAGGCCTGGTGCCCCACGTCCCAGATGATTTTGTCTCTGGGGGCGTCAAAAACATAGTGCAAGGCAATGGACAGCTCCACTGTTCCAAGACTGGGCGCCAGGTGCCCTCCTGTTTTTGACGTTGTCTCGATAATTTTCCAGCGGATTTCCTCAGCCAAATCCTGCAGTTGATCCAAGGAAAGGTCTTTTATATCCGCGGGGCTATCAATCGTGCTTAACAAATTCGATTTTTCAGGTCCGCTTTCGGTCATTTTTTTCTCTCAATGATATAATATGCAATTTGTCGAAGGGGCTCTGCTCTTTTACCAAACGCTGTCAGATCCTGGATAGCCTCTTGAACCAGTGCGCTTTGGATTTTCTTGGATTCACTTAAGCCCCGGACTGACGGATAGGTGCTTTTTCCTTTTTCTTCATCTGCCCCCGCCATTTTCCCCATGGTTTCACTGTCCCCTTCAACATCTAAAATGTCATCGGAGATCTGAAATGCCAAACCAATTTTTTTTCCATACGATAAAACAGACCGGACTTGAGATTCCGGAGCACCGGTAACAATGGCGCCGGAAGCCACCGAAGCCTTAATCAGAGCACCTGTTTTATGGGTGTGAAGAAATTTCACCGTTTCAAGATCCGCTCTTTTTCCCTCCCACTGCATATCCACCACCTGTCCACCGACCATTCCGCCAGGCCCCGCAGCTCCGGAAATCATCCGGATCGCCTCAAGCAGCCGTTCGGGTGTTATTCCTCCCGTGGCAACGGGTGAGGTCATGAGACTGAATGCTTCGGTCAAAAGACCGTCCCCTGCCAGAAGGGCTATCGCATCCCCAAATACTTTATGATTGGTTGGTTTTCCGCGCCTGAGATCATCATCATCCATCAACGGCAGATCATCATGAATCAGAGAATAGGTATGGATCAATTCCAAAGCACATGCCACAGGAAGTACATGTTGACCTTCTCCGCCTACCGCTTCGGCACCGGCCATGCAAAGGATCGGCCGCAGCCTCTTTCCGCCTCCAAAAAGACTGTATCTCATGGCCTCAATCAAGTCTGCCGTAAGACCATCTACTTTGGGAAGGTATTCATCAAGAGCGCTATCCACCTGAATCCGCTTTTCCAGCAGGTAAGCCTTTAAATCAAATTTCACTGGTTTCACCATTATTTTCTCTACCCGGCTTGAAAGGCGTTTCTTTGTATTTTCCACCGCTTTCCTGAACAAGTAACGAAACCTTTTTTTCCGCTGTTTCAAGTTCGTTGGAACAATAACCGGCCAATTGCATGCCTTCTTCAAACACTTCCAGAGATTTTCCCAAGGGCATTTCGCCCCCTTCAAGGCTTTGCACGATCTCCTCCAATCGTTTCATTGCCGCTTCAAAATTCTTCTCCGTCATTTTTCCTCCGAAATTTGAACCTGATTAAACGCGTATAACAGTATAACGATGGGGCAAAACTGTCAAATCAATTTGTATTTTGATCATTAATAAACACTTGAAATATATTATCAGAAATGCTAAACGATAACTTGTATTGTTCTTGGTTATCAATCAGCGTCATTGCGGTTCATGGCTCGCTTAGGTAGACCGCTTGGATTTTTTCATTATTTCTGTTTTAACCTACAAATCAGGGGAGGTAAAAGAGTGTATGGAAAATAGATTCATCACCGGCTTAATGGCCATTGTATTCGTCTGTTCGCTTTTCTTTATGACGTCCTGTGCGAAAAAGCAGGTGGGCGTAGCCGGCGGTGTAAACCCGCCTGGCGGTGAAACCGAAGAAGTTACCGTTGTTAAAGAAGGACAGAAAGTTGTGGTGGTGGAAGGCGTTGAAGCTGAGAGAGCCGCAGCCAGGCGAGCCGCCTTGATTTCAGATTTTGAAAACCTCGATATCTACTTTGAATATGACAGGTCAAATCTGAAACCTGAGGCTCAGCGAGTTTTGAGAGAAAAGGCCGATTTTCTCCGTGCGAATCCATCTCACTCCGTCCTTATTGCGGGAAATTGCGATGATCGGGGCACCGAAGAATACAACCTGGCCCTGGGTGAAAGGCGGGCCATGAGCGCCAAAAACTATCTCGCAACCCTGGGAATTTCTCCGGACCGCTTGAAAACCATTAGCTACGGTGAACTGAGGCCCGCGGATCCTGCCAACAACCCTGTTGCATGGGCCTTGAACAGAAGGGACGCATTTAAACTGTTTCAATAGTCCGGGTTGTTCGGTAACATCGTCTAAACCGAATTTGCCAGGGGAAAATGCCATTCATCATTATTTCCGGTGTTGCGCCGCCATCGTTCTGCGCAACACCGGTTTTTGTTAAAAATCTTTTAACATTGTCCTGATAAACCCAATGTTATACCAATATATTGATTAATGGGGTGAAATATGGGAATTCATCTTTTGTTAAAGCCCGTCAATGTCAGAGTGGTTTTCTTTTTGTCTTCATTCCTCCTTTTCTCCGCATGCGCCACGGAAGATAAATTTCTGTATCTCAGCAAAAGAATTGATGCCATTGAAGCAAAAACAGACAAGGACCTGGTTTCAAACAGCGAGCGCATGGCCGCAAACAGCGCCGAAATGAATCGACTGAAAGAGGAAATGCGGTTTCTAAATGGCCGTCTGGACGAAAACGGTCATCTGCTTAAACGGTCCATCGAAAAGGGCACTACGGAAGGGAATAGCGTTTCCGAATTGAACGAACAAATGACCCGTTTGGAATTGCGTGTGGACCGGATTTCTTCCTATCTTGGCCTTGAGCCCAGGGAAAAAGATGCCCTGACGGCGCCCGTGGCGACTCCCCAGGTCCGGAAACCCGCAACACCAATTGCCCTACCGGAGCCCGAGATAAAACTCCCACCTGATCAGACGCTCTATGACGTCAATATGGATATTTATCGTAAGGAAAAGTACCAGGAAACCATTGTCGGTTTTAAAAATTTCCTTAAGAAGTATCCAAAGTCTAAATTGGCCGACAATGCTGCTTTTTGGATCGGAGAGTCATACATGGCCTTGAAGCAGTATGAACAGGCAATTTTGGCTTTTCAGAAAGTGATAAAGAGATACCCGAGGGGCAACAAAGTTCCCAATGCCACTCTCAGACAGGCGCTGGCTTTTTATGAGCTGAATGACAAGACCAGTGCTAAGCTGCTGCTCAGAAAGCTCATCAAGCAATACCCCAAATCCAACGAAGCAAAAATTGCCAGAAATAAGCTGAAGACGATGAAATAAGCACCCTTTACAGGGTGCAGGGTGCAATTGTCAGGGTGCAGAAAAAATCAGCTTCGAGTTTCATACTGCCCCCTGCCCCCCGCACCCTTTTCTTTTTCAACCATCACGTCATTGAATGCCGACATCATATCACTTCGGCTGATGACCCCCAGGAGTTTTTCAGGATCATCGCGATCCACCACCGGAAGCACGGCGAAATCTCCGGACGTAATTTTGGTCAGAGCTGACAGGAGGGTCTCTCCCCGGGTGACCGTAACCACATCACGGGTCGCCATATGCCCCGCGGTAGTGGAACGTTTATCTTTCTTCAGGGCCTTTTTACAGTCGGAAATAGACAGAATACCCTTGAGTCTCCCCTCATCATCCACCACAGGGAAACTGCTGAAACGGCTTTCATAAACCAATTTTTTAAGTCCTTCAAAATCCAATGCAATATTTACCGGTTCCACGGTGGGGGTCATTGCATCGCCAACGATCACCCCCCTGAAACGGCTCATTTCGCTGTCTGAAGCCGGAACCGCGTTGCTTCTCCGGTCATCAACGGTACCGGCCTTCATTTCCTCCACCCGGTTGTTGTAATACTCAATCAGGTCCCGGCGATCGAGCATGCCGATAAGAACCGCGTGGTCCTCGGCTCGTACCACCGGCACCCGCTGTAGATTGCGGATGGTGCATTTTTTCATAACGGCGTTTAAATCTTCTGATGGGGTCGTATAGATGATATCGGGATTGGCCACATCCTTCATCCGCACCAGGTCGCCGATCTCCTGATCGAAGATAACGCCGCGAATATCGTTGATGGAAAATATCCCCGTTAGCCTGTTTTCCTTGTCCACCACAGGATAATAGTGCTGGTGGCTTGAGCTGAAAATTTTTCTGAACCGCTGCAGGGTCATATCCTGAGGAATCAATTGGACTTTCCTGAACTTTCCGGTCAGCTCTTTGACGCGGATGGCTTCAAGGATGTCCACAAAGAAATCCCCCCGGTGGGCATTGGAGTCGATTTTGGATTTGGCCTGTTTGTCATAAATAGTCCACTTCTGGGAAATCAGATAGGCCAGAGAACACACGAGAAGGCCCGGAAGGAGCAGATGATAGGAATTGGTCATCTCACTGACAAATATGATCGTAGAGATGGGGGTATTGGAAACCCCTGCAAAAAAACCGGCCATTCCCACCACCACAAAGGCCCCCGGCTGTGTGACCACATTGGGCATGATGTCATGAAAAATTCTTCCCACCGCGCCGCCCAGTGCACCACCAATCACCACTGAAGGGCCGAAGACGCCACCGCTTCCGCCTGAGCCAATGGAAAAAGACGTGGTCAATATTTTTCCCAATGCCAGGGCGAGAAGCAGCAGCGTGGGAAGTTCGTTGTCCAAGGCCATTTGTGCAAAGCCATAACCAAACGACAGGGTTTCCGGCAGAAAGAAGCCGATAGCCCCCGTCAGCAGACCCCCGATGGCCGGCTTGATATGATTTGGCAGGTTGATTTTTTTGAAAGCCCCCTGAACGCCGTAAAAGGATTTGACATACAGGAATCCCCCCGCGGCCAGGACCAAAGCCAGGACCATATAGGGTCCAAGCTCCAAGGGATTTCGAAATACAAACGGCTGGGTTTCGAAGAGCGAACCCCATCCAAAAACCAGACAGAAAACACAGTAGGCCACCACCGAGGAAATGCCGGCGGGAATAATCACCTCAGATTCAAATTCGGGGTCCCGGTAAAGGACCTCGGCGGCAAACAGTGCCCCTGCCAGCGGCGCCCTGAAAATACTTCCCACACCGGCCCCCATACCCGCCGCCAGCATAATTCGGCGTTCCCGGTCTGAGAGTTTCAGTTTTGTGGCAAGAAATGATCCAAAGCCGGCACCGATCTGAGCAATGGGCCCCTCACGGCCGCCCGATCCTCCCGAGGTCAATGTAATGGCGGAAGCAAAGGTTTTGATAATGGGAATTCTCCCGCGAATCAAACCGCCCTTGTTGTGGTAGGAATCGATGGCGGCATCAGTGCCGTGTCCTTCGGCTTCCGGTGCAAAGGTATACACAAGCCATCCACTGATAAGCCCCCCGAAAACCGGCAGAAAAAGGAGAATCCATCGGTTGAAAACGGTCTTGGTGGGTTCAAAAAGATGCCCTTCACCCGGGGGAGCGGGAGGGCGGTATCCGGCAATCTGATCCAACAGGAAATGGGACCCGATTTGGCAGAGGAAATGAAAAAAAATGGATCCTAAACCGGCAATGAGACCAATCAGGATAAAATAAAAACCCCATTTTCCCACCGTTCTGATGGTGTTGGATTGTGCCTTCAACGTGCTCTTATCGGGCCAGAGTTTGAGTTTGTTTCTGTGGGACATACCAGCTTGCTTCCCTGTAAAGTGTATTTTATAGAAATATTCCTATTATTCTGGCCCTTTATAATGAGGCGGTGGCGCCTCGTCAAGCGGTAAGTTTTGAGGGCTTGGCCATAGCGACCCGTCCATCGACCGAAAATGGCGCTTTTTGACCGGGGAATGTCACCCTCTCCAATACCGATGAAAAATATGTTTAGAAAGCCAAAATGCAAATAGAGTGAAAAAATTTGGCAAAAGTTCATTCAACATTGGCTATTAACACAATTTTTATTGACTTTAAGTCTTCTCAGCACTAATGTGTAAAGAAATGGGAGCTTGGGCTTTCCTGTCCTTCAAAATACCCATCGAACCTATATGAGGAGTTTATGTTATGCCAAAAATCATGACAACCAAGGAAATTGCAAAATATTTAAAGCTGCATGAGATTACCATCTGCAAATATGCAGCCGAGGGAAAGATCCCTGCAATTCGAATCGGTAGAGTGTGGCGATTCGACAAAGATGCCATCGACCGATGGATCGGGGGGGGTCAGAAAGACTGACCCGCTGTTTATGATCACCATTAACCCGTTGACCATGATTGGACGACAGGTGGAATAAGTACGCCCTCTGGATCATCACGAATACAGCAGGCTCGGCTTGATCCACTCTCGATAAGTTTCGACATCCGGCAACCAGTCTCTCCTTAAGTCATATATCGAGCGCCCGGATTCCAGACCATGCCGAAGGGAAACACTCCCTAAAATCATGTCGATGGGGTTTTTTTTGTGCTCATACTCATAGGGTGGCGCTTTCCACTCAAAATGCTCACCATGGAGCGAAATCACGGCCTGCAACACCGCCAAAGCCGTGTAGTAAGGACGGAACGCTTCGAGGTCCAGAATGTGAACCATGAAGCCGCGGCAAAGCTTGCCGGACCACTTGTGAAATGTCGGGCGAAACAGGTAGTCCTGAAGGCGGCATCCATTGAGGGCTTCGGGATCCAGGCGTTTTCTGATGGCCGCCGGTTCAAAGTAAGGGGCACCGAAAATTTCAAAGGGCCGACAGGTGCCTCTCCCTTCGGAAACGTGGGTACCTTCCCATAAAACCTGTCCGGGATAAACATAGGCTGTTTCAGGACACGGCATGTTGGGGGAAGGCATCATCCACCTGAGGCCGGTCTCACGCCAGGTCATGTGCCTGTGCCATCCGATCATGGGTAAGATTTCCAGATCACACCCCAGCGAAAAAACCCGGTTGAACAGGCGGGCCATTTCACCCATGGTGAGGCCGTGCCGCATGGGGAGGGACGCGGGACCCACAAAGGAAAAAAGTTCAGGCGAAAGGCGGTTTCCTTCCAGGATTTCCCCGCCCAGGGGATTGGGTCGGTCGAGGATAACGATTTTTTTCCCAAAACGCGCGGCAGCCCTCATGCAACCAAGCATGGTGGAGGAAAAAGTATAGACCCGTGTACCCACATCCTGAAGGTCAATCATCAGCGTGTCGATAAGATCAAACATCCCGGGATCTGGATCCCTTGATTCGGCGTAAAGACTGAATACGGGAATATCCAGCGCCCCATCGTGGGCATGGGGGGTTTCAACCATATTGTCCTGGTCTTCTCCCCCATAACCGTGCTGTGGCCCGAAAAGCGCCCGAAGCTGCCCGGGAAGCCGTTTGGCAATGACATCCCGAGCGGTTTCAAGCATCCGGTTGAGCGACGCCTGATTTGAAAGAAGGCCCAGTCGCTGCCCCTTGAAGCGGGTCCATTCTCCTTCGGTTAAACGATCAAGGCCGGTAAGGACATTTTTCATATGCTAGCCACTTTCCTGTTCTACAGTGTTCGGGACCATAGTAGGCCATATTTGTTTTCTTTTCAAGGTCCATGCCTATCGGGAATCACTATCCTTCTCTGGGGTTTTTTTGCCTTTGCCGCACCGTGTTCCCATGCGGCCGATTTCGACTCACTAAAAAACAATGGTGTGGAAGTGCTTTTTCCTCCCGCACTTGAGCAGGCCGCTAAAGAGACCGCTCAAATGACACCCCAAATTAAAAAAGACCTTCAAGTGACATTCAACTGGCCCTTCGTCTTGAAACCCACCGTTATTCTCATGGAAGATTCCCGGCGTTTCCGCCAGATGACCCACAGTCCCCTCGTGGTGGGTTTTGCCGTACCCGGAAAAGATCTTGTGGTCATAGATTACCCCAGAATCAGAAACCCCCTGCAATTTAGAAATATCCTGAAACATGAACTCTGCCACCTGCTCCTTCACAAACACGTGGACAATGTTCCTATTCCACGATGGCTTGACGAAGGCATTGCCCAGTGGGCCAGTAATGGCGTAATGGATATTCTCCATGACCAAAAAGATGCCCTTTTGCCGAAAGCCGCTTTTTCTGATCACATCATCCCATTGGGAACCCTGAACAAGGGGTTTCCCGGAAACGCAAATGCTCTGCGGCTGGCCTACGAAGAGAGCAGAAGTTTCATTGACTACATCATCAGCACCCATGGAAAGCCGGGATTACTTGAAATTCTCGGGTTGATGAAAAACGGCGTCACCTTGCGAAAGGCCTTTATTCAGGCGCTTGATACCCCCCTTTACAAAATTGAAGAAGACTGGCAGGCATCCCTTAAACAGAACATTGCGTGGTTTGCCCATCTGAGCTATTATTTATACGAAATCCTCTTTGCCCTTGGCGGGTTGATGGTGGTTTATGCCTTCCTTAAAGTGTTGCGAAAAAAAAGAGCCTATATGGAAGAAGAGTAGCATATGAAAAGGTTTGGTTGATATTTTCGACCAGGTATGCCAAAGTCCCCACATTGTGATGAATTTGCAGACAGGTTTTCATTGAAAGGAGCCAACTAGCATGGATTTTCCTCACTTATTTTCCCCCATCACCATCCAGAACATGGAACTGAAAAACCGAATTGTCATGACCGCCATGCATCTGGGGTATACCCCGCAGGGTGAGGTCACCGACCAACTCGTTAATTTTTACGCCGAAAGAGCCGGAGGGGGCGTCGGCCTCGCCATTGTGGGGGGATGCCCCATTGATGAATTCGGCGGCATGGTGGGCATGATTGCCCTCAATGACGACCGTTTCATCCCCGGGTTGAAGCGACTTACCGATGCGGTAAAAAACCATGGCGCCAAAATCGCGGCCCAGCTCTATCAGGCCGGGCGGTATGCCCATTCAGCCATGATCGGCGGCCGAAAACCGATATCCGCCTCCGCCGTCCGTTCCAGACTGACGGGGGAGACCCCCAGGGCGCTGGCACTTGAGGAGATTCCCGGCGTTCAAGATAAATTTGCAGAAGCGGCGGTTCGGTCACGGGAAGCGGGATTTGATGCCGTTGAAATCCTGGGAAGTGCCGGATACCTCATCAGCCAGTTTCTTTCTCCCATTACCAACCTTCGTGAGGACGAATACGGAGGCTCTTTTGAAAACCGCATGCGGTTCGGTATTGAAACCATTTCAAAAGTTCGAAAGGCATTAGGCCCTGATTATCCGATCCTGCTGCGTATCGCCGGAAATGATTTCATGAAAGGGAGCAACACCAATCATGAGGCAAAAATATTTTCCGCAAAAGCCGAAAAGGCGGGCATCGATCTCTTTAATGTCACGGGCGGCTGGCATGAAACGCGTGTGCCCCAGCTCACCATGGGAGTCCCCAGAAATGCCTACGTTTACCTGGCCAGGGGAATCCGTTCCGCTGTATCAGCGCCGGTCATTTCCAGCAACCGCATCAATGATCCCGGCGCCGCCGAAGAAGTCCTTCGAAGCGGTGGCGCTGACCTTGTGACCATGGCCAGGGGCCTTCTGGCAGACCCCGATTTGCCCAACAAAGCCCTTACTGGAAAATCCCGTCTCATCTACCATTGTGTGGCGTGCAACCAGGGGTGTTTTGACTCCATTTTTCAGGGACGTCCCGCCACCTGCATGGTGAACCCGCGGGCCGGTCGAGAAGCCGAACTGAAAGTAAAACCCGCGCCAAAATCCCGTAAAATAATCGTTGTGGGCGGGGGGCCGGCCGGCATGAAGCTGGCATGTACCGCCAAAGACCGGGGTCACCATGTGATTCTCATGGAGAAAAGCGATAAGCTGGGGGGCCAGATTCTTTTAAACCATTCAATCCCCGGACGCAGAGAGCTTGAGACGGCAGCCATCGACCTGATCCACAACCTTCAGGACAAAGGCGTGGAGACAATTCTGGAACAAACGGCAACACCGAGCATCATCCGCCGGATGGCACCGGATGTGGTGGTGGTGGCTGCCGGCGCTCAACCGGCAAAACCGAAAATCAAGGGTATTGATGGCGACAATGTGATTCAGGCCTGGGACCTGCTTGAAAAAAATATTGAAACAGGGGAAAATGTGGTGATTCTGGGAGGTAATGCAGTGGGCCTTGAAACCGCTCTGTTTCTGGCAAACCAGGGAACCCTGTCACCCGAAGTGCTTCACTTTCTCATGGTAAACCGCGCTGAAACCCCCGAAACATTAACGGAATTGCTCAACCGGGGAAACAAGCAGGTCACGGTGGTTGAAATGACCAAAAAAGCAGGTGCCGATGTGGGGCTGACCACCAAATGGACCCTTATGGGGGAATTGAAGCGCCTCGGCGTGAAAATTCTAACACAAACCGAAGCGGTGGGAATAACAGCAAAAGGCCTTCAGGTGGAAGATGAACAGGGACCCCGGTTTATCGCGGCTGATACCGTTGTGCTCGCCGCGGGGTCAAAGGCTGAAAATGAACTGGCGGATCAGATAGGGGATCAGGTCCCTGAAATCCATGTTATCGGAGACGCTAAAAAGCCGCGAAACGTACTGGCTGCCATTCGAGAAGGGTTTCAATTGGGGTTAACGCTTTAAGGGTTAAAATTATGGCCCAGATCATTTCCATTTCCAATCAAAAAGGGGGGGTTGGAAAAACAACCACCGCCGTTAATCTTTCTGCCGCCATTGCCGCTGCTGAAAAACCATGTCTTTTGATTGATTGTGATCCTCAGGGGAATGCCACCACCGGATTGGGTCTGGATATCAGCGAAATATCCCACGGTCTGTATGATGTTTTGATGGGAACCTCTTCCCTGGAAAATGCCATCACCGAAACCGCACTCCCCCACCTTCACCTTATGGGTGCCACACACGAACTCATCGGCGCCGAGGTGGAGATGGTTTCCATGACCTCCAAGGAATTTCTTCTTAGAAAGCCCATTTCGGTACTTCGAAAACGCTATGATTATATATTTCTCGATTGCCCTCCCTCTCTGGGCTTTCTCACCATCAACGCCCTCACAGCATCAGGATCCGTCCTCGTGCCCCTTCAATGCGAGTATTATGCACTGGAAGGATTGTCCAAACTGCTGACCACCGTGAAAGCCGTCAAGAAAAGACTTAACCCGGTACTCAGGCGCGTCGATATTCTGCTGACCATGTATGACAAGCGGAACAACCTTTCCCGTCAGATCGAGCAGGAAGCCCGTGCGCTTTTCAACGAGCGGGTGCTGAAAACGGTGATTCCTCGAAATGTCCGCCTGAGTGAAGCGCCCAGTTATGGCAAACCCATCATCCTTTACGACATACGATCGCGGGGCGCACAGAGTTACCTGTCTCTGGCGCGCGAAATCATTGAAAGAAAGAAGGCACCATGACAAAACGAAAAGCCCTGGGAAAAGGGTTATCGGCCCTGATTCCCGACGGTCACGATCTGGATGAAAAAGAAGAGCAGTTTTTTCTCTGCCCTGTCGCAGCCATTGAGCCCAATCCAAACCAGCCCCGGCAACGGTTCCTGGCCCATGAGTTGGATGAATTGGCCGTTTCCGTTCGTGAAAAAGGCATCTTGACCCCGCTCTTGGTGAACAAGACCGAAGCCGGCTACCAGCTCATTGCCGGCGAGAGACGCTGGCGGGCCGCCCAGATGGCAGGGCTTGAACGGGTTCCTGTCGTGGTGAAGGACGTAACCCCCTCCGAATCACTGGAACTGGCGCTCATCGAAAATATTCAGAGAAAAGACCTCAACCCCATTGAGGAAGCCTTGGCCTACAGAAAATTGCTGGAGGACACGGCTTCCACCCAGGAAATGTTGTCACGTCGGCTGGGCAAGGATCGCTCCACCATTGCCAACCTGTTACGGTTGCTGAAACTGCCGACCGTCATTCAGCAGGACGTCATTGACGACCGACTCAGCATGGGACACGCGCGACTACTTGCCGGCATAACGGAAAATAACCAGCAACGGGTATTGCGGGATGCCATTATCAAGAAAGGGTTGTCCGTACGGCAGGCTGAGGCCCTAGCCAGGAAACTGAAAAAGCCACCTACCCCCAAAAAAGTTTTATCCAAAGATGACCCCTATATTCAGTCGCTATCGGATAATCTCAAACGAAGCCTGGGGACTAAAGTGGAAATCAAAAAGGAAGGCAAACAGGGCCGGATTCTCCTGTATTTCTATTCCGATGACGAACTGGACCGATTGGTGGAATTCTTGACTTAACTTTTTCTCTGCTTCCATTTTCTTTCCTCGCCCCTGACCAGTCTCAATACATTTTCACCGTGCCTGAAATAGATGAGCACTGCCATGACAAGTGAAGCAAACACCACGGGTTTCGGTTGATGGAAAAGCGTCAGAAATATGGGAATCGAACCCGCTGAAACCATGGATCCCAAGGATATGAAATCCCACTTCAGGACCATCAGGAGAAAAACAAGAAGCCCCAGCACACAGGCGATGGGAGAGAGAGCCATATAAATACCCAGGGCCGTGGCAACGCCCTTGCCACCCCGAAATCCCATGAAAATGGAAAACTGGTGCCCCAGCAGTGGGCAGAGACTAACCACTGCCAGAGCCATCTGGCTCGAAATGTTCCCATTGAAGGAACAGGCGGAAAAAACAAGGATCGGGACCAGACCTTTCAACACGTCGAGGGCCAATGTCAAAAGCCCCCATTTGAGTCCCAGCTCCCTGGCCACATTGGTGGCGCCGATATTCTTGCTTCCCCTTTGGGTAATGTCGATTTGTGCCGCCATCCCGGCAATGATTTTTCCAAACGGTACAGCACCCAGAAGGTAGGCCCCCAGGGCAAAATAAAACGTTTGACTAAGCATAAAAGACCCCCGTATTATTGTTATCGGAATTTCAGATCTTTACAATACCCACCGGCTCTGGTAGATTTTCCCACATAAAATACCGACGTTTAAAACCGGATGCAACGCTTTTTTCACCCGAAGTGATCGTGCGCGAGGTTGGTACTGTGAAAGTGATGGTTCTGGATGGACAGGGAGGCGGCATCGGCGCAACCCTGATTAAAGGGCTCAGGGCTTCCCTGGGCGTCGAGCTGGAAATTCTGGCATTGGGAACCAATTCCATTGCCACTTCCAGGATGATGAAAGCCGGCGCCAATCGGGGCGG
>Ga0075120_10001709_pt1 | contig 16881 bp, 3 predicted proteins | sample AntAceMetag02UKL_FD_69792 | JGI IMG/M metagenome (GOLD analysis project Ga0075120, IMG submission 69792) | Saline lake microbial communities from Ace Lake, Antarctica - Antarctic Ace Lake Metagenome 02UKL | ecosystem: Environmental > Aquatic > Non-marine Saline and Alkaline > Saline | place... | reverse complement strand
TGATAATGATGGAACAGTTGATTCTTATGAACAAAATCCCGAATGGACTTATAATGAGCCGGGAACTTATTCGATTTCTTTGACTGTTAGTAATGGATCAAATCAGGATACGGAAATAAAAACGGATTATATTACGGTTCAAGAGTCTTTTAATGTTCATAATATAACTCAAGATATCTGGTATATAACAATTCAGGAAGCGATTAATGCCTCTAATAATGAAGATACTATTCTTGTTGAACCAGGTAATTACGTGGAAAACATTAATTATAATGGGAAAAATATCACAGTTGGTTCATTATTTTTAACAACACAGGACACTACCTATATTTCTCAAACAATAATTGATGGAAATCAAAGTGGAAGTGTAGTTACTTTTGAAAGTGGTGAAGATTCCATTACAGTGTTTTCTGGGTTTACAATTAAAAATGGTTCATCTAACAAAGGAGGAGGAATTTATTGTTTTTCATCCAATCCTAATATTTCGAATATAATAATCACAAATAATTTTGCTTCTGATGATGGAGGAGGAATTTATTGCTTGAATTCAAACCCGAATATGGAGAATGTAACAGTTAAAAATAATACAGCCCCGGATGACGGAGGAGGAATTCATTGCACGAATTCAAGTCCAAATATGGAAAATATAATTATAAAAAATAATTCCTGCAATTCTAGTGGTGGCGGTATTTACTGCTATAATAATTCCAGTCCGAATATGGTTAATGTTGCGATAACAAATAATTCAGCTAATTCTACTAATGGCGGTGGCGGTGGAATTTGGTGCTCTACTGGTTCCAGCCCGAGTCTGGTGAATGTGACTATAGCGAATAATTCGACTAATAATAGTGGAGGTGGGATTCAATGCTATAATTCCAATCCTAGTTTAGTAAATTGTATAATGTGGGGTAACACGCCGGAAGAGATTAGTTTAAATTCAGCGAATGTTAATGTTACATATTCCGATATTCAAGATGGAGTTGGACAATCTTGGTTTGGAATTGGTTGTATTGACTCAGATCCTTTATTTGCAGATCCAAACAATGGAAATTATCATTTACAGGAAGATTCACCATGTATTGATGCAGGTGATCCAAATTCAACTTTAGACCCTGATGGTACAAGAGCAGATATGGGTGCTTATTATTTTCATCAAAATTTAACAGCTGATTTTTCTGCTGAACCAACTCTTGGCGTTGCACCTTTGCTAGTGCAATTCACTGACCTATCCTCTGGAGTCGTAACTTCCTGGCAATGGGATTTTCAAAATGATGGAACCATTGACTCAGAAGAACAAAACCCAGAATGGACTTATCCTGAAATAGGGACTTATTCGGTTTCATTAACCGTAAGTGATGGAACAAATCAGGATACGGAAACAAAAGTGGATTATATTACAGTTTTAGAACCCGTACAAGCTGAGTTTTCTGCTGAACCAACCCTTGGCGTTGCACCTCTGCAAGTGCAATTCACTGACCTATCCTCCGGAGTCGTATCCTCCTGGCAATGGGATTTTCAAAACGATGGGACTATTGACTCTGAAGAACAAAATCCCGGATATACTTATCCTGAAACAGGGACTTATTCGGTTTCTTTGACAGTTAGCGATGGAATAAATGAAGATACTGAGTTAAAAGAAGATTATATTTTTGTAGTAAATGCTTGTGAAATTTCCGGCATGATTACAGATGAAGTATTCTTAACTCCTATTGAAGGAGCGAATATTAGTGTTACCGATGGTTTAAACACTTATAATGCGATTTCTTTAGCAGACGGAACATATTTAATTGAAGGTATTGAACCCGGAACTTATGATATTGGCGTCTCGGCAATAAATTATATATCCGAAGCCATGTATGATGTTTTGCTTGAATTAGGCCAAACAGAAATAATTAATTTTGAACTTCATCCCGAGCCCGGAATACTTTCAGGCATCGTTACAGATTTCAATACTTCCTCTCCCATCGAAGGAGCATTAATCAGCCTTGAAGGAATGGACTATGAAACAATTACTTCCGCTGATGGAACTTATGAAATAACAGACATTGAAGTTGGTACTTATGATGTAAGTGTATCTGCCATAAATTATTTCGGCCAAACCGAATATGATATTATTATTAGTTCAAACAATACAACAACCCTTGATTTCAGTTTAATTCCCATGCCGGGGATAATTTCAGGTTATGTAACTGAAGCCGGTACCGGAGATCCGATTGAAGGTGCGAATATAACAACCGAAAATGCAGATTATTCCGCTATTACAAATTCTGAGGGGTTTTATATAATCGAAGATGTTGAATTAGGTTTTTATAATATTTATGCCACAGCAGTCGGATATTACGATGCCTCAGTAGCAGATGTGGAAGTTTTATCTAACCAAACCACTTCAGTTGATTTTGCACTTGGCCATCCTCATTTTAATTTTGAAGGTGGTAATGCTGCTGATCCGGTTTGGACATTATATTTGTCAACAGCTATATTAGATGAACTCGACCTTCAGGTTGATGATGAAATCGGAATTTTCGATGGAGAGCTATTGGTTGGAGCATATATTCTTCTGGAAGTTTTAATACCGGAAGAAATGTTTAGCCATGAATTAATTGCATTTTCAACCCTGACCTTTGGACCCGGTTATACAGTAGGAAATCCGGTAACATTTAAATGTTGGGACGAAAGTCTTGGAGAAGAAGTTAGCGGATTTACAGTCGAATATAGCGACCCTTACGGCGATGCCTGGATAGAAAACACTTTCCCGCCCGACGATGGACAATACAGCATCGTTGACCTAACTTTTTTATCGGGAGGGACAATTTCAGGAACTATTACTCTTAACGGTGGCCCCGGCATTGTTACAGATGTCCTAATTAATATTGGTGAATTCTCAACAAATCCTGACGAAAGCGGATATTATGAATTTACCGAACTTGAGCCCGGATATTATGATGTTTCCGCTACATTAGAGTTTTATCATTTTGCAAGTGAAACAGTTGAGGTTATAGCCGGAGAAGTAACGATTGTTAATTTCACTTTAAATCCTATGCTTGGAAATATTGAAGGCATTATTACTGATTATATAAGCGGCGAAGCAATTGTTGATGTAAATGTAACCATCGGTGATGAATATTCTACCACTACCAATGAAATCGGCTATTACTTATTTGAAGGTTTGTTAATAGGCGATTATTCACTTAATGTAGAAATTCAGGGATATTATCCCGAAGAAGAAACAAATGTTGAAGTATTGAGCGATCAAAGCACAACAGTTAATTTCAGTCTTCATCCAATTCATTTTTCTCTACAACCCGGAAATCCAATTGATCCCGTTTGGCAAATATTCTTAACGGAAGCCACTCTCGATGAATTAGATTTACAGGTGTATGACGAGATCGCGGTTTTTGATGGTGATATTCTATGCGGACAGTTTACTGTAAACGAAGTGTTGATACCCGAAAATCAATATGAAAACGTATTTATTGTTTGGAGTACACTCATTAGCGGTGAACCGGGATACACACCCGGAAATGCATATTCATTTAAATGCTGGGATGCAAGCGAGGGTATTGAGGTTTTAAATTACGATATTACTTTCCATGATCCTTATGGCGATGCTTACACAGGAAATGTTTTCCCTGAAGACGATGGAGAATACAGTATTATTACCGCAGATTTTGTTACTACCATAACACAAACTTATGATCTATCAATAGGTTATCAGTTTATTTCTTCAAGAGTAACTCCCGAAAATCAAAATATGCAGAATATATGTACCGATATATTGGATAATCTTGGGTTTGTTAGAAACACAGCAGGAAACATGCTGCGTAAAATAGGCCCGATGTGGATTAACGGAATTGGTAATTGGGTAATCACCGAAGGATATTTATTTAAAATGAATGACACCGATTATATGGAAATAGAGGGTGTTGAAATTGATCCTCAAACCCCGATAGCTTTAAGTTTAGGTTATCAGTTTATTAGTTTTCTACCTGATAATCCTGTAAATGCACTGACAGCATTTAACGCTGTTCTTTCCAATCTTGGTTTTGTCAGAAATACAGCAGGTAATATGCTTCGTAAAATAGGCCCGATGTGGATTAACGGAATTGGTAATCTGAATCCGGGAGAAGGATATCTTGTAAAGATGAATGCTCCCGATAATCTTATCTATCCTGTTTCTGATGAGAAATACAGTGGCATTGCAAATATCAAACCCGAATATTTCAATTTCGGAGGAGGAAATGCTGCCGAAGCCGTATTTACAATTTATGTTGAAGGTTTGAATATCGGAGATGAGATTGCAGCCTTTGATGGCGAAAAAATCCTCGGTAATATGAAAATCAATTCCCTAAATGCCTTTGATAACGATCTGCCTGTTTTTAGTATTACAAACTTCGGACAAGGATATATACACGGTAATCCTATTAACTTAAAGGTTTGGGATTCTGAAACTCAAAAAATAATTTCACCGGAATACACATTGATTGACCTCTATAAGGAAGCTTATATGGAAAACAATTATCCTGCTGAAGATGGATTATATAGTGTAATTAAGATAACAAAATCAGATATTGATAATAACAAAGAATCAATATCAATTTATCCAAATCCATCGGAAGGAATGTTTAATATTTCAATCGCAGGTGTGAGTGGAAAAGTTCAGATAAAAATATTTGATGTTCACGGTAATAATTATCGTTTCTTTGAAATTGAAGCAACTGATAATATTACAATAGAAAAACTTAATCTAAAAGAATTGCCCGCCGGAGTTTATTTTATCAGGTTTAGCGGAAAAGACTTTGACCAAGTTAAGAAGATTGTGATTCAATAAAGTATTTCAAAGGATTCCATCTTGTAAAAAGATGGAATCCTTTGAAATAAAAATAGGAAATAATGAAATAATATAAATAATATAAAGCATATTTTTATGAAAAAGAATAATATTTTAGTAATAGTATTTTTAGTAATACTAAGTTTTGGGATTAATCAAGGTTTTGCTCAAACAACTTATACATGGAATTATATGCCTCCAAATCCACCTTTCTGGGGATTTGCTTCAAATTGGAGTCCGATGGGAGTACCCACAGCTAATGATAATGTTGTTATTGATGTTGGTGCACCATACCCTACTGTTCTTAATGGATATGCAGTATGTAATAATTTAATAATTGAACCGCAAGCTTCAATTACAATTAACCTGGGAGGTATATTAACCGTATCAGGAGATATGCTTATGGAGTCGGATGAAACCGGAACAGCATGGCTGATGAATAACGGAACAATGACAATTAACGGAACATCAACAGTACAACAATATATTGAGGGAACGGAATATCCTGCTGGGAATGATAAGTGGCATTTGATTTCACAGCCCGTTGCAAGCATAAATTCTACAGCGGTATTTTTGAACTGTTATTTAAAAGAGTTTAATGCAATTACGGGCATATACGAAGATGTCGGGCCTGATCAAACATTAAATACCATAATGAAAGGCTATTCCGTTATGAATACTTATTATCCGGGTGCAACCGATTCTAAAACATTAGAATTCACAGGTACGTTAAATAATGGTGATTATAGCATAAATCTTGTTAATGCAGGCGAAGGCTGGTGCCTTGTTGGTAATCCATATCCATCTTCGATTGACTGGGATAATGCCGGTTGGACAAGAACAAATATAGGATCAACAGTTTATGTTTGGAACTCAGCCGCAGGAAATTTTATAACATGGAATGGAGTGGCTGGTGATTTAACTGATGGAATTATTCCACCAATGCAGGCTTTCTTTGTTCAGGCAACAGGCAATAATCCTGTAATTGGTGTTACAAATTCTGTTAGAACATCAAGTCCTCAAGTATTTTACGAAAATACAACTCAAGATTTATTATCACTTACGGTAACAGGCTCAAACGGATATTTTGATAAAGCATTTGTTAATTTTAATTCAAATTCTACTGTTACTTACGATAAAAATTTCGATTCATATAAGATGGAAGGAGGTGAAACAGCACCCCAGTTGTTTTCTATTATACAAGAATATAAGTTAACGGTGAATGTCTTGCCCGAAATTACTGAGACTACTGAAATCAACATTGGATGCTCATGTGGCTTGTCCGGTGATTATTCAATCAACGCAGAAGGAATTGATAGCTTTGACACCTCTGTTAGACTTCTTCTTAAGGACATAAAAGAAAACACAACAATTGATCTGAGAAAAAATGCTGTCTATAATTTCAATTATTCAACAGATGATGAAACCCATAGATTTATATTATATATATTATCATCATCATAACACAAAATAAATCTCTGCTTCTCAGCGTCTCAGCGTTCAATCAAACAAATGATATTAATGAATAACAAAAATATAAACACATGAAAAAGCTAATAAAATTATTAACAGGTTTAGGATTTATTATTATAATACCTACTTTATTAATTGCACAGCCACAGCCGAGCGACCCTAGTGTTGGAGGCGGGGCAGTAGGAAATGGCCCTCTTGGTGGCCCCACACCAACTGGAGTTGCTGATTTTTCTGCTGAACCAACTTCCGGCACGGCACCACTAATAGTTCAATTTACTGACTTGTCTTTTGGTACTCCAATTTCATGGCATTGGGATTTTGATAATAATGGAACAATAGATTCAGAAGAACAAAACCCGGAATGGACATATAATGAAGCTGGAACTTATTCGGTTTCTTTGACTGTTAGTGATGGAACGAATAATGATACTGAAACTAAGGTTGATTATATTACTGTTAGTGAAGGCCCTCAGCCTTGTCCCGGAATACCAACAGTAACTTATGAAGGACAAGTTTATAACACAGTTTTAATTGGTAATCAATGTTGGTTAAAAGAAAACCTTAACATTGGTACAATGATAAACGGCACCGAAGAAATGACAGACAATGGAGTAATTGAAAAATATTGTTACGATAACGATCCTGCAAATTGCGATGAATACGGAAGTTTATACCAATGGGATGAAATGATGCAATATACAACAACTCAAGGCGTGCAGGGTATTTGCCCTACTAGCTGGCATTTACCGACAGACGATGAAGTGACTGTTTTAACTGATTTTCTTGGAGGAATAAGTGTTGCAGGCGGAAAAATGAAAGAAATTGGCACAACACATTGGTATCCACCAAATACAGGTGCTACAAACGAAAGTGGATTTACTGCCCTTCCAGGCGGTGCTGGCGGTGCTGGTGGTGCTTCTGGTAATTTCGGAAGTTTGAGCATCAATTGCTACTTCTGGTCTTCCTCTGAGTTTAATACAAATACAATTTATGCATTTTACCGGGAATTGGCGTATTCGCACGGTCATGTGACTACTGGCGTAAAATCTAAGGATAGTTATTGTAGCAGTCGTTGTTTGAAAGATGAAACACCACAGCAAGAAAAAACAGTTACAACAGAAGCTAATCCACCTGAAGGAGGTACAACAGCAGGTGATGGAACTTATTTAGAAGGAACTGAAGTAACAGTAAATGCATATCCAAATACTGATTGGGAATTCATTAACTGGACAGTTGAAGGAGTAGAAGTTTCAATTGAAGCTGAATATACATTTTTTGTTACAGAAGATGTTTTATTGTTAGCAAACTTTGAATATTTACCACCTCTCGCACCAATACTTATAAGTGCAACCCCGGGTATTGAAGAAATAACTTTAGTTTGGGAAGCAATCCCCGAAAATAATAAAACAGGTCATTTTAACTTTGTTGGTGGTATTGCATCAAATCCTGTATGGACAATATACATTGGTGGTGCAAGAGTAAATGGCATTAATCTCGAAGCAGATGACGAAATTGCAATATTCGATGGAGAGCTAATGGTAGGTGTATTTGTACTTACTCAAGTCTGTACACCTTCAAATCAGCTTGAAAATGCTGTTGCTGCATTTAGCACTCTAACTTCTGGGCCCGGTTACACTCCCGGAAATTCTTATTCATTCAAAGCATGGAGTGAAAGCACTCAGGAACAATATAATGATTGCGAAATCACTTTATCTGATCCTTATGGTGTAGCATGGACAGGTCTCGTATTCCCGGAGGGAGATGGTCAATATAGTATGGTTGAATTAGACTTTGGTAGTGAACCCACTCAAACATTATTCAATATTTACTATGGAGACGGCACTCTTGTAGCAGCTTACGATGAAGGATTAACATATACAGATATGTATCTGACCGGCGGAGAAGAATACTGCTATTATGTAACACAAATTCTTGAAGGTGGATTAGAATCATATCCTTCAAGTGTTCTTTGTGCAACTCCATTTGCATCCCAAAATGGTATAATCTCTGGCATTGTAACAGAATTAGAAACTGATAATCCAATAGAAGGTGCAATAGTTGTTGTTGAAGGTACTACCTTTTCTGCTATAACAATTGCTGACGGAACATATATCATTGAAGATGTTAATGCAGGAATATATGATATAATAGCTTATGCTGAAGGATATTATACGCAAACCATAAATGACGTGCAAGTAATATCAGGTGAAACAATAACCGTAAACTTTAGCCTGAATCCTGAAGGTGTTCACTTCCAATTCGAAGGAGGTAATGCTGCCGATCCGGTTTGGACAATATATCTTTCAACTGCAATTTTTGATGATTTAGACCTTCAAGCTAATGATGAAATAGGAATTTTTGACGGAGAAACCTTAGTTGGTACTTATGTATTATCTGAAGTTCTAACACCGGAAACCATGTTTGAAAACGCATTAAATGCATTTGCTACGCTTACTTTTGGCCCCGGATATACTGTGGGGAATCCAGTAATATTTAAATGCTGGGATGCGAGTCAAAACGTTGAATGTGCCTATTGTATTCCAATCTTTACAGATCCTTATGGTGGTGCATGGACTGAACTTACATTTCCTCCGGGCGATGGACAGTACAGTATTGCTGATCTGATCTTTAATACCGGTGGTACTGTTTCAGGAACTATTAGCTTAGATGGTGGTACGGGAGTTGTTACAAACGCTGAAATTACAATTGGAGAAGTTACCGTTAATCCTAACGAATATGGATTTTATGAAATTACAGGAGTTGAACCCGGTCCACATCAGGTTTACGCTGAACTGGAAGCCTACTATGGAGATGTTCAAACAGCAGAAGTTGTTGCCGGTGAAACTACTACTATTGATTTCATATTAAATCCCGAAATTGGAAATATAACAGGTACAATTACTGATGAACAAACTTCAGCCCCTCTTGAAGGAGTTTATGTAAATCTTGAAGGTACGGAATACGAGGCTTTTACTGACTCCTATGGAACATATCAAATATTTGATGTTTTGATTGGGCAATACACAGTAAATGCAAGTCTTGAAAACTATTTCCCCGAAAGCATACAAAGTGTCCTTGTTGTTGTTGATGAGACTACCATTGTTGATGTGGCTTTATGGCCTGAACCCGGTACAATTTCAGGAACAATTACATTAAACGGAGGGCCGGGTATTCTGACCAATGTAGAAATTATCGTAAATGAAACAACTACATATCCTGATGAATATGGATATTATGAAGTAAACGGTTTGGATCCTGACTTATATGAAGTCAACATAAGTTTGGATGCTTATTATTCAGAAACTATTTCCGGTGTTGAGGTTATTTCAAATGTTGTAACTACTCTTGATGTAACATTAAATCCTGAAATAGGAATAATTGCAGGTACAATTATCGATGAATTAAGCTCAAATCCTCTCGAAGGTGTTTATGTAGATGTTGAGGGTACGGAATACGAAGCTTTTACCGGCCTGGATGGTACGTATGAAATTCTTGATGTTTTAATCGGCAATTATACTGTAAATGCAATCCTTTTAAATTACTTCCCGGAAAGTGTACAAAATGTTGAAGTAATTGTTGATGAAACAACTATTGTTGATTTTGTTTTAATACCAGAACCCGGTTCAATTGCAGGTACAATTACAGACGATTACAGCGGATTGCCTATCGAAGGTGCTGTAATTTCGGTTGAAGGAACATCTCTATCGGCAATTTCAGGATCAGATGGTTATTATTTAATTGAGAACATAGTAATTGGAACATATTTATTAAATATTGAAGCTTTAAACTATTATCAGGAATTCATTTCTGAAATTGAAGTATTTAGTAATGAAACAACAATAGTTGATTTTTCATTAACACCTGAGCCAGGTTTACTACAAGGTTATGTTACTGATGATGTGACTCTATTACCAATTGAAGGCGCATTAGTTTCAATTGATGATTTCGATTATTCAGCTTATACAAACTCAGATGGTATGTACTTGATTGAAGAAATTCCGGTTGGAATCTACGCAGTTAATGTAAGTGCTGAAAATTACTTTGAATCTATAGCTTATGATATTGAAATCTATAGTAATCTTACAACATTTTTAGATTTTAATCTTCACGCTGAACCCGGATCAATCGAAGGTTACATTACTGATTTCTTATCGGGTGAACCAATTGAAGGAGTTGAAATAAGCGTTGATGAGCTTTATTTCGCCACAACAAACAGTTCAGGCTATTATCTAATTGAAGATGTGGAAGTAGGGGTATATAATCTTAATGCTGAAATCGAAGGATATTATCCCGAAGAAGAAATTAATAATTCTGTATATTCTAATCAAATCACGGAAGTAAATTTCATTCTTCATCCTATTCATTTCGTATTTCAGACAGGTAATCCTGCCAATCCTTTTTGGACAATTTACTTATCAGAAGGCACTTTAGATGAATTGGATTTACAAGTTTATGATGAGCTTGCAATTTTCGATGGAGATATTCTGGTTGGAGAATATACTTTAACGGAAGTTTTAACACCCGAAAATCAATTCAATAATGCTCTGTTAGCATGGAGCATACTTTATAATGGTGAAATCGGTTACACTCCCGGAAACGAATATTCATTAAAATGCTGGGATGCAAGTGAGGGTGTCGAAGCAAGTACCTATAATATTACTTTCCTTGATCCTAATGGCTATGCTTACATTGGAGATGTATTCCCAACAGGAGATGATCAATACAGTATTATTAATATTAATTTCACAGGGACAATAATCCAGAATTATCCATTGCAATCAGGTTATCAAATTATCTCCTCAAGAGCAATAATTGAAAATCCTGATATGGCCACGGTTTGTAATGAAGTTTTAGATAATCTTGTCTTTGTCAGGAATTCGTACGGAAGTATGCTCAGGAAAACAGGGCCTGTTTGGATCAATGGAATCGGAGATTGGATCACTACTGAAGGTTATCTCGTCAGAATGAGTAATAATGATATTATGGAAATAGAAGGGCTTGAAATTGATCCTCAAACTCCAATTCCATTAGTTTACGGATACAAAATAATTAGTTACTTACAGGGAAATCCGATGGATGCTCTCGTAGCTTTTAACGATATTTTAGATAATCTTGACTTCGTAAGAAATACGGCTGGTAATATGCTTCAAAAAATCGGGCCTAACTGGGTCAATGGCATTGGTAATTTAAACTCCGATGAAGGGTATCTTATTAGAATGCTTGATTCAGATGTCCTTGTTTACCCCGAAACCGATGTTAAATACACAGGTGTTGCAAACATTAAATCTGAGTACTTCAATTTCAAAGGAGGAAATGCAACAGACCCCGTTTTTACAATCTATATTGACGGGCTTGATATTGGTGATGAAGTAGCAGCTTATGATGGAGATGTTCTTGTTGGTGCCATGAATATTAATTCTCAAAATACCTTTGATAATGATCTTCCGATGTTTAGTACAATAAATGGGGGACAAGGATATAAAGCAGATAAGTCCATAATTTTAAAAGTTTGGGATGCCTCAACTCAATCATTAATTCCTTTTGAATACTTATATGCTGATCCTTACAATGAAGCGTATATGGAACAAGTTTATCCAAGTAAGGATGGATTGTATAGTGTTATAAAAATTACTAAAGGAATATATGTTATAGGAACTGATAATAAAAGCGTTTCAATTTTCCCAAATCCTTCCGAAGGAATCTTTAATATTTCAATCGAAGGAGTTAGTGGAGAAATTCATTTGAAAATATTTGATGTTCACGGAAATAGTAATCGTTTCTTTGAAATTGAAGGAACAAATAATATCATTTCTAAAAAACTTGATCTTAAAGAATTAGCTACTGGAGTTTATTTTATAAGCTTTATCGGCAAAGATTTTATTCGGGTTAAAAAAATTGTGATTCAGTAAAAATTTAAACTTGTAAGGTTTTATAAACATTTGCACAGTCAGGGCTTGACTTCAAGTCAAGCCCTGACTTTAATAAAAAAGCACAAATATTAGAAACAATATATTAACAAGTAAAAGGAAGTTTTTTCTTACTAAAGATCGTATAAACCAATATTCCTACCACAAACAACACCGCAATCAAAAGCAATACGGGTACTTTCTTATTTTGTACTGATATTACATCATCATTACCATAATACTCAAAGCCTGCCCAGAAATATGGGTTGCTTGTTAGATCATCGGAGGATTTTATAAAATCAATTTTTGCTTTACGAAGTGCTTCCGGTTTTGTATTTCCATCAGCAAGGTATTTATAAAAATCAGGCATAATAACTGAAGAAGCAAAGTCATTGGCATCCCAAAGACTGATAACAGAAGATTGAGCTCCCGCTTTGTTAAAAGCCCATGCCAGACTCAAATTCCCTACTCCTTTATTCAACTCGCCAATTCCTGTTTTACACGCACTAAGAACTACCAGATCTGCACTTAGATCAAGATTAAAAACTTCATACATACTAAGATATCCGTCTTCCGTAGGATCATTAAGTTTACTAAAAGCAAGCCTGACCATGGTTTCATCAAAAGTATCGGGAACCCCATGTGTAGAAAGATGAATTACAGGATAATTGCCTGATAAAGATTTGAATTCCTTTTCAGTTGCATCAAAACCGCTTACAAGTTTTGTTTTAAAAAAATTGTTTATTTTTTTACATTCGATTAAAGCACCTGATAAATCAATTAAGCTTGTATCACGTTTTGCAAGCATGGCTATTTGCATTTTTTTAGTTTTTGTAAAACCCGGTGCCATAGCCAGGATATTTTTATCTGAGGGTTTTGATAAGATATTTTCCTGTAAAAAAGAATAAACGGAATAGGTTTTCCAAATAGTATGATCCTCAATCATGTAATGGGTTTTATTATCTTTTTTTGTTAATACAGGCAAAGCATCGAACGGAACTAAGCTTGTATATTGTGATGGTATGATTATAATCTCTTTGTTTTCAGCTAAGTTAGCAAAAGGGTTTAATAATAATTCGAAAAGCAAATATCCTATTGAATCAATTCTTAATTTTTGATCATTACTTGAAATCAGATGATAATAATCGGTAATAAGTTTGTGTGCCTTCTGTCCATCTATTTTAAAGTAACTTGCTTCATCTTTTGTTATCGCCATTGCAATGATTTCATAAGGGGTGGAAATATAATCACTGCATCGTTCTGAATATTGTATCAATACCTGGTTGCTTTTTATTTTCTTTTGAATATCACTCAGAGAAAATGAAATATTAGGGCAATTTAAATATTTAAAAGTAGGATATGTGTCGGAAACTCTCCAATTAAACATATCCAATTCGATTTTTTTATCTAATAAAACACTTTCTAAGCTATCAATAGATTCACTACTCCTTGTATTTAATATTAAATCTTTTATTATATTGTATTCACTTTGTAGCAATATTCTCTTTTGTTTAATTTCTTCGGGGATATTTTTTTCGAATGCATCAACATGACTTTCCTGTTTCATTAAGGACATTTTTTTATTTTTCTCCATATAGTTAAGTGCCATAGAAAGATATTTTGTGTCGCTGGTAAATCTATATAAGTGCAAAGTATTTTCAGCGAATTCAAGCATTAAATTAGCCTGAAGGTTTTCATGTGAAAGCAAAACTTCATAATTATTAATACACATTCTCTTCCGGTCAATAATTTCATCGACAAAATCATAGCATTTGTATGCAGATTTCAAATAATCTAAACGGTTTAATGTATCTTCATTAGATAAAAAAATTAGATTCCTGGCTTTATAAAGAAATAGAATTTTAATAATATTGAATGGATATTCTTCAATAGTTTCTGGATTAGCAAGTATGTTTTCATCCTGAAATGATGGAAAATATAATGGAAAGATTTTTTGAAAATATTGAAGGGCCTTACGGACATCGCCATTGTTTTGATAAGCTTCTGCAATGTTGAAAAGTGTCATCATTGTTGCATATCTGTTTGGTGCGTCACTTTTATTAAGCAAATCCAAGGCATGATCATAAATGATCATTGCAGTGTCAAAACCATCTGCTTCTTCATAAATGGAGCAAATATTATTTAGGCATTTTACTGATTTGTAGTTGTTCTCCCCGTATTTTTTATCAAATAAAACTTTTGCTTTATTAAAACATAATAGTGCAGAATCATGTTTGCTAAACCTTTTATAATACAAGCCCAAATACCTGTAAATACTTCCTAAGTCAGGATGGTCGGCACTATGTGTTTTTTTCCAGATTCTTAACGATTCCGTTAAATGATAATATGCATTAGCCTTATCACTAACAGATTCATAGTTGGTTCCCAACCATTCATACGCTTTCGCAACCTTTGGATGCCAATGTCCATAAAGTTTTTCGTATATTGTAATAGCTTTCTTAATATATTCAGACGACATACCTGAATTTGCTGTAAAACGACTTATTATGCCAATATTTAAGAAACAATCTCCGCAAACAGAATCATTGGGATCGAGGTATTTATAACAATTTTCAAGATTACTATGAACGATTCCCTCTGCTTCTTCAAGTTTACCCTGTCGCCATAGTGTTGTAGTATATTTATTTACCGTTGAGCAATACAAATCCCATTTTTGCATGTTTTTTAGTTCGGGCATTACTTTTAGAAAATAAATTTCTGCACTATCATATTTTAAGGATTTCAAAAATTCATTTGCTTTATTAATATTATCTTCAATTAAAGTTGAATTAAAGCTTGATGAAAATATAAATAAGGGTAACTGAAGCAGAAAGACAATTATTGTTATTTTTATTTGAAGGAGAGGAAATCGTTTTAAGAAACTCATATATTTATTTTCAATATTGAGAATGGTAAAAATAATAATAATTTTATTACTGAAAAACTTGATCTTAAAGAATTGCCTGCCGGAGTTTATTTTGTAAGTTTTAAAGGCAAAGATTTTAGTGAGGTCAGGAAAATTGTTATTCAATAAAAGCGAGGCCTTCGAGGTTCTTAAAACTTCGAAGGCCTTATTTTCAAAATCATCAGTTGGTTCTTTAATATTGAAAGATTCCATCCTTTTCTTCCGATTAAGTCTGTATATCAATTTGCTATAAAATTTCTTAAGAAGCAATAAAAAAATAACACTTGATTTTTGCATTTTTATTTCGTATATTGCAGCCTTGTTTGAATAACTAAATCAAATGTTGATAATGACAGGCTATCAATATAAATTTAACCAAATACATCGGAAGGTGAATTCAATATTTTGCTTATTGGTATGAACTTAAATATTAAGATAATTTTATGGGCTTACAATTTGAAATAAAAATAAATATTAATACTAAAAATAACACTAATACTAAATGCCATGAAAAAAGTTACAATTTTATTGATCTTATTATTATCATTTAGGTTGGCTGATTGCCAGACTAATTTGAGTGGGACAATTAATATTGACTCCACTTTGACTACTGGAGGAAATCCTTATATTATTACAGGAAATCTTACTATTGAAAATGGGGCAACTTTGGCGATTGAACCGAATGTTATTATTAAATTTAACAGCAATAAAAGGCTTTATATTAATGGGGCAATAAATGCTAACCAGGCCACTTTTACAGCAAATGATGATAATCCTTCTTCCGGATTTTGGGATTATATTCAAATTGGAAATTCCAACTATGAAGGAAGTGCAATATTTTTAGACTGCATTATTGAATATGGAGACAAATTATTAATTGATTCCGGAACCGCATCAGTAGATAATTGTTTGATTAATAATATGTATTATTACGGAATACAAACGGATGATAATCTTAGTATAAATAATTCAACGATTCAAAATTGTCAATATGGAATTAATATATATGCTAATGGAAATGTTCAATTAACAGATGTTACAATAACTATGAACGAATGGCCAATATATTATTCCGGGCCGGGTGCAATGAGTGTTTCGGGAAATAATAATTTTCATGGAAATACCGTTGATGCCGTTTATATTCATTTTACTTCAAATAGTAATGACTGGACTTTACCCAATATTAATAATAATGTAACAGACAATTTAGCAGAATATATCCCATATTTTTTCTATACTAACTTTACAATAAATGAAACTGCCAACCTTACTATCGAATCAAATAATATAATCAAGTTTGCTAACTGGGGATGCGGTTTAAAGGTTAAGGGAGAACTAATTGCAAGTGCCAATGAAGATGAGTTTATATATTTCACTTCTTATAGAGATGATAATTGGGGTGGAGATACAAATGATGATGGAACCACAAGCATACCTGCAACAGGGGACTGGTTAGGCATAATATTTCAAAACGAAAGTATTGATGAGGAATGTTTATTAAATAAATGCAAAATCAGATTTGCCGGTTATACTAACACAGGAGGAGTAAACTGTTATAATGCAGGCCCGACTATTAATTCCTGCGATATTTCAAATAGTAATTTTGGATTCTACCTGAAATTTGCCTCAAACCCTGTCATTACAAATAGTATAATTGGTTCGAGTGCTCTCACTCCCTTTGCTATGTCTTTTGATGCAAATCCAATTTTTGAAAACAATACTTTATCTTCCTCTGATAATCAATATGACGCAATTGGATTAATCGGTGG
>Ga0075120_10001705_pt1 | contig 16896 bp, 14 predicted proteins | sample AntAceMetag02UKL_FD_69792 | JGI IMG/M metagenome (GOLD analysis project Ga0075120, IMG submission 69792) | Saline lake microbial communities from Ace Lake, Antarctica - Antarctic Ace Lake Metagenome 02UKL | ecosystem: Environmental > Aquatic > Non-marine Saline and Alkaline > Saline | place... | reverse complement strand
CCGGGAGCGATTCCGGAAACGGAAGGTCCTCTCGGTCGAGAACGTCCACAGTCACCTCCTATCCGTTTGAAGCCAAGCTAGATGTAGTGGGTGTGGGCGTCAAGCGGATAGGCACGCAATAAACACCCAAATACCATTGGTTCCCGAAACTCAAATTTAACAAATACTTTCTATATACTGGAAAGCTCCACGGATGCTTCCGGCTAATTCTGGCATGGGGATTGCCCACATTGTTGAAGTCACTGCTCGCGCGTATTGGCCGTTTTTTGTCCGTGACCGACGAGAATCCGGAATTGCTCAAGGCCCAGTTTGAGGTTTTCTCAAGCCAGGTGCCGCTGATGTATTCCATTGTGTTGATAAGCGCCTGGGCGCTCGCTTTCACCTTTATTGCAAGCGCACCGCCATTGCTGTCGATCTATGTTCCGATTTTTTTTACAGTGGTTTGTTGCGTTCGCATCATCGGCTGGTTGCGATCTAGGCACATTGTCCCAACGGCAGAAGCCGCCCGCAAGGCACTGGCGCGCACCAACCTGTTCGCATTGCTCATCGGGGTTGCCATCACCGCCTGGTCATTGTCACTCTATCCCTATGGCGATCCCTACATGCGCGGCAATATCGCTTTCTTCATGGCCATCACCGGGGTCGGGGTCATTATCTGCCTGTTGCAATTGCGGTCGGCTGCCATCATGGTGGCGATCATCATCAATATACCTTTTGTCCTCTATTTCAGCTTTTCGGGCATTCCTTCTTTCATTGGCATGGCGATCAACACATTTCTCGTCGCTGGCGCCTTGCTCATGGTCGTGACTGTGCAATTCCGTCATTTTGCGGCTGCCGTCGATGCGCGTACCCTGCTGGAGACGGTTAATGAAGAAAATTTCCGCCTGGCCAACCTCGACAGTCTGACCGGCCTGACCAATCGCCGCAAGTTCTTTACCAATCTGACTGAAACATTCTGCGACGCGAAAACAAAGGGACAGCGCCTGGCGGTCGGCATCATCGACCTGGATGGTTTCAAGCCAGTCAACGATTTATACGGACACGTGGTCGGCGACAGTTTGCTGGTCGAGGTGGGTCAGCGCCTGGTAACGCTTGCCGACCAGAATACGCATGTCTCCCGGTTGGGCGGCGACGAATTTGCCTTGATTTTTTGTGATTGCGGCAGTGATGAAGAATTGCTGGCAAAGGGTGAACGAATTTGCGACGCCCTGCGCACCCCATTCATATTGGCCGATGCAACCGTGCAGATTTCCGGATCGATTGGTCTTTCCACCTTCCCGCAACTGGCTGAAAACGTGCACGAGCTCTACGAGCGGGCTGACTATGCCCTTTATCACGGCAAGCGCACCAACCGCGGCCATGCCTTCCTGTTCTCCATTGACCATGTCGTCGAGATCGAGCAGAGCACCCGTATCGAACAGGCGCTCCGCAACGCCGACCTTCAACAGGAACTGACCGTTGTTTTTCAGCCCATCGTGGACATTCAAACACGCAGAACCATGGCTTTCGAGGCTCTGGCCCGGTGGAACAATCCGGCCCTTGGCAATGTGCCACCGGCACTTTTCATTCCCGTGGCTGAACGCGCAGGCCTTGTAGGCGGAATTACCCGCATCATTCTCGAAAAGGCTTTGGCCACCACCTCAAACTGGCCGGAAAACGTCGGACTGTCTTTCAACCTTTCGACCCAGGATATCTGTTCACCCGACGGGGTGGTGCGCATTGTCGGCATGATTCTTTCAAGCGGCATTGATCCGCAGCGCCTTGATCTCGAAATCACCGAAACTGCGATGATGTATGATTTCGAGCGAGCAAAAACCGCTATTGAAACGCTTAAAGCGTTGGGCTGCGGTATTGCGCTCGACGATTTTGGAACCGGGTACTCCAGCCTCAGCCAGCTCCACGCTCTGCCGCTGACAAAAATCAAGATAGACCGCACCTTTGTTTCCAACATCGACAAAAATCCGGCAAGTTACAAAATAGTCAAATCCCTGCTGACGCTGAGCCGCGACATGGGCCTTGGTTGCGTTGTTGAAGGTGTGGAGACCAGGGAAGAAATGGACACGCTGGTAAAGCTCGGCGGGCAATTGGCTCAGGGGTATTTCTATTCGCGCGCCATATCCGAATCCCAGATCAATGATTTTCTCCCCAAAACGCTGGAAGACCAACAGGTCGTATAGGGGCGCGTGCGCAATGCAGCAGCACATGTCCGCAGGGATCAAGCCAGGTCCCCTTTGACTGCCCGGAAAACAGTTCAGCTGGTTGTCTTTAACCACCCATCGGCAAAATCAATCCTGTCGCAATTGGTGAAACGCGCCATCCTGCCAAGCTCGGCTTCCAATTGCTTCATGCGCCCCCTGCCCGGCTTGATCCCTGGCTCCAGCCACAGGGCTGCAACCTGCAATGTTGACGTGTCGCGCTGGCATTTCATGTCAATCCTGCCAATCAGCCTGTCTGCCTCCAGCAAGGGAAAGACGTAGTAGCCGTATTTGCGCTTGGACGCCGGCACGAAGACCTCGATGCGGTAATGAAAGCCGAACAGGCGTTCAGTGCGCTTGCGGTCCCTGATGGCCGGATCGAAGGGACTGAGAATGCGCATACGGCCCGGCGGCTCCGGGCTCGCCGCCGCCTCGTCAAAAATATCCGGGCGGGCAAAAACCCGTTGGTGCCCTTGGCCGTCGGCAGAATCGATCTCGACTTCGATCAGTTCCTTGCCCAGCCTGGCGGCGCACCAGGCTTTTGTTTCCGCCGGGGTAACCGTATCCCAGAAAGCGGCCAGTTCGCCCGACGTGGCAAACCCGAGGCGCTCCATGGCGCTGGAACAGGCCCAGTCGACAACCTCGCTTTTCGATGGATGCTGAGCACGATGGTCCCGCGCGATGACCCGTTCAGAAAGATCATAGGCTTTCTGAAAACCCTCGCGATGGCACACGGCCAATGCACCGGTGCGCCAAAGATATTCAATCGCTGTCTTGGACGGGTGCCAGTCCCACCATCCGCCGCTCCCCTTTTTTTCTCCGTTCCCCAGATCGCGAGACATGGTGGGGCCATTGTCACGGATGTGATTGAGGATGGCCTCGAATTTTTCCTCAAAGCCATCCCGCCGCCAATTGCGCCAGCGGGCCTTCAACCTGACTTCGTCACGGGCAAAACGCACTTTCCAGAACGGGTAGAAGCGTGCCGGAATGGCGGCCGCATCATGGGTCCAATGCTCGAAGAGACCTGCCTCTTCCTCCAGCAGTGATTTCAACTGATGTGGCCGGTAGCTCTGGCGGCGGGCACGCAGGATCATGTGATGCGCCCGCTCAACCGTATTGATACTGTCCAGTTGCACAAAACCCAGGCGCTCGATCAACGTCAGAAGCTGCTGATTGCTCAAGGGTCCAGCAGGATTGTCGCACAATCCGTGACGCACAAGGAACAGTCGGCGGGCGTGCCTGTTCGACAGGCGAGGGAGACTGGAAATATTGGTCTTTGGCAAGGCACTCTTGTCCATATTGCGCAGGATAATGCAGAAATGGATGAACTGGCGAATCCCTGGCAGACTGAATGATCTTGATTTGTTCTGCAAGCCACCCATCGAAACAATCCGCCCGGAACTACAGGTCCTGAATAGGGGTGCGACAATGCAACCCGTTCCGCAAGATTTGCCTATCTGTGATGAAGGTTTTATAATGCACTTCATCATTTAACATGTTTTCTACGTTCCGCTGATTTCAATCTGCCTTGACAGGAACCAGCAGATTATGATTAACATGTTAATTGTTAGATCTGAAGATCAGGGAGCCATGGCTCGTGCCACATTTTTCAATTGAATATTCCGCCAATATGGAGGCTCATGTCGACATTGCAGCACTGTGTGAAACATTGCGCATCGCAGGCATTGAAACCGGCCTGTTTCCGGAGGCCGGCATCCGGGTGCGGGCCATTCGATGCGAAACCTATGCCATCGCAGACGGCAATCCGCAGAATGGATTTATTGACATTTCCGTGCGCCTGCGTGCCGGCCGGCCGCTTGATGCGCGCAAGGCCGCCACAGCACATATCTTTGCCGCCGCCGAGCAATTTCTACAGCCGGTCATCGACCAACATCCGGTCGCCCTATCCTTTGAAATGCGCGACATCGACCCGGAATTGAGCCCGAAGGTCAACTCCATCCGAAAATTTCTCAAAGACTCCTGAGACACAAGGAACGCCCCATGACAGATCACCAGCCCGGTCTTGACGACAATATTGCAACGCTTGAAACCCACCTGGCACGGTTCAGGCAGGATGGCATTCAAAACCATATCAATGGCAAGAACGTGCCCGCCCGCTCAGGCGAGACCTTTGAAACCCGCTCACCGGTGGACGGCAGCCTGATCTGCACAGTCGCCAAAGGCGGGGCTGACGATGTCGACGCGGCAGCGCGTGCCGCCAAGGCGGCCTTTCCCGCCTGGCGTGACATGAAAGCAAGCGAACGCAAGGCCATTTTGCACCGCATTGCCGATGGCATTGTGGCCCGTTCAGAAGAAATTGCCCTTTGTGAATGCTGGGATACCGGCCAGGCCTTGCGCTTCATGTCCAAGGCTGCGCTGCGCGGCGCTGAAAATTTCCGATTTTTTGCCGACAAGGTAGCGTCATCGCGCGACGGGCAGAGCCTGCCATCACCGACATTGATGAACATCACCACACGCGTACCAATCGGGCCGGTCGGCATCATTACGCCATGGAATACGCCCTTCATGCTGTCCACCTGGAAAATCGCGCCGGCGCTGGCCGCCGGTTGTACGGTTGTGCACAAACCCGCCGAATTGTCCCCCCTCACCGCGCGTTTGCTGATGGAGATTGCCGCCGATGCCGGTTTGCCGGATGGCGTGTGGAACCTGATCAACGGATTTGGCGAGGATGCCGGCAAGGCGCTGACGGAACACCGCGACATCAAGGCCATTGCCTTTGTCGGTGAAAGCCGCACCGGCTCGATGATCATGAAGCAGGGCGCAGACACGCTCAAACGCGTGCATTTCGAGTTGGGCGGTAAAAACCCGGTCATCGTGTTTGACGACGCCGACCTTGATCGCGCGCTGGATGCGGCCATCTTCATGATCTACTCGCTCAATGGCGAGCGCTGCACATCCTCAAGCCGCCTGCTGCTGCAGGACACCATTGCCGAAACATTCCAGCAAAAGCTGATTGAGCGCGTCAACAAGATCCGCGTCGGTCATCCACTCGATCCAAAAACCGAGATGGGGCCTTTGATTGCCAAGGACCACTACGACAAGGTCACCTCCTATTTTGACATTGCCCGGAGCGACGGCGCAACCGTAGCTGCCGGCGGCACCATGCCGGAAAGTGAGGGGTTCTATGTCAATCCGACCTTGTTCACCAATGCCCGCCCGGATATGCGCATTGCCCAGGAAGAAATATTCGGCCCCGTGCTGACAACGCTGACATTTACCAGCGAAGAAGAAGCGCTGGAAATTGCCAACGGCATTGAATACGGCCTGACCGGATATATCTGGACCAACGACCTGACCCGCTCACTGCGATTTGCAAATGGGCTGGAGGCCGGGATGATCTGGGTGAATTCGGAAAATGTCAGACATCTGCCCACACCCTTCGGTGGCGTAAAGGCCAGCGGCATCGGTCGTGACGGCGGCGATTGGTCCTTTGATTTCTACATGGAACAAAAGCATATTGGTCTGGCCATCGGAAAACACCCGATTGCAAGACTGGGTGCCTGAGAAAGCAAGACCGGATGCCTGAAAAGGCACACCCTTGAAACACAACAGAATTGACGATTCATTTGGGAGGAAACCCCTATGCCAGTGCCCGCATCCGTACTCTATCCACCGTTCAACATCATCCGGCTCAGCCATGTGGAGTTTGCGGTCTCAGACCTTGCAGCCTCAAGGGCATTTTATGTCGATACCCTGGGCCTGCAGGTCACTTACGAAGACAATGAGCGCATCTACTTGAGGGCGCTGGAAGAACGCGGGCACCATTGCATAGCGCTGATCAAATCAGACACACCGGTCGTCAATGTCCTCGGTTTCAAACTCTTCGACGAACCGGATCTGGAAAAGGCCAAAGCGTTTTTTGACGAAAAAGGCCTGCCAACGGCCTGGGTCGAGCGACCCTATATGGGCAAAACCCTGCGGACCTGCGACCCATGGGGCATTCCGCTGGAGTTTTACGTCAAAATGGACCGGCTGGAGCCGATCCACCAGCATTACAAGCTGTACAAGGGCGTCAAACCCCTGAGGATCGACCACTTCAATTGTTTTTCTGCCGATGTGAATGGTGCAGTTGATTTCTACAACGAGATCGGCTTTCGCACGACGGAATATACCGAGGATGAGGAAACCGGTCACATCTGGGCTGCCTGGATGCACCGCAAAGGCGGCGTGCACGACATGGCCTTTACCAATGGCCTCGGACCGCGCCTGCATCACACAGCATTCTGGGTGCCCAACCCGCTCGCCATCATTGATCTGCTGGACCTGATGGCAACCACCGGATATTTGCACAATATCGAACGCGGCCCAGGTCGCCACGGCATCTCCAACGCGTTTTTCCTCTATATACGCGATCCCGATGGCAACCGGATCGAAATCTACAGCTCCGATTACCAGACCGTTGATCCGGACCATGAACCCATCAAATGGGATCTGAAAGACCCGCAGCGCCAGACGCTCTGGGGTGCCCCGGCACCGCGATCCTGGTTTGAGGAAGGGAGCATTTTCACCGGCGTTGAGCTGAAAGAACCCCATCTCAAGGCCCAGCCGATCATCGCGCCCTGACCACAGCGGCGCGTCAGGTGACCCCGATTTTCCTCGATTGAAGCAGGTATTGAATGACTCAGAAACTGGCAAGCTACTCCGCAGACGGAGTGCAATTTTATGGCGCGGTGGCCGATGGCGGAATGATCGCTCTTTCACCCGATTTTCCCGCATGGAAAGGCCTGCGAGAGGTGATCGAAGCTGGTGCCCTCAATCAGTTGGTTGAGGCCGCACAGGGGCGCACTGTCACCCATCCAAATGGCACATTCACCTATGCATTGCCCATTGCCAATCCGGAGAAAATCATCTGCGTCGGGGTGAATTTTCCCGATCGCAATGCCGAGTACAAGGACGGTCAGGAAGCGCCAAAAAACATGTCGCTTTTCATCCGCTTTCCCCGCTCGTTCACGGGTCATGAGCAACCATTGATCCGCCCGAAAGCTTCCGACAAGCTCGACTATGAGGGCGAGATTGTTGTCGTGATCGGCAAAGGCGGTCGCCACATCGATGAGGCAGAAGCCTATGATCACATCGCCGCCCTCAGCCTGTGCAATGAGGGAACGCTGCGCGATTGGGTGCGCCATGCAAAATTCAACGTCACCCAGGGCAAGAATTTCGACAATTCCGGCGCCATGGGCCCCTGGCTCGTGCCTTTCGCGGACTCCGCCCAGTTGGAGGATATCCGCCTGACAACACGGGTGAATGGCGAAACCCGTCAAGATGACCGTACCAGCCGCATGCTGTTTTCCATACCCAGACAGATCGCCTATATTTCGACCTTTACGACACTTGTCCCCGGTGACATCATCGTTACCGGCACGCCGACAGGCGCAGGCGCGCGGTTTGATCCTCCAAGATTCCTCCAGCCTGGCGATGTCATCGAAATTGAAGGCGAAGGCATCGGCATTCTTCGCAACAGCGTGGAGGACGAGATTTGAACCTCTCCAAACAGCAAATTCAGACGGCGGCAGAGGATCTGTTCGCCGCAGAAAACAACCGAAAGCAGATCGGCCTTCTGTCGCTCCGCTTCCCCGGCATGAACATGGATGACGCCTATGGTGTGCAGGATGCGTTGGTCAGGACCCGGCGCGAAGCAGGCGGTAAAAGTGTCGGCTGGAAAATCGGCCTGACGTCGAAAGCCATGCAGGACGCGCTGAAGATCAACATTCCCGACAGCGGCATCCTGTTCGACGATATGCTGTTTGCCGATGAAGGCACTGTGCCGGAAGGCCGGTTCATTCAGCCCCGGGTGGAAGCGGAAATCGCCTTTGTGATGAAGCAGGGCCTGTCAGGCCCGACGGTGACGCGTGACGAGGTTCTGGCGGCAACGGATTATGTCGCCCCGTCGCTGGAAATTCTGGACACACGCATCCTGCGCCAGGACCCCGAATCCGGACAGGTACGAACGATTGTCGACACAATCGCCGACAATGCAGCCAATGCCGGACTGGTGCTCGGCAAGGCGCGTCATGATCCCAAGCAATTAGACCTTCGCCGCGTGGGCGCAATTGTCATGCGCAACGACGAGGTGGAGGAAACCGGGCTTGGCGCCGGTGTGCTCAATGATCCCGTCGCGGGCATTATCTGGCTGGTCGCACGACTTGCTGCCTATGGCCAATCCATAAAGCCTGGTGAGATCGTCCTGTCCGGCTCGTTCATTCGCCCCATCGAGGCGCGCCCCGGCGATGCCTTTTTTGCTGATTTCGGTCCATTCGGCACCGTCACACAGAATTTCGCCTGAACCTCCGCCCATCTTAAAGGAAAATGCCATGCCTGCACCCTTCAACCCCTTCAAGGATGCCCTGAAGAAAAAACAGCTTCAGATCGGCTGCTGGGTCGGAATGGCAGACCCCTATGCGGCTGAAATCTCCGCGACGGCTGGCTTCGACTGGCTGCTTGTCGACGGTGAACACGCGCCCAATGACATCAGATCGACATTGGCGCAATTGCAGGCAATCGCGGCTTCACCCTCCCATGCCGTCGTGCGCCTGCCTGTCGGCGAGACGTGGATGATCAAACAGGCGCTGGATATCGGGGCGCAATCCCTTCTTGTTCCGATGGTGGAATCGCGCCAGCAGGCTGAACAATTGGTGCGCGCCGTGCACTATCCGCCGAACGGCGTGCGCGGTGTCGGCTCGGCGCTGGCGCGGGCCTCCCGCTTTGCAGCCATCGGCGACTATCTGGCAACGGCAGATGAACAGATATGCCTGCTGGTGCAAATCGAAAACAAGGCCGGGCTTGCAGCACTGGATGATATTCTAGAGGTTGACGGCATCGATGGCGTGTTTATCGGCCCATCCGATCTGGCCGCCGATCTTGGCTATCTCGGAAATCCCAATGCGCCGGAGGTTCAGGAAGCCATTGCCGATGCGATGACCCGTATTCGCAACAGCGACAAGGCTGGCGGCATCCTGGCAACCACGCCGGACTTTGCTCAGAAGAGCGTCGACCTTGGGGCCCTGTTTGTGGCCGTGGGCATTGACGTGACCCTGTTTGCCAAATCCATGCGTACCCTGGCAGCGCAAGGTCAGGAATTGAAGAAATCATCCTAAACTGCTTTAAACCGCCAGAGACACACTCTCCTCGGAGGTCGATTTGCGCTGCTCCGGATGAAGGCTGCTGCCAAGAATATGCTGGTTGTTGCGAATGACATCGGCGCTTGATCCGATAATCAGCCGGTCGGCATGACCGACCACATGGACATCCTTGTTGGCGTAGGGAATCGACGACAAAAAGTGTTTCATGCAATTCAGACGCGCTCTTTTCTTGTCATTGGATTTGACCACCGTCCAGGGCGCATCGGCTGTATCGGTATAGAAGAACATGGCCTCCTTGGCTTCGGTGTAGTCATCCCATTTGTCCAGTGACTGCAGGTCGATGGGTGACAGTTTCCACTTTTTGAGCTGTTCGTTCTCGCGCGATTTGAACCGGCGCAGCTGCTCTTCACGGGTGACCGAATACCAGTATTTGAACAGGCGAACACCGCTTCGAACGATCATTTGCTCGACCTGAGGCGCCTGCCGCATGAATTCCAGGTAATCGTTGGGCGTACAAAAACCCATCACCCGCTCCACACCGGCCCTGTTGTACCAGGAACGGTCGAAAAAAACGATTTCTCCACCGGCGGGCAGATGCTCGATATAGCGTTGGAAATACCATTGCGTCGCTTCGCGCTCGGTCGGCTTTTCGAGCGCCACAACTCTGGCACCGCGCGGGTTGAGATGCTCGGTAAAGCGTTTGATCGTTCCGCCTTTTCCTGCCGCATCGCGGCCTTCGAAAAGCACCACGATCTTCTCGCCCGTTGCCTTTACCCATTCCTGCAATTTGAGCAGTTCGACCTGTAGTTCGGCCTTGTGGTGCTCATAGACACTTCGGCTTATTTTCTTTTTATAGGGATATTCACCATCCTCGAAAACCCGACGGATCGCCTCGGGGTCATGCCGCATCAATGCAAGCCGGTGCCTTGGGTCCTGTTGATCTTCGGTTGTTTCCTGAGTTTGCTCCGCCAAATCCGTCATGAATGCTCCCGATACAATGTCATCGCCAGCGCGCATGGCGCTGGCATGATTATTATAAGCGCGAGCCGGTATCATTCCATGATCCAGATCAAACGGATGTCAGAAGATGGAACAGCCAGCAACAGGTTTATCGTCAATCAAGCACAAACGAAAAGGGGCGGTCACCCGCCCCCTGTCTGCTTTATGGTCCTGATATCAGAAGGGTGAATCAGGGAAGTAAAAGGACTCTGCGTTTTCCTTTGTAATGACCGTCGCACCCAGAATGTAACGCCCAGCGACCGGACCGTTGGACTTGAATTTCGCCACGGTCACGTCCATTGCCGTTGCAAGCATTGCCGGCGGATAGAGCACATCGATGGGGATCAGAGTTTCGCCATCCATGATGCCCTTGATAGTTTCCTTCATGCCTGCGCCACCGACAACAAACATGCCATCGCCGTCACGACCGGCCTGTTTGAGCGCGGCAACCACGCCGATTGCAATGTCGTCATCCTGCGCCCAGACCGCGTCAATATCGGGGAAGCGGCTGAGGAAATCCTGCATGACTTCGAAGCCGTCATCGCGGTTCCAGTTGGCGTGTTTGTGATCCAGCACATTGATGCCGCTGCCTTCGATTTCCGCCATGAAGGCATCAAAGCGTTCCGTGTCGATCACCGTCGGGATGCCGCGCAGAATAACGATATTGTCGCCTGATTTCAGACGGGTCTTCATATATTCGGCAGAAACACGGCCCAGTTCCGGATTGTTGCCGGCGACATAGATGTCCTCAATTCCCGGCTGGCTGAGACCACGATCAACCACCGTGATGAAAGCGCCGGATTTCTTGACATTGAGAACCGGATCGGTGAGCGGCTCGGACTCGAATGGCAATATAACCAGTGCATCGATCTGGTTGACCGATACAAGGTCTTCAAGCGCACTTGCCTGTGCAGATGGATCGGGTGAATTGACCAGAATGATGTCAATGTCCGGATAGAGTGCCTCGAGACGTTCGGCAGCAGCTTCGGCATGCCAGTTCATTCCGGCGGCCCAGGCGTGGGTCGGTGTCGGATAGGAGACACCGATCTTGATCTTTTCCTGTGCATAGGCTGCACCGGACAGGGACATTGCACCGATAACGGCCAATGCACCCAGAGCTTTAACGAATTTCATGCTCATTCCTCCCAGTCATGTTTCGATAAATGGATTCACCAACCATGATGAACCCGGACTTTTCGCATCGGAGCGCTGCGTGCGACCCCGAGGCAAAATCACTCCGCCTTTTTTATTCGTTTTGAACGACCCCATTCACCGCGCTGCAGCCATACGGCAATGATGATGATCAGGCCCTGCATGGTGCCGTTCAGATAGTTTGAAATCAGATCGGTAAAATTCAGGATATTGCCGATAGTCGTCAGGATCAGCGCCCCCAGAATGGTGCCCCCTACCCGGCCATATCCGCCCTTGAGAACCGTCCCGCCGATGATGACCGCCGCAATGGCCTCCAGCTCCCACAAGACACCGGTTGACGAAGAGGCCGAACCCAGACGCGGGACGTAGATGATGGTTGCCAGCGAGACGCAAAGACCCTGGATCACATAGGTCATGGTCTTGATCCGATCGACATTGATGGCCGAATATTTGGCAACGGCCTCGTTCGATCCGATGGCCATGCAATAACGCCCGAAGGCTGTGCGGTTCAACAGGATCCATCCTACGGCTGAAACCAGAATGAACATCCAGACCGGAACCGGCAGACCGGCAAAACTGTCGTAATAGATCGGCCGGTAGGTGCCGCGGATGGCAAAATCCAGGGAAAGGGTGCCGCCGTCAGCAAAATAGGTCACCAAAGAGCGATATATGCCCATGGTACCGAGTGTGACGATGAATGCCTCAATCTTGCCCTTGGTGGTCAGGAAGCCGTTTATCCAGCCTGCACCCAGTCCCAGAATCACGCTGCAACCCGCACCAATGAGGACCGTGGTGACTCCGGTCCCGAACGTACCGACGGCACTGTTCATGACGATGATCATGATGCCGGCAATCACCGCCGCCATGGAGCCCACCGAAAGGTCGATACCGCCTGCGGTGATGACAAAGGTCGCGCCGACCGCAATAATTCCGATAAAGGAGGAGCGTGTCAGCAGATTGGTGATATTGCCTTCACTGACGAATGCCGGGTTCAGGACATAGCCAAGGATGCACAATAGCACCAGCGCAATGGCCGGGCCCATGATCTTGATGTCAAAATGCGGCATCCGCGTTTTGCTTTCGCCACTAGGCGCTGAGTCGCTCATCATCACCTGCTTTCTTCAGTCCTGCTGCATAGCGGACGATTTCATTTTCGTTGATGTCATCGCCCGTCAGAATGCCGGTGATCCGTCCTTCACGCATGACGGCGACACGATGGCACATGCCGATCATCTCCGGCATTTCCGATGAGATAAGCACAATTGAGACCCCCTCGGTCGCAAGCGCTGCAATGAAATGATAGATCTGCTGTTTGGTGCCCACATCGATGCCACGTGTGGGCTCGTCAATGATGACAATGGCAGGATCGGCTTCCATGACCTTGGCCAGCAGCAGCTTTTGCTGATTGCCGCCCGACATGTCACCGGCCAGCACACCATGGTCACGAACGCGGATGTCAAAACGGCGGATTGCACGCTCGAGTGCATCCCTTTCCTGCCGGGCGTTCAACAGATGGTGGCGGACAAATTTCGGCAGTGAAAGCAAAGTCAGGTTGATGCCCATTTGCTGTTTCAGCAGAAGACCTTTTTCCTTGCGATCCTTGGTCAGGTAAACCATGCCGGCATCGCGGGCAGCGGCAACGGAGGAAAAATGCACCGGCTGGCCCTTGAGCCGAACGTCTCCGCCATCCATTTGGGAAATACCGCAAATCGCCTCGAAAACCGCTGTGCGCCCGGCGCCGACGAGCCCGGCAAAGCCGAGGATTTCGCCCTGGCGCAGTTCGAAGCTGATGTTGTGAACACCCTTTGCAAAAAGGCCTTGCACCTGCAGAACCCGTTCCGCATCGATATCCGGCTCAATCAATGGTGGGAAGAGATCAGAAAGCTCTCTCCCGACCATCATCTGGGCCATGGCGTCCGGCGTCAGTTCCTGTGCCGGTTTGGTGGCAATCAGCTGCCCGTCCCGCAGGATCGTGATCTGGTCGGCAATGGCCTTCACTTCAGCCAGCTTGTGGGACACAAAGACGATAGCAACACCCTGTTGCTTGAGGCGCTCGATCTGTTTGAAGAGCAATGCCGTTTCGGCCTCGGTCAGGACTGCAGTCGGTTCATCCATGATCAGGACTCGGGCATTGCGGCTGATCGCCTTGACGATTTCAACCATCTGTTTTTCAGCGATGGAAAGATCGGATATCCGGTCATCGGGCGAGATATCAAGCCCGATGGCCTGCAGGTGCTCACGGACTGAAGTCGACATTTTTGCCCGATCGAGCAGGCCGTTGCGGGTCAGTTCCCGCCCGAGGAAAAAATTCTCCTCGACCGTCAATTGCTCGGCAAGATTCAATTCCTGATGAATGAGGACAATTCCCAGCGCTTCGGCCTGCCCGTTGGGTGGAAGGTCGACGTTGCGGCCGTCCAGCCGGATACTGCCGGAGGTTGGTTCATGGATCCCCGAGAGGATTTTCATGAGGGTCGATTTTCCAGCGCCATTCTCGCCGATCAGCGCGTGAACCTCACCACCGCGAATATCAAAGCTGACGGAAAAGAGAACTGGAACGGAGCCAAAGGACTTACTGATCCGATCGGCTGCCAAAATAGGTACCGAGTCGGATTGGCCCTGCATTGTTCCGTTTGCTCCCCCCTGAGGCACCTTCGCAAATCTCCCAAATCACGAATTCAGTTATGAAAACCTTTTCATGGCTTGTGTAAACCTTTACATTGATCATGTAAACCTTTTCATGACACAATAAGGCGACTATGCTGTGTACAGTTGCAATGATCCGCAATTGCTGACAGTTTCGGGTCACAACAGGGACAATATCCATTTTGGAAGACACGCCTCGAAAGCCGGCAACCATTGAGGACGTGGCAAGTCTGGCCGGCGTTTCAATTGCCACCGTCAGCCGGGCGATCCATACACCGGAAAAAGTGGCTGAAAGCACTCGCAAGAAGGTCACCACCGCCGTCGCGCGGACCGGCTATACCGCCAATGCCATGGCGCGCAATCTGCGCATGCGGCGCTCTCAAATGGTGATGGTTCTTGCGCCCTCCATTGCTGATCCGAACTTCCCCGGCATCCTCACTGGTCTTGAAAAGGTCGCCAATCGGCGCGGCTATGGCGTGTTGATCGGCAATACGGAGGGCAATGTCGCGCTGGAGGAGAATTATCTGCGCTTCCTTTCCACCGGAATGGCTGATGGTCTGATCATCCTGACCGGACACCTGCCTGTAGCGGGTTGGCCAATGAATCCGGAGGTGACATTTCCGCCTCTGGTGGCTGCATCCCGCCCCATTGGAAACTTTGACTGCAGTTTTGTCGGTGTTGACGATGTTGCAGCATCAAAAATGGTGACGGAATATCTTCTCTCGCTCGGCCACAGAGATGTTGTCTATGTATCCGGCATTCAAGGCGAAGCCGTCTCCGACCTGCGAGGACTTGGGTACAGTCAGGCGATTTCGTCCGTGCCGCAGATCAAGACGGACTGGGTCGTCCAGGGTGACTGTACCAGCGAGGGTGGCCGCGCTGCCGTCGAGCGGCTATTCATTCGCGACACATTGCCCACGGCGTTTTTCTGTTACAACGATGACACGGCCATTGGGGTCATCAGTTCCCTGCAATCGCGTGGTTACCGGGTGCCACAGGATTTTTCGGTTGTCGGTTTTGATGACATCCCCTTTTCAGCCAATATCACCCCATCGCTGACGACCATCAGGCAGCCGCGCAGCCAGATTGGCGAGATCGCCATGGGTCTTTTGCTGGATAATCTGATCGAGCGAACCCAGGCGCCCAAACAGGTCTTGCTGCATGGAGATCTGCGTGTGCGTGAATCCTGCGACGTGCCCAGAACCTCTTTGGCAAAACCGCCAATCCGCTAATCAAAAAATTGCAGATGCCTTTTCCAGATCAGGTGGCCGGAATGCGTTCAGAATGTTCGAACGATCTTGTCTGCCACGATGCATTGCGTTACCCGTTGCAGCGGAACCAGACTTGTAGAGGATGACGACACCTATGGACCATATTGACTGTATTGTTGCCGGCGGCGGCGTGGTTGGTCTGGGCATTGCCCGCGCCCTGGCGCTGGCCGGGCGCGAGGTTGTCATCATTGAGGCGGAAAACATCATCGGCTCACACACCAGCGCGCGCAATTCCGAAGTCATTCACGCAGGCATCTATTATGCAGCCGGTTCCTTGAAGGCACGGCTATGCGTCTCCGGTAAACCAGCGCTCTATACCTATTGTCAGGACCATGGCATCGGCCATGAGCGCACCGGAAAACTGATTGTCGCTGCTCGGGAGGAAGACTTGCCCGGCCTTGCGTCCATACGGGAACACGCCCTTGCCAATGGTGTCGATGACATCAGAGCCATTTCGGCACAAGAGGCAATGGCTCTGGAGCCGGAGCTGTTCTGCGTCGGGGCTCTCTCCTCACCCTCTACCGGCATTGTAGACAGCCATGCGCTGATGCTGGCGCTGCGCGGCGACGCCGAGGATGCGGGCGCCATGATTGCCTTCAACAGCCGTGTCACATCGCTGGAGCCGGCAGACGGCCGGTTGAAGGTTTGCGTTGGCGGCGTTGAACCCTCCGTTGTCACCTGCAATGATTTTGTCAATGCAGCGGGGCATGGGGCGTGGGATATCGCCCGATCGGTTCCCGGCCTGCCGGCAGGCGCCATCCCTCCACATCTTCTTTCGAAAGGCAATTATTACGCTCTGTCCGGTCACGCCACACCGTTCCGCCAACTGATCTATCCCATGCCGGGCGACGGCTCGCTGGGTATTCACTTCACCCGTGATCTGGCCGGTCAGGCGCGATTCGGCCCCGATGTCGAGTGGATGGAAGGCGAGGAACTCGATTACAATGTTGCGACCGGCAAGGAAAAACTCTTCGAAGACGACATACGCAGCTACTGGCCGAACCTGCCTGCCAATGCACTTGTGCCATCCTATTGCGGCATCCGGCCAAAAATGATCGGCACCGGCATGGCACCGGCAGATTTTGTCATCCAGTCACCGCGTGACAACGGCATTGACGGGCTGACGCAGCTCTTTGGTATGGAATCGCCTGGCCTGACATCCTGTCTTTCCATAGGGGATTACGTGGCTGGGATCGTTGCCTCCGGTCGGTAAACAACCGGGATCAGCCCCCAACAACAGTTCGCAGTAGGTCAAGGCCAAATGCTCTTCTCGCAGAAAGCGACGAATCATATTTTGTAACCTCATGCAACGGTTTGCCCATTTTCAAATTTTGTCGACTTGTCTTAGAGTCCGACTCGAAACTCCTTCAATGATTTGAAAGCCTTGCGATGTGTCTTGTTATGCGTTTGATATGAGCTATGAGTAGCCAGCTTTCTGCTGATTGGATGGATTTCTCCCAATCCTTGGCCAGTCTTCGACATCTGCTGAGCCATGCGAAAGTACGTTCAACGACCCATCGTTTGGGGATGACCTCG
>Ga0075120_10001703_pt1 | contig 16918 bp, 10 predicted proteins | sample AntAceMetag02UKL_FD_69792 | JGI IMG/M metagenome (GOLD analysis project Ga0075120, IMG submission 69792) | Saline lake microbial communities from Ace Lake, Antarctica - Antarctic Ace Lake Metagenome 02UKL | ecosystem: Environmental > Aquatic > Non-marine Saline and Alkaline > Saline | place... | reverse complement strand
CCGCATCACGATTCGTCTAACGGGTGCACAGCAACCGGCCAAACTCCACTGGGGCGTAAATGCCAAGGGCCCGGCCTGGAAACAACCAATTGCCCCGTACCGTCCGATCGCCTCGCGCCCGAATGGCGTGGCCATACAGACTCCTTTTCGCCTGCCTGGACGCGATGGAGTAGCCGAGGTAATCATTGGCCCATTCAATCATCCCACGCAAATCGTGAACACGGTGGATTTTGCCATTCTGTTTCAGGACAACACCTGGGAGAGCAGCGAGGGCAAGGACTATCACATTCCCATCACGCAGGCGCGCATCGAGACCACCCCCGAAAATCCCGGCCCGAACGAGGTGGTCACGGTGCAGGTACGGCGCTCAAAATCGGGCGGGCTGCTTCGCTGGGGAGTGAATGTCAGGCGAGGAGCTTGGACGCCGCCCGCACGCATCTACTGGCCGCCCGGCAGTTTCCCCACCCCGGACGGCGTCGCGATCGACACCCCGCTCCCTCCTCCTGATAAACACGGCATCAGCACCCTGACGTTGGGTCCCTTCGATAAGGGTGCCCAGGTGGTCACCTCCCTGCAGATGGCCGTACACTGGGCGGACGAATGGGATACGGACGGAGGGCGCAATTACGAAACCCGAATCACCCTGACGCCATCGAATGAAACCCCGGCCATTGAATTTGTGGCGCCCGAAAGCGGCGATCTGTTTTTCTCCGATTTCAACGCCCTTCTAAACAGCCGCAGCCCGTTGCAGCTCTGGCTGGATGGAAAACCTATTGCTTCGTTGACTGAAGAGCCCTACCGCCACGGTGTCGACGTCTCCAATCTGGCGTTTGGCCTGCATCATCTGACGGCCTCGTCGGGAGAGTCCGGTCAGCGCGCCCTGGCCACCGTCGACTTCTGGCATGCCCCGTTCTTCCGCACATCCGATTACCCTGCGGACGCGCCACTGGGCGCGACGGAATCACGGAACGGGGTCGTCACCTTCGCCCTGCATGCCCCGGGGAAACATTTTGTCTCTCTGATCGGCGACTTCAACGAATGGGATTCATCCGCCAATCCGATGAACTATTCCACCAACGGGGTCTGGTGGCTTACGCGCTCACTTGCACCGGGAACCTGGCGTTACCAGTATCTGATTGACGGCACGCAACGCCTGGCCGACCCCTACTCGACGGACGTGGAATGGAAGGATGCAAAGGGAATCGAAACATATCGTGCGGAGCTGGCCGAATCGGTATTAAACATCGGCGCGAAACCCTTTTCATGGAAAGAGGCGGCATCGTATAAGCGCCCGCCTCTTTCGAATTTGATTATTTATGAATGCTCGATTCCTGACGTCTCACGCGGCGGCTTCACGGGACTGATCGAGCGGCTGGACTACATCCAGGACCTCGGCGTCACCGCCATCGAGCCCTTGCCCTGGAACGAGTTCACGGGTGCTGAAAGCTGGGGTTACAATCCCGCCTTTCACTTTGCGCCCGAGACAACCTACGGGACGCCTTTCGAATTGAAAGAACTGATTCGCGAGGCGCATCGACGCGGCCTGGCCGTGATCATGGATGTGGTGCTTAACCACATGGATGGAAATGCGCCCCTCTTTCAACTCTACGGCGACGACTATGATGCGTCGCCCTGGTTTTATCATTTCACCGGCGAAAACTGGGGATTCCCCGATCTCGACCAAAAATCCCCCGCCTTCAAGCGCTACGCCGACGAGTTGGTCCGCTACTGGAGCCGTGAATATCGCGTGGATGGTTTTCGCTACGATGCCACACGCTGGGTCGGGTGGAAGGGCAGCAACGAGTATGGCGCAAGCTGGTTTGCCTGGTGCGGGCGGCAGGCCGACCCCACCTCGTTTCAAATTGCCGAGCATTTACCGTCGGACCCCAATCTCGTCAATCAAACCGAGATGGATTCCGGCTGGAGCGCCGAGTTCCGATGGCGCATCTGCGACATGCTGAAAGAAGGACGCTTCGACACCAACGAAATCCAACGCCTCTTTCATCCCGCCTTGGCCGGTTTTTCGAACACCTTTCAAAACGTGGTCTACACCGAAAGTCACGATGAAGAACGGACCTTCGCCGAGTTCTTGAAAACCTGTTCTCCGGAAGAGGCCACCCGGCGCGTCATCACCGCCCTGACCCTCACGCTCACTGCGCCAGGCATCCCCATGCTCTACGCCGGGCAAGAGTGGGGCGAGGCCACCGAGAAAATCGTCGGTCCAAATCCGCTCCACTGGAATCGACTGAACGAGCCCCTCCCCCAGACGATCTACCAGGCCACGCGCGAGCTGTGTCGGCTGCGCACGCGTAATGCCGCGCTGAAAGGCGACCAGCTTGATCTGCTCCAGGCGAACGGGGAAGAAGGGGTACTGGTGTTTCGGCGAACGGCGGGCGCTCAGGAGGTGCTGGTCGCCGTGAATGCGGGGCGCGGCCCGGCAGAAGTAGAGCTGCCTCTTTCGATCGGCGCTTGGCGGACGCTACCCGGCGCGGGCATTCGGCGGATTGGTGCCCATGTTTCGCTCCTACGCGTGCTGCCTCCCGGCGGAAGCCTGGTGATGGAAAAAATTCAGACGGATTGACGTTTGGAAAAAATTCGTTATTATGCCCGCCATCCTTTGTTGCCCCCATCGTCTAGAGGCCTAGGACGCCAGGTTCTCATCCTGGTAACACCGGTTCGAATCCGGTTGGGGGTGCCATTCTAGCAGGCTATCGGGCCTTGGCCCGTCATCCTGCTAGGCAACAACAGCGAGTACGCTGTTGCATCTTAGATTGATCGAGATATCTGATGTCTCTTACGGTCGGTACGGCGGCGGAAGGGACTGGCTCCATCCGAAGTTGACTTGCTTGTACCACGGATCGAGAAAATCAATCACCACTTCCTTCAACGCCCAAGTGCCGGTGGAGGGAATGTATACGCCGATCTGCGCGTGCTTATAGGCCGTCCCGTAATAGGACCGGTAGAATCCGGGAACGAGTTGAACCGGGCCGCCGCCCCATTGCGCGGTCATCGTCATACCGCTGCGGAAGCTGATATACCAGGTTCCGCCCGAATAAACACACGGGTCGGCTTTGCCGTCGCCGGAATAATCCGCCGGAGCGGGACGCGCGGCCGGCCAGCCCCAGTTCTGATTCAGAATGGTCTTCCCAGTCAACACATCCACGGCAATCCAGCCGCCGCTACTCGGGATGTACACGGCGATATCGTCCCGCCTATCGCCATTGTAATCAGCCGGAACGGGAATGACCGCTGAATAGCCAAACTTCACCGTTTTCGTTTTCCCGGAAGAAAGGCGCAGCGACCAGGAACCATCGCCCGGATAAAACACCGCGATGTCATCCCGCCCGTCGCCATCGTAATCGGCGGGCACGGGGACCACCTCGCTCCACCCCCAATTCACGTTGTAGGTTTGTTTCGTTCTGCTGCTGTTGATGGTCCAGGTTCCGCTCGATGGTGCATAGACGGCGATATCCGTCTTGCCGTCGCCATCGTAATCAGCGGGCACGGCCCTCGCGCCGCTCCATCCGAAAGAGATGTTCTCCTGGCGGGTCAGCGTGCCGTTGTTGTTGTACCAGATCGTCCAAGTGCCGGAATCGGCATAATAAACGCAGAGATCATCGTAGCCGTTTCCATCATAATCACCCGGACGATACACAAACTTGGATTCGGCAGGTGCGGCAAACACGGAGGAAACCGTCATCCCGACCAGCATGAAAAGAAGTAAAAGAAACCCGCGTTGCGCCGTGTGCATGTGTTTCATGTTGCGATCATCCCCTTGATTAGGCTGAAAATAATATACAGGGAGATATACCCATCCCCTTTCGTCAAGTCAACGCCTGTGTTTTCCGGCTTGTTATCCCGTCATTCATCCTTAACATGCGGGCGGTGAGGCAGGCACGATCCAACCGGCGCAGGCGGTGGTTCGCAAACAGAGCGAGGCGCAATGAACACAAGAAAAATGGATGCAGTGAAATGGCTGAAGCGGGCGGTAGGCACCGGATGTCTGGTTTACATCGCCGCCTTCCTGGTCCTTGCCGTTCAGCAGATCCGCTACCCCTATGAACTAGAATGGATGGAAGGCGGCATGGCGGACTCCGTGGCGCGCGTGATCGAAGGGCAGCCGCTCTACACCGAGCCCACGCTGGATTTTACGCCTTACACCTACACTCCGCTCTATTTTCACTTCTCCGCCTGGATGGCCCGCCTGACCGGTCCCGGCCTGCCGGCCCTGCGCCTGACCGCCTTTCTCGGCACCCTGGGCTGCTTCGCACTCCTCTTCCTTTTCGGATGGCGCGAAACCCGATCGCCCTTTTATGGGCTGCTCTCCTGCGGGCTCTTCGCCGCGCTTTTTCGGGCGGGCGGTGCGTGGTATGCCATCGCGCGTGCTGATACCTGGTGCTTCTTTTTCATCCTTGCGGGCATTCTGCTGCTGCGCGTCGGACAGCGCCGCACGCTGTACCCACTGCTTGCGGGACTTTCCTTCTGCCTCGCGTTCTTCTGCAAGCAAACCGCCCTTTTTGTGGCCCTTCCCATGAGCTGCTACGCCCTTTTCTGCCTCAAAGGGTGGCGGCGCGTTCTCTTTCCGCTGGTCATCGCACTCGTCATTCCGCTCAGCACGGTCCTTTTCTCGCGCCTAACCGATGGATGGTATTCGTTCTATATCTTTGAACTGCCGAGCGGGCATCACCTCGTACTCTTCCGCGTGATCTCCTTCTGGCTCATGGACCTATTCCACCCGCTCTTTATCGCTATCCTGTTCGGCGGCATCTATGCCGCGCGTCTGCTGTGTGCGCGACGATGGAACGACTTCTGGTTTCTCTTCTTCACGGCTGGCGGACTCATTGCCGCCGCTTGGCTCGTGCGCGTTCGCGCCGGTTCCTTTGCCAACACCGTACTCCCCGCCTACGTCGGCATTTCACTTTTCTTCGGCTTGGCCGTCAAGCAGGCGATAGATGCCGCTGGCGCCATAGGAGAGCCGAACTCCGACGCCGCGCCGAGCGAAAAGCCCCTGCTCCCCGTCGTGATTCTGCTTGCCTGCCTCGCCCAGTTACTGACGCTCTTCTATGACCCCACCGTCCAGCTTCCCACGGCGGACGACCGTGCCGCAGGCGACCACCTGATCCGCCTGATTCAACGCTTCCCCGGCGACGTTCTCATCCCCGCGCACGGATACCTCGCTCCCCTCGCCGGAAAACCCGCGCACGCCCAGCACGTCGCCTACTACGACATCGAGCGCGGCAGCCGCACGCAACTCATTGCCGCCGTCACCAACGAACTCAATCAGGCCCTGCTCAGTGGGCGCTTCGACGCCATCATTCTCGACTTCCCCTGGCACACCGACGCGCTGCTCGAATCGTATGAATACCGGGGCGATGTGTTTGATAACGACGTCGTATTCTGGCCCGTCACCGGACGCCGCGTTCGTCCTAAATCCGTCTATGTCCGCAAGGGCCTTGAGGTGGACCTCTCCGATATGATCCCCAGCCCGCGCCAATAAGTGGAGGGCGAGCGTACCGCGAGCCGCTGGGTTACAAACCATGTTGGAGGGCGAGCGTCCACGCGAGCCGTTCCCTCACCGAATACGCCACAACGCAAGATCAGGCACATCCGGATGGGCGATCACTTCGCGCAGGCGGGCGATACGGTCGGCATCCTGCACCGTGAAACTTCCGGCACTCTTCCGATAGAGCGGGGCCATCACCTCGATCTCCATCCCGCCCGGCGTTTCCCGCACGGAATACCACGACTGCTGCTCGAACTCCTGCAGGTCGCACGGCCCCAGCCAATACGTCACACGACGTTGCTTCAGAAAGGCGTCGATCCCTTCCGCCAGCACCTCGTCATTGTACCGGTAATCATTGATCAGCCCATCGATCGGCAGGATGCGCAGGTCCGAGGTGTAGGCAAACATCCCGGGCCAGTCATACACCGCCACGCCCGATTCCGGCGGAAGCGTTTTTTGCAGCCAGACTGCGACCCGCTGCTGCCAGCGCAGATCGGCTCCCGCCTCTAGGCGACCCAACTCGAAACTCTCGCGAATCGTCGGCGCGGAACTGCGGTAGCGCAGGGCCGCATACCCATTCACGGCCGTCACCAGCATCAGTGCAAGCGGCAGGGAAAACCGAACCGACAGCATCGCACGCAACCCGCTCACCGACGCCAGCCGATCAGCCAGCATTGCTCCGCAAAAACACAGATTGATCACTCCGGCCACATAATACCACGGCCACTGCGTATGATGACTCGTGGTGAACACAATCTGCGCCGCGTGCAGCAGAACGCCGCCGGAAAGAACCGTCAGCAGATAGCGCCGCGCGGGCGTTGTGCGGGAAAACAACGCCACGCCCAAACCGGCCATTGCGCACAACGCGCAGAGCTTGCCGATCACGCTCAACCCCGCCAGGTGAAACACCAGATTCGGCAGCGTACTCTTGATCGCCCCGCTCACCGGCATCCAGTGTCCGAACACCATCCGGTTGAACAAAAGATACGGCACAAACAAAACCAGACACCCGCCACCCAGCAGCGCCAGCCGACTCAGCATGCGCCATGTCAATATCCCGCGCGGACGCCCCATGCAGAGCAAGCCCGCCGTACACAGCATAAAACACCCCACCACAAACACATTGTCCAGCCGCGCCAAAAGTGCCAATCCCGCGCAGCAGCCAGCACCCAGCGCCACCCAGCGCGAGGCATCCACCCCCGCAAGAACTCCCTCCGCAAGACGCAACCCGGCCCACAACATCAGCAGCAGAAAAAAGCCGTTCACATACGCCTCCGAAGCGTACAGCCGTGTGCTGAAATACAAAAAAAGGATAGGCAACGCCAGGAATGCACGCCGAATGGAAAGCCGCTTCGCCAGATGCAGAAAAATCAACACCGACGCCAAGCCCATCGCCTGCTGCAATCCGATCGCTGCGTGCAGGACTAAAAGCTTGTCCCCGCCCATCAGATAAAACAACCCTGTGCAGCACAACATCCAGAGCGGATGATACCCATTCGTCGGCATGAGCTGATTAAATGTTGAGCCATAGCCGCCGTGAATCTGCGACGCCACTTGCAGGTAAAAATACGCATCATCCGCCGGGTAATTCAGCGGGTGCCTCTGCGCCGGCACCACATACGAAAGCACCGCCGCCACACTTAGAACCATGATCAGCCATCGAAACCGCATAACGCCTTTTCCCGTCCGATTAGACGATCGCATGCCCTTTGGAATATTTTCCAATCATTGGAAACTTTTTCGAGTGTTTTTCCAATCGTTGGAAACTTTTTTGTTCATTTTTCCAACCATTGGAAACTTTTTCAGTCGTTTTTCCAATCATTGGAAACTTTTTCAGGCGTCTTCTTTGCATCGTTCCAGTTCGCGCCAGGCAATGTCTTCCCGATGAAAGGAGTCGGTGAATTCGATGCCTGTCACGGCGCGGTAGGCTTCGGTAATCGCAGCATCGAGATCCGCCCCCAGAGCCGTGACGCCCAACACGCGCCCACCGGCAGTGACCACCTGCCCCTCTTTTTCCGCCGTGCCTGCATGGAAGACGACAACCCGCTCCATTTCCGCCACATCATCGAGCCCGCAAACGAGGTGTCCAGCCGTATACGCACCGGGATAACCGCCCGAGGCCATCACCACGCACACGGCGGATTCTGGACGCCAATGCACCAAGTCATTGCTCAGGGTGCCATCGATGCAGGCCTCAAAGGCGGGGACGATTTCTGTGGAAAGCCGGGGAATGACCACCTGCGTTTCCGGATCGCCGAAGCGGCAGTTGAACTCGAGTACCATGGGTCCATCCGCCGTCATCATAAGACCTGCATAGAGCACCCCCCGATAGGTGATGCCCCGGCGGCGGAGTTCGGCCAAGGTTTTTTCAAAGACGTTTTTACGGATGAGAGGCCAGACTTCCTCTCTCACCACCGTGGCCGGAGAATAGGCCCCCATGCCACCGGTATTCGGCCCCTGGTCGCCATCGTATGCACGCTTGTGATCCTGGGAGGAAGCCAGCGTCACGATGTGTTCGCCATCCACGAGCGCGAGAATAGAAACCTCTTCGCCTTGGAGGCATTCCTCCACTAGGATGCGTCGCCCGGCCTCTCCGAAAGCGCCTCGGCCCAACATGGATTGAACCGCCTCGCGCGCCTCCTCGAGCGTCGAACAAACGGCCACGCCCTTGCCGGCGGCCAGTCCATCGGCCTTGATCACCAGCGGCGCACCCTGCTGTTCCACATAGGCCAGTGCTGGTTCCAATTCCGTGAAAAATTCGGTGCGGGCGGTGGGCACCCCGGCGGCCAGCATGATTTCCTTGGCAAAAATTTTGGAGCCTTCGAGTTGGGCGGCGGCCTTCGATGGGCCGAACACGCGCAGGCCCTCGGCCTCGAGCAGATCGGTCAATCCGGCGCACAGCGGCACTTCGGGGCCGATCACGGTCAGGTCGGGACCTTCGGTCATGGCCCATTCACGCAGCCCTTCAAGATCATCAGCAGGAATGGGTATATTGGTGGCGCACAGGGCGGTTCCGGCATTGCCGGGGGCGCAGTAAATCGTATGCCTTTCAGGGTCCTGCGCGATCTTCCACGCCAGAGCATGTTCCCGTCCGCCGTTGCCCACAACCAGTATCTTCATGAATTCTCCGCCTCACCATTTCTTCAGGGTTACACTACCGGGGTGAGCATAATGATTCCCATCGCCTTGGCAAGCCCTCTCTACAGCTTTTCCCGCACGAGTGGCCCTCTGCGGGATGGACAGTCCGTGCAAATCGTTCTATCCTATGTGCAGTCGTTATTCATTCACAAAACAGCATCGGGAGCAGCGTGAAAAAGAGTCTCGGAAAACCAGAAATAGTGCCCTGCCTGGTCCTGTTGTTCATGCCGATTCTCTTCCTGACAGGCTGCTGCATCCATGCCCCATGCCCCATTGCACCCCCCTCGGAAAAGGAGGAGACAACCATGAAATCCCCGGCTTTTGTACGGATTGTTCAGGAGGACGGAAAATACTGGTTCGCGCGCGGTGATGAACGATTCCTCTCACTGGGCGTCAACTGCGTCCTGCCCGCCGATGGGTCGAAGCCGTCCGACGGACGCCGCTACAATACCCTTCCGAAACATCAAAACGATCTCGATGCCTGGGCTCAAGCAGCCGCCGAACGCCTGAAAAGCTGGAACTTCAACACGGTCGCCGGATGGAGCGACGAGGTGCTCTATGAAAAAACGCCAATGCTGCACACCCGCGTGCTTTGGCTCGGTCCCTGGGGACAGAACGATGGACGCCTCACCGATGTTTTCTCCCCGGCCTATGCCGAGGCGGTCGACAGCGAGGCGCGCAAAACGGTGGCCCCGCACGCCACCAACGAATGGCTCATCGGCTACTTCGCCAACAACGAACTGCCCTGGTACGGCGAGCGCGGCTGGCCCACCTCCCCGCACATATCCCTCATCACCGCCTACATGCACCTGTCCACGCGCTCTCCCGGAAAACAACGCCTGATGGAATTCTTCCGCGATTATTACGCTGACGACTTTCAAGCCTTCAGCAATGAATGGGAAACCGGTGCCGAATCCTTCGACGACCTGCAGGGCCGTCAGTACATCATGTCCCGCACTCGCACCGCCGCCAAGTCCGTAGCCGCCTGGGCCGGCATCGTGGCCGAGCGCTACTTCCAACTCTGCGCCGAAACCATCCGACGCTACGACCCCAACCACCTATTCCTCGGGGTGCGCTTCGCCGGACGCGCCCAGGAATCGGTGATGGCCGCCTGCGGAAAATATGCCGATGTCATCAGCATCAATTCGTATAGCAAATCCGGCGAGCCCGACGTGCCCCTGCTGACCGCCGTGTCCACCCTGACCGGCAAGCCTATACTCATCACCGAATTTTCCTGGCGCGCCGAGGAAAACGAATCCGAGTGCCGCAACACCCACGGCGCAGACGTCACCGTCCGCACCCAGCAGGACCGAGCCGACGCCTTCAGCCGCTATGCCACCCAGGTACTCGAACAGCCCTACCTCCTCGGCTACCACTGGTTCCAACTCTTCGACCAACCACCCGCCGGACGCTTCGACGGCGAAGACTCCAACTATGGTCTACTCGATATTCACGACCAACCCTACGACGACCTCCTCGCCGTCATCACCGACATCAACGCACGCGCCCCGGAGATTCACGCTCAATCCACGGTCACCACCCAACCCCACGACCCCGGCGTGCTGGCCGATTTCCGCGAAACCACCCTGCGCGGAACCAACACGCCCCTCGAAAAACCCATTCTCTTTGCCGACGCGTCAACGCGCTTCATCACCTGGGGCGACGCCGATGCTGGCGGAAAAATCGACGCGCAAAAAAACGGCGATGGCACACTCACCCTGCACATTCATCCCGCTGGCTGGGGCTGCGGCATCACCTTCTTCCCGCGTGACGCCCTGCCGAAAAATCCGGACGCCTCCGTTTCGCTTCTCGGTGCCGACCGCATCGTGGCCGACTTAGAATGCACCACCACCGTCCTTCTGGGCCCCGGCCTCAGCGAATCCGGGTGTGGCCCCGTAAACAGCCAAACCTTCAGCGGATACGGCGGAGCCGATGGCGAAGGCTACACCGGAGTCGGACGAGAAATCCAGCCCGGCAACGGCCCCTACACCCTCCCCCTGAAAGAAATAGAACTTAACCCGGGATACGGAAATCAACGGGGCAACAAGGTGGTGGATATGCAGGCCATCGAATCGCTCCAACTCTTCTTCCCCCCCAATCAACCATCGGCCACCCTGGTATTCCGTTCCCTTTCCCTTCAATAAGCGTGGAGAAACATACCGTGAAATACAAAGATTATTACGCAATCCTCGGAGTTGAAAAAGCCGCAAACGAGAAGGACATCAAAAAAGCCTATCGCAAGCTGGCCCGAAAATTTCACCCCGACATCAATCACGATGCCGGTGCCGAGCAGAAATTCAAAGAAGCCACCGAGGCGTATGATGTAATCGGCGATCCCGAGAAGCGTAAAAAATACGATGAACTCGGCGCTAATTGGAAGGCCGGACAGGACTTCTCACCGCCGCCTGGGTGGCATCCGCCGCGCCGAGGCGCGGGTGCCGACTTCTCCAGTCAAACATTCGGCCCGGAAGACTTCGGAGGCTTCAGCGATTTCTTCTCCACCCTCTTCGGTGGCGACGCTCAGTCGGGCCATTTTTCCGGCGGAGGCCCCAACTGGCGCATGCGCGGGCAAGACCACGAAGCCTCGATGGACATCACCCTCGAAGAAGCCGTACACGGCACGCGTAAAGCCATCGCCCTGCAAACCACCGACCTGGATGAACATGGACGTATCGCCCGCGCAACAAAAAATATGCAGGTCAACATTCCGCCCGGCACCGGCGACAACGCGCGCATCCGGCTGGCGGGTCAGGGCGGCTCCGGCATGGGAGGCGCGCCTGCGGGCCATCTCTACCTGCGCGTTCACATCCAGCCCCATCCCCGCATTCACCTCAAAGGACGCGACCTGCAAACCACCCTGCAAATCCCTCCGTACGATGCCGCCCTCGGCGCGCGCATCATGGTGGAAGGTCTGGATGGGCGCAAGCTCGCGCTGAACCTGCCCGCCGGAACTTCCAGCGGAACCCAGTTGCGACTAAAAGGTCGCGGCCTCCCCGCCTCAGGGAAAAAACCCGCCGGCGACCTGCTCGTGCAGATCAAAATCACCATCCCCAAAACCCTCTCCGAAAAAGAACGCGCCCTCTATGAAGAACTGAAAAAATGCGCCGACGCATAGATTCAATCAAGGGTATCCCTCTGTGGCGCACGGGGGGATAATAACGGAGAAACTGAGCACGCTTACGGCTCGCGGGACGCGAGCCGTGCGAGGGTTGAACCGCTCACTGCAACGAAATCTGCGGATAAAAATTCCGCACAAAATCATCGACTTCATCAATGTAGAGCCGGCCTCCATTAGCATCCCGCATGCCCGCCACGGAAATATAGGCCCAGCGATGCGCAACATTGCGGATAATCCGGTCATAGGCCATCCAGAACATGCGCTCGAGATGATGCGGTGTCTCGCGATCCTTCCCCACAAACCAATAGGCATAATACTGCGGAATAATCAGCGGCACATCGCCGCCGCGAACCTGCTGGTCCAGATTCAACACCATCACGCCCAGCGGATCGCGCCCCGGCAGGGCGACGTCAATCACCTCGTCCGACACAATCGTGCGCCCCTGCCCCACGAGGCAAAGCTGCGGGCGGTGAATGCTGCCCTGTTCCTCGCCGCTCATCACCAGCGAGGCATACAGCATCTTCCCGTCCGGATGCATGTATTTCTTCTTCACGATCAGCGTATCATTGGGGAGAATAGCCTTTTCAATATATGACATCCCTCCAAGCGGCGCCCCGCACTTCGGGCAGACCTCCGCACCGTTCAGCTCGCTCATCAGAAATTCCTCTTGGCACTCGCTGTTCTGGCAGAAGCGCAACTCGTCGCCGTGCCACTCACCCACCACGTCCGGCAGCGATGTCAGCACGCCGGCCTCATTCGACACGCCAACATCCACCGTGAATGCCAGCAGCAGAATTGTCACGATGAGTGCGCCGATAATATAGAGATAGGGTTTTAAAGCTGTTGTTTCCATCGTTGCAACACCTCGGAGTAGTTCGTGTTCATCAGCGCGCCGATGGCAATCATCAGCATGATCGAAACGCTGAACACAATATAGCCGGAATAATCATGATACAAACCCAGGGCGAGTTTCTCGCCCATCGCCTGAGCCACCAGCGCCACCGTGGTAATACGTGCCACGTTGCCAATGATCGCCAGCGGTATCGCGCTGAGAAAAAGCAGCCACTGCCTCACCAACGTCCGCTGCGTCAGATAGGCATACACCGCCGTCAGAGCCGTCATCGCCAGCAGCGAGCGCAACCCGCTGCATGGCGCCGCCACATCAAACTGAAAACCGCCCGCCGCGAGCGAATGAATCGCCGACCCCGATCGCTGCGCCGCAATGCCGATGCCGTTGAGCACACTCGTGGAAATGACCGTCGCCACAATACGCAACGGGAAGGTGATGCTCTCCAGAAAATTCATCGGCACGGCAAAGAGCAGATAGCCGCACGGGAACACCAGCCACTTGGCCACCTCCCAGCCGCACAGATAAAACGGAATGGACCATGTCAGCAGGATAAACGCCATCAGCGAAATACGCGTCTGTTCCGACTTGGCGCCCAGCCAATGCGCCGTCAGAGCCATAACGATCAGTATCAGCCCCCGGCGATCCACCTTGCGCGGCGCCCTCATCAGCTCCGACCGCTTGAACCACACCACAAACAGGCTCACAAACGGTATCATCCAACCGTGTGAAAAATCACCGCCCATATCCGACCAGCGACCAGCCACATAGGCAAAGGCGGATCTCCCGTACATCTTCAAATTGATGTTGTTCCCGAAAAACTGGTACGCCACAAAAATCAGCCCGACAATCAAGGCCACGAGCCCAATCTGCTGCAACTCCGCCTTCGACAGGCGGGCCAGCCGCCACCGCTCGCTCCATACTGATTCATGTATTTTTTTATTCATGAGACCTCATCCATTTCGCCCCCCTTATACACACCTGTCCGCGCCTTGTAAACGGGGCGGTCGCCCCGAATTCGTGCGAAACCCATTCGATCACTCTGGGTTTTTCACGGTGAACGCCCGCTCATCCTGCGCCGACCAGAGTACGTTTTGCCCAAACTCCGCCACCACCCGCAACCGGTGAGGACCATTCGACATCTTTCGCGTATCCAACGAAATCCCGGGCCCCGTCGGCGGTTGAAACACCGGCACACCATCCAGATAGGCCTTTAACTGAATGGGAACCCCACGCGGCGGCGGCGGGTCTAACTGCACAAAAAAATCAGCCACGCCCGAGAGCGAGCCCTCCTCGAGGCTCACCAGCGTGACCGAAAACATCCGACGCCACGGGCTCGCCAGCGGATCGCCCACCATAAAAAGCTGTAAGGGACACTTCACCGACTGATAAAAACTCTCGATCACCGTGCAGCCCTGCGCATAATATACGTAGAAAGTAGCCGCCGGAAACTTGGTCCAGATCGCGTAAGGCTCCGTGATGGTCCCCGAAGAGGCTGTCGCCCCCGCGTTGATCCAGTCCGTGCAGTGACTCTGGCCGGGATCCTCGAAAATCGCCCCGAAACTGGTCAGATGCTCCGCCATGGCCCCCGGCAGATAACGCCCGTATCCCACCGCATCCACATGCGTTCTTCCGTTTTGAAGGCCCAGGATATCCGTCTTGCCGCTGATTTCATTGGTCAACACCTGACAACGAATGTTCATTTTTGTGAGAATTCCCTGAATGGGAATAAATTGCCAATCGCGTGCCGTCGAGCGCACGTTGGGATTTTTGATCAAATACACCGTACCCCCCGGCGCGGTGCCGTCGGAAAGCGCCCCTCGAGTCAGACACCGCAACACCGACTCAAGCGTGCTCCCTCCCGGACCGATGAATCCCAGCGACATACTTGGAACCGGGTGATTCTCCAACGCTCCGCGCATCGAAACATCAAACGACCGGGCGGGCCCCACCGTACCCTTTGGCATCCCCGGGCCCGCGAACAACGGCGAAGCGTATTTACCCTGTTTGACTTCGTCCGCATTCGGCACACGCCCACGCAGAAACGTCATCCCGTGAATGGAAAGATCATCGGTGCTCCCCGTGGTCACCTTGGTGGGGAATCCCACCGAATATATCCACGCATAAATCGGCGGGAGATTTCGCTCTTTGATTTCGGCCTCCACCGGATTGAAAATCGCCGACTCAAACTCATCCCGACTGATCGCATAGGGCGGCGTCAGACTCTCCTCGGGCACCTCCACGGCAATCACATGCGAAGGCGGGATCCCCCGCATTTTCACATACTGATCGGCCACCGCCTGTGAGTCCGGCACCGTGCGATTCACCACCACCACCACCTGATGCGGACCCAACGCCTGCGCCGGTGCTACCCAGAAAAACACAAGGGCCAAAAAGCAGGCACGTAAATATGCGTCTTTTACATTCATGGCCAAATAATCTACTATTATTTGTGAAATGAAGCGGAGTAAAATATGGCTTAAACTTTGCTTGGCCGTGCTGGCTGTTCCGGCATTCGCCGGCCTCCACCCGCTTCATACGCTGGTCGTGGTCAACGACCACAGTCCCTCCTCCCAAACCATCGGCCATTACTATGCACAGCAACGCGGCATTCCCGAACGCAATATCTGCCACATTACCGTCACAACAAACAACAACCTCTCTGTAGCGGCCTTTTCCAACGACGTGCGCGGGCCCATCTTGGCAACCATCAACGCCGGGCATCTCACCAATCAAATCAGTGCCCTCGTTCTTTCCAGAGACATCCCCTATCGGATATACGATGCTGGCGCCCCGTCCTACGAAATCAACGGCCTTCCTCCGGCTCTCTTTTACGGCTATAAAAACGCCCCTTCCTATCCCATGCCCGCCTCGACGACCAACCAATACTACGCGAAGGAACAACCCTTCGCTTCCGACCTCTTCGGGAGCGCAAATCGCCAGTACCTCACGTTTATTCTCACCTCTGCAACAGGCGATCAATCCCTGAATCTCATTGATCGAACCGCCTCCTGCAACAGCACGTTTCCCACTGGCACGGTCTATCTGCTTCATACCACCGACGAGCGGCGCAGTGTGCAGTGGCCGCAATACAACGACACGTTGTTTCTTTATCGCCTGCTCAATCCCGACGCACTCGACTGCGTCACGCTCGACACCAACAACATGATCGGCCAGTCCGCCGTCATGGGACACCACCTTGGGCAATCCTCGGTGGACTCCCTCTCCCTCAACACCTACCTGCCCGGGGCCATCGCCTGCCACCTGACATCCTTCGGCGGCTCTCTCTTTGATTCGGCTCCGCAAATGAGCATCCTGACCTGGCTGCGCCATGGTTGCGCCGGATCGTACGGCACCTGCACGGAACCCTATAACATCTATCCGCAAAAATTTCCCGCCATCCCACTCTACTTCTGGTATGCACGCGGCTTTTCGCTGGGCGAGGCGCTCTATATGGCGGTGCAGAATCCGTATGAGGGTGTTTTTGTCGGCGACCCGCTTTGCGCACCGTACGCTATGCCGGCGTCACTTTCGTGCGGCGGCATTCCCCCCAATGCCGTATTGTCCGGCACCGTAACCGCCACCGTGCAGGCTGTTGCGCACGACGCTCGGCACCCTCTGGATCGAATAGACGTGTATCTGGACGGGCTCCTCCAGCAGACGCTTACCAACGTCGTTCCCGCAACCGGCAATACCATCCGTGTAACGATCAGCGGTGCCAACCGCTCCCTAACCGTCTCCTCCGGCGACACCCTCTACACGCTCGCCGGCAAGGTTAAAAACCTCATCAACCAAGCACCGCCACTTGGCATCACCGCAACCAATACCGGCGATCGGATTTCCCTGCTTCAAAATACTCCCGGTATTTCCACTTCCGGACTGGTCTGTTCCGCCCAAAGCGAACTCGGCGCGGGCGCCGAACTGACCGTGCAGACCTATGCCACGCAAACCAACTTTCTCGAGACCTCAGCCGCCGCCTATGAACAACTTATTCTGAAAGGCATCCCTTCCAGCGGAGATGTCGTGCGAGCCGTCATCACAACGCTCGATCCTCTACGCATCACCAATGAAATCATCGCCGCCGCCGGCGACACCATCTCCACGCTCCTGAATGCCCTTAACACGCAAATCAATGCCGACACCAACCTGCAAACCACCACCGGTTGCTCGGCCAAGTATCCCGGCAATCCCTATGGCACCTACTACGAATCCTACCTCACCGCCCGCACCAACACCTATGAAGGCTTGAATCTCGAAGTGGACTTTCAGGTGATTCCCGCCATAGGAAGCGCCCTCACCAACACGAGCTTCT
>Ga0075120_10001702_pt1 | contig 16918 bp, 18 predicted proteins | sample AntAceMetag02UKL_FD_69792 | JGI IMG/M metagenome (GOLD analysis project Ga0075120, IMG submission 69792) | Saline lake microbial communities from Ace Lake, Antarctica - Antarctic Ace Lake Metagenome 02UKL | ecosystem: Environmental > Aquatic > Non-marine Saline and Alkaline > Saline | place... | reverse complement strand
CATTCTCCGGAAAAAGCTGAACACATTTCTTTAGCGTCATCACAGAGAGTAATGATATTATCGAATTGCTGATCTAAAAACTCTTTCATTGATTTTGAGCGCTGAGATGAAATATCAATGTCCAGCTCATCCATTACCTTAATCGCCAAAGAATTAACTCCAATTGGCATAACTCCGGCGCTAAATACTTCGAAATCGTCTCCACCTAAATGGCACAAAAAACCTTCGGCCATTTGGCTTCGGCAAGAATTTCCCGTGCATAAAAACAACACTCTTTTCATATTTTCTCTTTACTTCTTTCTCTTTAGATGTTTAGGGGTTAAATCAACCACGCTCTCTACATCGACTTCAATAAGGTATTGAGGGTGAGGAAAAATAGCTTCTGGATGATGAGGGCTTTTTCTTTCTCTTTTGATATGCCCGATCACTCGCTTAGATACCCTTTGAATAACTTTATCCTCCCAACTTGTAATAATATGGTCTTTAATTTTTTCCCGATCAACAATCTTTGATTTACCCTTTAGGGTGAATCCGCTAAACTCATCTTCATCTATAGCAGTAACACTTATGGTTGAGTCCCGTTTAAGATTATTAAAAGTCTTTCCTTTGTAAAGATCAATAAGATAAATTTGACCCTTTGCCTCCATTCCAACTATGCCTTTTGCCGAACAATGAATACTCCCCCTTGAATCTAAGGTAGAAACAATAACAAAACCCTGCTTCTGGAATAAGTGAATTACATCGTCAGTAATCTTTTTCATAATATCTCCTTAATGGACCTTAAAACTTACTAGTCGCTAGATATTTAAATGCTGAAAGACTGGCTTTTGCACCCTCGCCACAAGCAATTACAATTTGCTTTTCAGGAACATCAGTGACATCTCCGGCAGCAAAAACTCCAGAAATATTAGTCTGATTACGCAAGTTAATTTTAATTTCACCAAATTCATTCCTGTTTAAGTTTCCAGCAAAATCTGAATTAGGAATCAGGCCAATCTCAACAAAAACCCCTTCTACAGCTAAAGTCTCCTCATCTGACTCTTTCTTTATCTTAAGACCCTTAACCATATTATCACCTAAAACTGCAATAACTTGGGAATTATTTAGAATTGTTACCTTATTACTGTTACGAATCTTCTCAAGCATCACAGCATCACCTTTGAGTTCAGAATTAATATTAACAATATAAACTCTTTTAGCAATATTCATTAATTGAATAGCTGCGTCTAAACTTGAGTTTCCTCCACCAACAACTGCAACTTCTTTTTGAGCAAATAAAGGCCCATCGCAAATAGCACAATAGGTCAGTCCCTTATTCTTAAATTCCTTTTCTCCAGGTACATTTAACTCTCTTGAACGCTTTCCTGAAGCAATTATAATTGTTTTCCCTTGGTATGAACCTTTGTTTGAAGTAACTAAACACAGCTTGTCTTTCTTCTCTACGTTAACAATTTCCTCATTCTCCCTTACCTGAATATCGTATTTGCGCATATGCTCTTCAAATTTAATACTTAATTCTGGACCGGTAATAAACTGATAACCGGTATAGTTCTCGACATCACCGCTTATTGCAGCCTGACCGCCAATATCTTTAGTTATAACTAAAACACTCATATTTTCACGAGCAGCATATACGGCAGCTGTAATACCTGCCGGACCAGCACCAATAATTATTAAATCAAGCATAATTCTTCTCTAAGTTAGATTCTCATTAAAATAACATATTAGCAACAATACCAAGAATAACCACCTGGGGAACAGTTACGATCGGCAACCAGATAGCTACTCGCTTACCAACGTTATGCCACAATAGCCCTATCTCAGTATAATCAGTAACTACTCCGGCCATAAGAAAAACAAAACTATTTCCTAGAGCTCCAGTTTGCCTAAATATCTCAAAAGCCATCGGAGCGGACCCTTCAGAACAAACCTCAATCACTGTGGCTACAAGTAGAGTAACAAGAAGGCCCAAAATAGTTGGACCCATGTAATCAGTAAAGATAGTAGCCGGGATATAGGCTCCGGCTAAAGCAGCTAGGCCGGTACCGATTAATACCCACCAAAGAACCATATTACTCAAATCTACTACCCCGTTACAAATTCCTTTAATGTCCTCTCGGAACTCTTTAAATGACCAGCGTCGCGCCTTCAATCTCTTCTTCATATCCTTGATAATAGAAAAATTATCTTCAACCTCTACGGTATTTTCATTTTTTTCAATGAGATTTTTTCTTTCTAAGAATTGAAAGATAAATCCAGTTGTTATTGCTACCGCAATGGCTGAAAATATAATAAATAGTGCCTTTAGTCCAAAAAATCCTACCAAAAGTATAGTAAGAATTAAATTAGCCCAAGGGCTAGCCAGTAAAAAACTTACTACTGCCGGATTAGATGCACCTTTTTTATGTAACTCTATGGAAAGAGCAAGAATACCATGAGAGCATACACTCATAAAAAAACCTAAAACAACTGAGTAAAAAATAGTTCGTTTTTTTGGTTTTGATAAGATGTGAGTAATATACTCTCTGGGTACATAGTGCTCCATTACCCCACCAAGAACTAATCCCAAGAGGATAGCCCACCAAATTGCTTTAAAATAGACGGTTAATGACTCCCGGAAAGGTACTAAAATAGGGGCTAGATAGGAGAGTAAGGCTAGCCCTACCAAGGCTAGTCCAGCTATAAAAGTTTTATTCCTATAAATTGGAACCTTCTTTTCAGTAATGTCGCAGCATGCCGAATCTTTTGCCATAACAATTATATGTTTAAAGCCTTATTGATTGCTCCTTTGTCAAAGCCAACAATAACCTCATCGTCGGCAACAATCACCGGTACGCCCATCTGACCGGAAATCTTTACCATCTCCTCACCAGCAGCTTTGTCTGCAGAAACATCTACATTCTCAAAAGTGACTCCTTTAGAAGAAAGATACTCCTTAGCCATAGTGCAATAAGGACAAGTCGGCGTTGAATAAACTTTTATCGCCATTTTAACCCTCCTTTCTTAAGGAATCTTTCATAGTAATAAGGTCAGTTAAGTGCTTTCTCTCTTGATCAATTACTTTATCAAGCACTCCCACTTTACCGGTCAACATATATTCACGCAAAGCTGAGTAAGTAAGAATTGACTCTTTTTCTACGAATATTCCAAACTCAACAGCTTCAAAGTCACTCTTAAACCCCTCTTTTAGCTTGTTTCTAACTATCTCCTGAGTAAAAATATACTCAGTAGCAATAGCCCTTAAATAAGCTTGATACTCACCTGGACTGAATTCATGAATAATATAATCTCCGATATTGCCAAGCATTTCCTGAAAAAACTTAAGATGAATTTCCTCCTGCTCTTTTAAGTACTTACATGTTGCTTTTAGTTTCTGGTCTTTTGCTTTAGTTTCTAAAATCTCATAGAGCTTTTTACCATTCTCTTCAATATTAATTGCAATATTCACTATCTCTTGAGGGTTAAAAGCATTTTTCATTGTTCTCCCTTTGTCTTTAATTACATATTCACTTCACTAATCCAGGCACCATGTATATTACAAAGTTCTATAGCGGCAAGTTTACCTTCACTAACCTTAAGATGAAGAGCCGCTGCCGGATTACACTTCTCAGGGGTCAAATGAACACGTGATATAAACTCCTTGTCAATATAGAAATCTATATGCTGGACAGAATGATCAACTTGCATTGGATGCTGTATTTCACCTATTTTCGCATGAACATCCTGACATCCTTGCGGTATCAACCCACATTCCTTAATAATTGTAATAGCCGGAATATGCTTTTTTTCTAAATCAGTTAAGTTGTTAGCCTCTTGAGGATTCATTATTGCATCTTCCTTTTCCACAAAAGATGCTGCCGGTGCACCACAAACCGGACAATTCTCTGGCGCTTCTCCGTTTATAGATATAAACCCACAAACTTTACAAACATGGCCTTTCATTATTACCTCCTAGTAATTTTCACAAAGTAACTCATAATAGCTTTGTGGGTGGGCGCAAGCTGGGCAATCTTTAGGGGCATCTTTACCTTCATGAACATACCCACAATTGCGGCATTTCCACTTAGCTACTGTATCTTTCTTAAACACTTTTCCTTCTTTCAGATTTTTAAGTAATTTTCTATAGCGCTTCTCATGTTCTTCTTCTACCTCGGAAATTTCCTTAAACAAAACTGCAATTTCTTCAAACCCTTCCTCTCTGGCTGTAGCTTCAGCTTCTTTATAAAGTTTCCTCCACTCTAAGTTTTCTCCAGCAGCAGCTGCTGCTAAATTCTCAGCAGTGTCTCCAATAACTCCTGCCGGATAAGCAGCCGTGATCTCAACCTCACCGCCCTCGAGAAACTTAAAAAACCTTTTAGCGTGCTCCTTCTCATTATCGGCTGTCTCCAAGAATATAGCCGACATTTGCTCGAATCCAGCTTTCTTAGCAACTGAGGCAAAATAAGTATATCGGTTTCTGGCCTGTGACTCGCCAGCAAAAGAAGCTAGTAAATTTTTCTCAGTCCTTGTTCCTTTTACACTTCCCATACATCCTCCTTTTTTAGTAACCTACAAAATTCTCCGCTTTTATCATCTCCTTACTGCATCCTGCCTCATTGCAAAGATTTTCCATTGCCGACACCATTTTTGGCGGTCCGAAAATAAAAAAAATACGCTCTTTGAAATCCGGAATATTTTTCATTAAAAACTGCTTATCAATTCTGCCAAAATCGTACCGCTGATCTTTAGGTTCTTGGTCGGTAATTGTATGAAAAACTTTAATTCTTAAATTGCCTTTACTCCAAATGTCAATTTCATGGCCAAAAGCTATATCGTCCTTGGACCTATTCGAGTATAACAGGCAGACGTCAGTGTCGAGGTCTCTTTCAACGATATACTCCAATATTGAGATTACCGGAGTTATGCCAATACCGCCAATTAGAAAACCGATTTTAGCATAACTGTCTTTAAATGAGCAATCTCCCATCGGTGCCTCTATCAAAACTTGATTACCGATATTAATTTCCTGAAGAAGGTTGCAAAAGTCGCTTCCGGTAATTCTTTTAGTTACCTCAATGTAATCTTTATTGGGAGCTGAGGAAAATGAAAGATACTTATTTAAAAGGTAACTATCTTTATTCTGTTGATCTAGGATAAGCTGGAGAAATTGACCTGGTAAAAAGCTGATTTTCTTCTCGGGCTTAAACCGAAAACTCTCTATACTCTCAGTCCGCTTTATTCTTTCGATTAATGTTGTTCTGACTTCTTTCATTTTTTATTTTTCACTCAATACTCCTTCTCTTCTAGATGAGGTATAGCTTTTTGCGGGCATGCACAAATACACCTCCCCTCGCTGTCACAAGCTTCCGGCTTAACAACTCTGGCTTTCTTATTCTCGATTTTCAAAACCCCCAACGGACAAGCCATAACGCAATGGCCACACCCTATGCAAAGTTCCTCAACTATTTTTGGTAACTTTTTCCTAGCCATTTATCCCTCCTTTTTTCTTCAGCAATTTAGAATTCGCCATGCTATCCAATATCGCAAGCAGTATCCTCTTAGACATATTCTATAATTCTCTTACAGAATTGCAAGAAGTTTGAAGTTGACATTTCATTTGCCTCCAATATTATTGTATGCTAATATAATTTGATGTTTTACCAAATAAAGAAAAAAATTGACAGCCAACTCAGTCAATTTCTCCAATCTGTTATTAACTCCTACCATTTAAAAGCAATCTCGCCTTTATTATCCAAAAGTATTAACGACTTTATCTTACGCGATGGTAAACGAATACGCCCGGTTTTATTCATCATCGGCTATGAGGGTTTTAGCAAAAAAAGAGCCCCTGGCCTATATCAAAGTGCTCTCTCTGTAGAGCTCCTCCATGATTTTTTTCTTATCCATGATGATATAATTGATAAGTCCGATACTCGCAGAGGTAACCCCTCCTTACATAAGGTATTCGACAAATTCCTAGCTAAGCACAAAAATATTAAATTTAACGGCCAGGACTTAGCAATTGTCGCTGCCGATATTATTTATGCCTTAGCAGTTAAAGCCTTTCTTATGATCAAAGAAGACCCCCAACGTAAAGACAAGGCTTTGCAGAGATTCATTAAAGCTGCGGTCCATACTGGCTGTGGAGAATTTATTGAACTTCTTTCAGGAATAAAAAAAATTGAAGAGATAGACAAAAAAGATATCTATAAAATTTACGATTACAAAACTGCCCACTATACCTTTGCCTCCCCGCTTTCAATGGGTGCACTCTTAGCCGGAGCTCCAAGGTTTCAGATTAAAAAACTCTCTGAGTTTAGTCTCTATCTCGGTAGGGCTTTTCAGATAAAGGACGATATTTTAAGTATGTTTTCCGACGAGAGAAAAATTGGTAAATCATCTCTCTCAGATCTTCAGGAATCAAAAAAAACTCTTCTAATCTGGTATGCTTACAACCATACTAATAAGAAAAATAAGTTTCTGATAAAAAATATTCTTAATAAAAAGAAAGTGACTAGAGCTGATCTTTTAAAGGTACGGAAAATCGCCAAGATCTCAGGTGCCCTAGATTACACTCAAAGAGAAATCACCAGCTTAACCCAAAAAGCCGGAACTATAATCCAAACGATTAAAATGAAGACCCAATATAGGAATCTACTCTCCTGGTATGCCCAAGGATTAAAATAATATGAGAATTAACCTGGCTAAATCTGCTGGATTCTGTTTCGGGGTAAAACGAGCCTTAGAAATTGCCTTGAAAACTGCCGTCAAGGAAAAGAGAGTAGAAATGCTCGGAGATATTGTCCACAATGAAGAGGTTGTGAACCAGATTAAAAAATCAGGAATTAAAAAAATTAAGCATCTCGGTAAGGGTAAAGGGAAAATTCTCTTAATTAGAGCTCACGGTATATCAACCAACATATACAAAAAAATCCGAGCCCTCGGCTATAAGATTATTGACGCAACCTGCCCGATGGTCCGTGAAATCCACAAAATCGCTAAAAAAAATGAAACAAAAGGTTATCAAGTTATAATAATCGGTGACAAAAAACATGATGAAGTTCAGGGAATATTAGGTCAGTTGAGAAAAAAAGCCTTGGTAATTGACAGTAGCAAGGATATCGACAAAAAGGTTAAGGGAATTGCAAAGGGAGCAATTGTAGTTCAATCTACTCAAAATTTAGAAAAAACTCTAAAAATCGTTAAAGCCTTAAAGAAACATATTAAAAAATTGAACTTTTTCAATACCATCTGCGAGCCAACTCGAAGGAAACAAAAGGAAATAAAAGAAATGGCTGCTAAAAATAATCTGATGATTATTATCGGCTCAAAGACTAGTGCTAACACTAAGCGCCTTTATGAAATATCAAGGTCAATAAATAAGCAAACTTTCTGGATCCAGTCAAAAGATAAGATTAAGCCGATTTGGTTTAAAGGAGTCTCTAGTGTGGGAATTACTGCTGGAGCATCTACACCTGAGAATACTACTCAAAGCGTAATTAAACTAATAAAAAAAATTAAATCTGTGTAATCGGTATTTAATCTATGTAATCAGAAACTGTTGCATTTTGCAACAGTTTCCTTACTTCTCTTCCCTCTTTTTCTTCTCTTCAATAACTTTTTCGGAAATTGCTGCCGGTACTTCCACATATTTCTCAAAATGCATTGAATAGTTAGCCCGGCCGCTACTTAAGGAACGCAAAGTAGTAGCATAACCAAACATCTCTGAAAGCGGAGCTTCAGCTGCAATTATCTGCTGATTACCTTTAGTATCGATTCCTAAGACTTTTCCTCGACGAGAACAAATATTACCAACAACATTACCGACATACTCTTCAGGAGTAGTAACCTCTAAAGACATATACGGTTCAAGTAATACCGGGATACCCTGCATAAAAGCCCTTTTAAAACACCCGGAAGCAGCAAGTTTAAAGGCTAACTCTGAAGAATCAACATCGTGGTAAGAACCATCGATCAGGTTGACTTTTACATCAACTACCGGATATCCAGCGTAAATTCCTCTTTGCATCGCCCCAATAACACCCTTTTCAACTGCCGGAATATATTCACGGGGAATTTTGCCACCAGTAATCGAATTCTTAAACTCAAAACCTTCTCCGGGTTTTGCCGGTGATATTTCCATAACCACATGACCGTATTGACCACGACCACCAGTTTGTTTGGAGTGTTTATAGTCTTGGGTAACCGTACTTAATATCGTCTCTTTATAGGCCACTTTAGGCTGACCAACTACCGCTTCAACGCTAAACTCATGCTTTAAGCGGTCAACAATAATTTCGAGATGCAATTCGCCCATACCGGAGATAATCGTCTCATCAGTCTCAGGATCAGTATGCACAACAAAAGTTGGGTCTTCTTCAGCTAACTTCAATAAAGCCTTAGATATCTTATTCTGATCAGCTCGACTTTGAGGTTTAGCACTAATCGACATTACCGGTGCTGGAAACTCAATTGCTTCTAAAAGTATTGGCTTATCCACGCTAGATAATGTATCACCGGTTGTAGTATGATCTAAACCAATAATTGCCGCAATGTCACCGGCGTAAATAGTAGAGCGACTTTCGCGCTCGTTAGCATGCATCTGCAAAATCCTTCCGACTCTTTCCTTTTTATCCTTAGTAACATTGAGAATATAAGAACCAGCATCAAGTTTACCAGAATAGACTCTAAAATAAACCAACTTACCCATATGGGGGTCAGTTTGAACCTTAAAAGCTAGAGCTGAAAAAGGTTGATCATCAGACGGAAACCGCTCAATGGCTTTTTCGGGATCTAAGGGATCAGTTCCTTTTATTGATGGCTGATCAGACGGTGCCGGAAGATATAAGATTATAGCATCCAGCAATCTCTGAACACCTTTATTCTTAAAAGCTGAACCGCAAAGTACTGGAACAATTTCATTAGCAATAGTTCCCTTGCGAATTGCCGAGATTAACTCCTCAGATGTGATTGCATCTTCAGATTCAAGATACTTCTCCATTAAGGAATCTTCTAGCTCAACAGCCTTTTCAATCATGATATGGTGATATTTTTTAGCAATTTCTTTATAGTCATCAGGAATATCTTCAATATGAAAATTTTTTCCTAAGGATTCATCATCGTAGATATAGGCTTTCATTTCAATAAGATCAACAATGCCACGAAATTTATCTTCAGCTCCAACTGGAATCTGCAAGGAAATTACATTGGCTCCTAAATCAGATTCAATATTTTTAACAACATCAAAAAAATCAGCCCCAACCCTATCCATCTTATTTACAAAAGCAATTTTAGGCACTTCGTATTTATTAGATTGATGCCAAACCGTCTCTGATTGAGGTTCAACTCCTCCTACAGCGCAAAATACAGCCACTGCTCCATCTAGAATTCTTAAGCTTCTCTCAACCTCAACAGTAAAATCTACGTGTCCAGGAGTATCAATAATATTAATTCTGTTATCCCCCCAATGACAGGTAGTAGCAGCTGAGGTAATGGTGATCCCTCTCTCCTGCTCCTGCTTCATCCAGTCCATTTGGGCTGCCCCATCATGAACCTCACCGATTTTATGAGACCGGCCGGTATAAAAGAGAATTCTCTCGGTTAAGGTGGTCTTGCCAGCATCAATGTGGGCCATAATACCTATATTTCTTACTTTCTTTAACTCTACTTGACGACTCATATCTACTCCTATTCTACAGTTTTACGCTGATATCTTCCTGAATATTTCTAAAACGATGAACGCTATTATACTGAAAACCCTGGAATAAATCAACTTTTTTTTGAAAAAAGTTAAATAGCCTAAAAAGTTTACTTAAGGCTCAAGGGAGGTAAAAATGGCTAAGATTAATCAAACCAAAAACCATATTTGCGGCCAGTTTGGCCGCTAACCACTATATGCTTATCAGGGGCAAGTCGCAGGGCTTCATGAATTGACTTATCAAAAGTATAAAGTTCAACGTGCTTTCCATAACGCTCCTTAATTTCGCCGATAACCTCAGCGAAATCAGAGTCTCCGGAAATCAGGGCAACAGTATCGTAATGGTCTTTAACTGCATTTGAAAACATATCCAAAGCAATTTTAACATCAATGCCCTTTTGCACCCATCCACCCTGAACTTTAACTAATCTTCCTAATTTAACTTCAAAATAAGGAATATTTATTTTAAGCCGTTTTAAATATTCTTGTTGCTCCTGGTAAGTTTGAGGATTTTCCTCCTGACTCAGACGCGAAGAATAGTAGTAAGCACGAATTAGCTGCCTCTTCCCGGTTATCCAGTGAATTATATTCTTCCAGTTAATATCGTTGCGCCTAATCGTCTTTTTCTTACCTAATAAATCTCTCATCTTTGACACTACATATTCAGCATCAATAAATATCATTAATCTTTTCATCTCTTTCTCCTTTTTTCTTTTTATCTCGGTTGCCTGAACGCATCATTGATTATCTTCTCTTTATTTTAAGTAAGCTTTTATTATTTTTTGCTCTTGAACCGGTTTATCTCCTGGGCCAACAGCTGTGTTTTCGATTTTCTCAACGATATCATAACCTGAAATAACCTCACCAAAGATAGTATGCTTCATGCTAAGCCAAGGAGTTGGAATCGTAGTAATAAAGAACTGACTACCGTTAGTATTCGGCCCAGAATTTGCCATAGCCAAAATTCCCGGCTTACTAAATTTTACTGCACTGCTAACTTCATCCTTAAAAGGTGCTCCCCAAAGTGAACTTCCTCCGGTTCCGGTTCCGGTAGGGTCTCCTCCCTGAATCATAAAATTTTTTATTACCCGGTGAAATATTATTCCCTGATAATAACCCTTCTCAGCTAAGCCAATAAAATTCTCACAAGCCTTTGGGGCAACATCAGCCATTAGCTTAATCTCAATATCGCCTTGATTAGTCTCTAAAATTACTATTTTTTCTTCCATACCTGCTCCTTCTCCGTAAATGTTACCAATAAACATACTAACTATTAGTAAAACAAAAAACTTACCTTTTAGTTTCATATATTAAGCCCCCTCTAATCTAGGCCAATATTAACCAGACTCTCATAAAATGAACGATAATCTTCTCTCTTGTCGCTATTACGCAAAGCCATAGCAGCTCTAGGGTGTTCATTCATCATTCCCGATATTGCATAAGGAATAATATAGCCCCATTCTATTTTTTTTCTTAGTGGAATAAATTCCTTAGATATTAAATCTAATATTGGCCGTAAATCAAATTTGGGATTCTTTAAAAAACCAACTAATAACTCTAGAGGGCAATTCCCGGCAGCCCGACCAATTCCATAAACCGTGCCGTCAAGATAATTAGCATCGTGGATAATCGCTTCGATAGTGTTGCCAAAAGCAAGCTGTTGATTATTATGTCCGTGGAATCCTACCTCAGCCCGTTTAACAATATTCCTAAAAAGCTTTACTAAACGCTCAGTGGTTTCCTGATATAGAGCACCAAAACTATCGACAATATAAAGTGCATTAATTTTACTTTCTTTTTCAATCTGTTCCAAAGCCTCTTCTAACTCTTTACCCTGATCCCGGGAAATCGCCATAATATTAATAGTTGTCTCATAGCCTTTATCTGCAAGGTGATTAGCCATGTGTATTGCTTTATCAATATCTTTAACATATGAGGCAACCCTAAACATATCGACCGGACTCTCACTTGCCGGTTTTACATCTTCTAAATCTACCCGTCCAACATCAACCATGACTGAAATCTTAGTCTTAGACTCTATTCCTTTTATTACTTTTTGGATATCTTCATCATCACAAAACTTCCAAGCTCCGTACTCAGAAGGTGAAAATAATTTTCGAGAGTTCTTGTAACCCACCTCTATATAATCTACGCCAGCAGCTGAAAGGGCCTTGTAAACCTCCCGAACAAAGCGATGATCAAAATCATGCTTATTAATAAGCCCTCCGTCACGAATTGTGCAATCCAATACTTTAATTTTCTCTCTAAACATCCTTCCTCCGATAATAAAAATTTAGTGAATTAAATTTCGGCTTGATTTATTAGTTTGCGGTAATACTCAACACACCCGGCACAAGTTAAATCCTTCTGACTCCACTTAGGGTGATCTTTCTTTATAAGATCAAGTAAGTACTCTTCGGCCTTAGCATGCTCCAGAGAATGTGCCTCGTGAATCATCCTTCCGCAGATCTGGCATTTATATTTTTTGCCTCCGGTAAGGGCATTTTTTATATTATTAAAAAAGTTTTTAATCATGGTTGTTTTGCTATGAAAGCTATCTTGAGGGTGGTACGAACTTCATCCTGCCAAGGCCAAAACATAGCAGCTACAATAGTATTGCCGGCTTCTTTGGTAAATAGGGTTTGGTTTTCGCGAACTCCGCCGTATTTTTTAGTTAACTCTGCGTCCTCTTGACTAGGTGCTATTCCAACGGCTTTTTTGACTGGCCCTAAGAGCTCAGTACATAGTTTCAACCACTGGTCATTATCCTTAGTATAAAATACAATTTCATAATAATTATCAGCGACAAACCTTTCTTCGTAAACATTTAAAGTCTTACACTTCTCAATAACTTCTTTTATTTCCATAACTATTGCTCCTCACTTTTTACTTTATCCTCTGCTTATAGACATTATCCTTAAAATTTAGCCTTAGTCAACCCCTCAATCAAAACCACTATATATCCGGCCAAAGCCTACTCCCGAAATGGTTTTTGACTGATATTCTTTTCGAAGTTTTGCCACCGCACTCTTTAAATCCTCACTTTGGATGCCATTTTTTAAAGACAGATAGGCTTCAATAAAGGCAGCCAATTCATCAATTCCCTTGATCAACTCCCCATCTCTTTGTCTAGTGCCATTTCTTCCGCTAATATTAGCAAACTCATTTTCGGTAAACATGCGCATATCCGAATGCCAAGTTTCAGGAATTAATTTATATATCTTTGCTTCCATCTCACTCTGCTCATATTCTTTGATTAAATCAGCTATTCCTTCAACGGCTCTTTTTACCGGGTTAATTACATCTCGAGTAAGAACTTCCGGTAAATCATGAAATAATCCGGTAAAATAATTATTTATCGACCGTTTACTATCAGCGCCTATTTCTAAAGAAAATAAATAAGCTAACATCGCCACAATCAGCATATGCCCTAAAACTGAGGTCTTAGGAACCCGATACAAATGGCTCCAGCGTATTTGAAATCGTAGCTGCCCGCAAATATCTACAAAGTCTTTCAAATCTTGTGAATCTAGTAGCTTTTGCATACTCCCTAAATCCCTATACTTCTCTTGTTTAGTACGAATGTCTTCTTTTATTTCTTCAATTGCATAACCTTGGGGATTAGCACGTTCAATAATATCAAACTCCCACTTAGTAGCGTAAAAATGGGCAGCGCTTATAATCCTCCTGTTTAGGTTACGCTCAGAATCATTTAAATACTTTTTAAACCTTCCACAAAAACCCTTACCTAGTGAATCAATAACTGGACTTAGCTTTTCATAGACCCATTGGTTTAATTTTTTATATTGTTCCTTATTACCCTTTATCCGATGGAATAATGGTGGTTTTAAATCAGTAATTACAATTCGCTGAAGAAACTCAAAAATCCCAGCCTCAATTACCTCAATCCAATCAAAGCCTTCTGTTTGGTTATCTTCTTCACATTTACCCAAACAATAGGCAATAATCATTTTGTGTGCCTGTTTGTCTAATTCGGTTAGCTCAACAGTGCGGATCTGATCATTCCAACGCTGCATCGGTGCAGCTTCATAAATTTTTAAAAGCAGTGGCTTTGTTATCATTGATGTATTATATCACTGATTCTCTTCCTTGCCGTTAGATTTTTTTACCGTTACATGACCAACCATTTTAAGAGTTGCATCATCAATAACTGCATAAATACAAGGAATAACAATTAAAGTCAAAGCAGTAGCACAAATTATACCCCAAACAATAGTTAAAGCCATCGGGCGCAAGAAAGGATCTCCGCCCCAAATCCCATAGGCAGTAGGCACCAAGCCAATGGCAGTAGTTATCGTTGTTAATAAAACTGGCCTTAACCTTAATCGGCCGGCTTCAACTATAGACTCTCGACGACCAAAGCCCTTACGGCGTAGATTATTAATAAAGTCAACTAAAACAATGGAGTCATTAACCACAATACCCATAAGACCAATAGCTCCCATCATCATAAAAAAGCTTAAACTTAAACCATGAAAGAAAAATGCCCATATAACCCCAATAAAACCAAAAGGAATAGCCATCATAACTACAATCGGCTGAATTAAAGAATTAAAATTGGCAGCTAAGATTACAAAAATTAGAAATAAGGCCAAGACAATGGCCGTCATAAAATTCTTGGCTGTTCTGGCATTCTCTTTTTGCTCTCCGCCATATTGGATTTTATAGCCCGGGTAGCCTTTAAATATATCCTTAAACTCTTTCTGGATAATTTGATTAGCCGATAGAGAAGTAATATTTTTATTATCGACATCAGCCCTAACGGTTATTACTCTTTTTCCGTCTAAATGCTCAATGCGAGATAGAGCAATTCTATCTTCTATGCGAGCCACTTTATTTAAAGGTATTAAGTTGCCAAACTTATTGGGAATAAGAATCTTATTAAAAGTATCTTTATCCTCACGATACTCCTGAGGAAAACGAACTAAAACATTTATCTCTTCTTCGGCTTTAACCGGTTTAATTGAAGTAGCTACACCTCCTTTAAAAGCATTGCGAATAGATGAAGCGATTTGGCTTACCGAAAGGTAAGTCTTTGCCGCCATATCTTCTTCTACCACGACTCTAATCTCACCCCGACCCAATTCATAATCGGAATTAATATCCGAGACCCCTTTTAAATCCTTTAAGTAAGCTGATATTTTTTTTGATGCTTGCTCTAAAACAGGAAATTCTTCACCTCTTAACTGTATCGATATTGGCTTGCCAACTGAAGGACCACCTCTTTCTTTTTCAAAATAAATCTTCTCAAACCCTTTAACATCTTTAGTCGCCTCCCGCAGGCCGTCAATTATTTGAGAAACTTTTCTTTTTCGCTGGGTATAAGGTGTAAGAAATACGGTTATTTGAGAAACATGACTTCCTGATTTTCCCGAAGAGTCATGCCTACGAGCATCACCTGATGAACCTACCCGAGTAGTATAGGCATCTAGCTCTTGCTTAGGTAACTCCTCTATTATTTGCTCAATTTGAGTGATTAATTCATTGGTAACAGCTAGGTTAGTTCCCACTGCTACCTCAGCTTTAATATTGAATTCTTCTATTCCCTCTTCAGACTTAAATAACACAAATGGCATACTTTTGGCTAAAAGAAAAGTTCCCAGTAAAAGTATGACTAACCCCAATAAAACCCAATAGCGTTTATTTAACGACTTATTCACTAATTTGGTATAAAAACTAACCATATTTTTAAACCAGTGGGTCTCTTTCTTCGACTTATGCTTCTTATCCTGGCGAACAAAATCAGCAAAGTGAGATGGCAGGATTACCACTGCCTCAAATAGAGAACACCCCAAAGCAATAACTACAACTAAAGGTATCCCCCAGATAAACTTCCCTAGCATACCTTTCATAAACAAAAGCGGACTAAATGCTGCTATGGTAGTAATAATGGTGGTAGTAACCGGCTTAACCACCTCCTGAGTCCCAATAATTGCCGCCTCTTTAGGAGAAAAACCATCTTCTAAATAACGTGAGCAGTTTTCGGCAACAATAATTCCATCATCTACTAACATACCCAATACTATTATTAGACCGAACATAGTAATCAGATTGACGCTTAAGCCAAAAAAAGCCATTAAAGCCAAGGTAGCCGAAAAAGCTATTGGAAGACCTAAGGCCGTGAGAATGGCAATTCTATAATTTAGAAATAATAACAGGACACAGCAAACTAAGCATATTCCAATAATGCCATTATTCTTTAAAACCCCTAGCCGACGTTTAATATAGTAAGATAAATCATTAATATATGAAACTTTTAGCTTAGGATTTGATTGCTTTATAAAACTATCAGTTTCTTTTTTTGCTAAATCAACTATCTTTACAGCATCACCGGTTGATCGTTTAACTAAGGTAAGATTAATCGAGCGAGTACCAGAACTCTTGCTAATTGTATCTTCATCTTCAAAGGAAAATTTAACCTCAGCTACATCTTTTATCCGTAGCCAATTACCTCCTTCGTTAGCCCGAATAATTACATTCTCAATTTCTGCCTTAGTATGGAATTCTCCGGTTGTTCTAATACTAAACTCTTTTCCTCCATAAAGTTTTCCGGCCGGAGTACTAATATTTTTCTTAGCTAAAGCATCTATTACTTCCTCTAAGCTTAGATGGATTTCTTGTAATTTTTCAGGGTCGACCTCAACCCAAACTTCTTTGTCTCGATATCCTACTTTTGTTACCGAGGAAACCCCCTGGACATCTTCTAAGACATCTTCTAGGGCATCAGCAACGTCTTGAAGTTCTGTTTCTGATAAATCTCCGCTTAAAGCAATTTGAATTACCGGTATTTCACCTGATCCGGCCTCAGTTACAACCGGATCATCTTCTACCTCCCGAGGTAGATTTCTAACCCGATCAACAGCATCGCGAATATCATCAACAACTTTATCTTTATCCTTAACATCCTGACTGATCTCTATTTTAATGCTTGATACATTCACCGACGAAGAAGAAGTCATCTCTTCGATACCGTCTACTCCTTTAAGTTCCTTTTCTATAGGAATAGTGACTAATTTCTCCACCTCCTCTGGTGCTGCACCGGGATAAAAGGTAGATATCGATACCCGATCAAACGATACATCGGGAAAAGCCTCTTTTCTTATTTGATGAATAAATATGGTATAAAAACCGGCAATCAGAATAAATACCGATATCAAATTAATTAAGAGTGAATGCTTTACTGAAAATTCTGAGATCTTCATAATTAAACCCTTATAAAGG
>Ga0075120_10001701_pt1 | contig 16931 bp, 17 predicted proteins | sample AntAceMetag02UKL_FD_69792 | JGI IMG/M metagenome (GOLD analysis project Ga0075120, IMG submission 69792) | Saline lake microbial communities from Ace Lake, Antarctica - Antarctic Ace Lake Metagenome 02UKL | ecosystem: Environmental > Aquatic > Non-marine Saline and Alkaline > Saline | place... | reverse complement strand
AGGGACGTTGTCCCCAACGTCCTTTTGTTTTTCTCCAGCTCATTCCCTATTTCTCTTGCTCGCTCGCCCTCCCGAAATGCGCTCACTCTCCGCTTGGCCTGTGGGGACACAGGCCCTCCCAAGAGGGCATAAAGGGCCACCTCCTTTGTCGTTGTCCCAGCACTCCAAAATATCGGCGAACATAGAAAGCTGAACATCCCATATTGAAGATGGGGTAAACACCCCATAGCGCTGATTCGTTCTTTCGCCTATCGTTCAAGCCAACAAAGAAGGAGGCTGCAGTATGAGTGGTAAAACAGATGTAGTAAAAGGCCGAATCAAGGAAGCTGCCGGAGCGCTGACCAACAACAACGATCTGCGCAAGGAAGGCAAAGCCGATCAAGTTGCCGGCAGGACCAAGGAAACCGTACGGAAAGCCGTCAACGACATTAAAGCCGCCGCCCATCAAAGTATCAATAAACTCAAGGACGACTGAAAGAGTCGTGAACCATAGAATCGGGGCGGATAATAAAAATGCCGCACCGAAAAAGGAGCCGTTATGTTAGGCACTATTTTACTGATTGTTCTTATCCTGATGCTTATTGGGGTATTCCCCGCATGGCCGCACAGTCGTAGTTGGGGTTATTATCCAAGCGGCGGACTGGGGCTGCTAGTGGTCATCATCATCGTGCTGCTTTTGCTGGGTAGAATCTGATCTGAAAAATAAATCGTCTTGAAAGGAGGCCGTGCAGTCAAAGCACGAAACGGGTCGTTCAACAAATTATATAGAAAGAAGGTAGAATTATGAAAATTAGTTATCCATTAGCCATTGCAGTAGCCGCAATAACCGTATTGTCCACAGGTATGTCTGTGAGCGCGTCTGATACAGATGCACGCATAGAATCTTCGTTCAAGAACAGCTTCGTCTATAAGACGTATCTGAGCGAAGATGATATCTCGATCAGTTCCAAAGAGGGCGTAGTCGTCCTGACGGGCGATGTCGTAAATAAAACCCATCGTCCCATGGCCCAGGACACAGCCGAGGCGTTACCCGGTGTCAAGAGCGTGGACAATCGCATTGAAGTCAAGGGAGAGCAGCCCTCCGAGTTTTCGGATGTGTGGGTCGGCACAAAAATTAAAACGATGTTGCTGTTTCATCGCAATGTCAGCGCCAGCAAAACGGAAGTTTACGTTTTGAGTGGTGTGGTGACGTTGAAAGGCGAGGCTTCCAGTCAGGCTCAGCTCGACCTGACTTCTGAATACGTAGGCGATGTGGAAGGCGTCAAAGAAGTTATAAACGAGATGACGGTGGTTGTGCCTGCCCCGGAGGAGCCGGAGCAAACCATGATGGACGTTATTGATGATGCCTCCATCACCGCCCAGGTCAAAGCGGCGTTGCTGATGCATCGCTCGACCAGTGCCCTGAGCACAAAGGTTACATCAAACGATGGCGTGGTCACCGTAAGTGGCGTGGCCGAGAACGAAGCCGAAAAAAGTCTGGTGAACAAACTCAGCGGAGACATTAACGGCGTGAAAAGCGTGGTCAACAATATGACCATCGAAGAAGAAGCTCCGAAGAACTAAGCGAATGGTTTGTTGCCGGCGGGTGCAGCGTGCACCTGCCGGCAATGAACTCAAAGCAGCGGGGTGGAGATTCTGGAGGTATTATGAGTCCTAGATTAATAGCAGCTGTTATCCTGATTGCGCTGGGCATCGTGGTGCTTGGGTACTCAGGTATAAAATACAAAACAAGAGGAACGCCGATCGATGTCCTTGGCGTTCATGTTGAAACCACACAAAGTCACTACATCCCGCCAGTGGCCGGGGCCTTGGCCCTGGTTGGCGGCATTGTGTTACTCGTTGTGAAAACAAAAAAAGTCTGAGAGGGGTCCTATGTCATTGATATCTGTTGTTATTACACTGGCTGTCGTGGGCGTGTTGCTTTGGTTGCTTAATACGTATATGCCCATGGACGGGAAAATTAAGAAAATTGTAAACATTGTCGTAGTTATCGCGGTAGTTCTTTGGCTTCTATCGGTCTTTGGCATCCTGAATCATGCTGGAGATATTAAGGTCCCGCAAATTAAATAGAAACGAACAAGCCCCCTCCAAAAATTTGCGGCTTTTTCGCAGTTTTGCCGTCTGATCTTCCAAGTCGTGATAGCGATTTTAACTAAAGCGGGGTGGCACCCGGCGATCAACAGGGAATCAGACCATTGCTGAATCAACCAACGTCCATTTTGGGTTGCGGGGAACCCACTTTGGACAGGTTGAAGCGGAAAATCAACGCTCCACCCATCCCGGAAGCCTAGCGTTCGACGGAAAAGAAGGGCCCGACTCCTTTTGAGACCCGATTTCGACGCTTTCTTGTTGCGCAACCAGAGAGAGTTCTCTAGCTTGTGCCCAACATAAAAACCCACGCATTGAAGATTCCAGCCGTGAAACAAAAAACCCATCCAGCCAAAGGAGTTGATGATTCATGACAACTCGCCTACCCCTCCACCTTCTACTTAGTCTTTTCCTCTTCGCGGGGGCCTTCTCCGGCTCCGCTCAAGTTCTGGTTTCCAAGTCCACCGGTCTCAAGGCACCCATTGACCTTTCCGGCATCACGCCCCCAACTTCCGACCAAGGCCGCATTTTTCTTCGCACCTTGGAGAATGACCTCAAGCGCTCGGGCTGGTTCACTCTCGCCCGGACAGGGCAAGGCGAATTTCGCCTGCTGGGAGAAACCGATCTCGACAGCCGTCAGATGAATTTCTCCGGCCAACTCTTCCGGACAGCCGAACAACGCGCCCTCCTGAGCAAGACCTTCCGGGGCCCCGTCGGCAATCCACAGGGCCTCGCCCATCAGGTGGCCGACGAGATGGTTGAAGCCGTGACCGGACGCAAGGGCATCGCCTCCACAACCATCGCACTGATCGGAACCTCCACCGGGAAAAAAGAGCTGTTTATGATCAATGCCGATGGCGGCGACCTGCGCCAAAACACCAGCGATCGATCCATCAGCATGGACCCCAACTGGCTCCCGGATGGCTCCGGCCTGATCTACACCTCCTACCTCAAAAAATACCCCGACCTATATAAAATCACGCTGAAAACAGGCGTGCGCGAACGTATTTCAAAATACAGCGCCATGAATATAGGCGGTGCCGTTTCCCCGGACGGTCGGCTCGCCGCCGTCGTACTGAGCGGGCGCGACTCCAAGCCCGGCAATCCACCGCTCACCAATCCGGAACTCTGCATTCTGGACCTTTCCAGCGGAAAGGTCACCGTCCTGACACGCACAAAAGACGCCAACGAGGCGAGTCCTTCTTGGTCGCCAGACGGGCAGCAGATTGTCTACGTCTCCGACCAGTCCGGGAAACCGCAGCTTTACCTCATCTCCCGAAACGGCGGGCAGCCCCGCCGCCTGACCAGCCGAGGCACTGAAAACACCTCGCCCGACTGGGGCCCCGGCGGCCTGATCGCCTACGCCTCGCGCCAAGGCGGGCGGTATGGGGTCCATGTGATTGACCCGAACACCCGGGAAATCACCACCCCGATCCAGGACGGCGCGGAATACGACTACGACGAACCCTCCTGGGCGCCGGACGGACGCCACATCGCGGCGACCCGGTCACAAAACTATTCTTCACAAGTGTACATTCTTGACACCATGGGCGATTCGCCGCTAGCTTTAACGAATCACAAAGGGGATTGGTATTCTCCTGCCTGGTCGCCAGGAAAATGAACGGCCGTAAACGGCAAGGCAAAGGAAGGGTCCGCATGAATCAATACAGAGTATGGTTACCGGTTATGATGGTTTGTCTGGTGCTTGCTTGCACCAATGGCTGCACGAAACGTCCGAAGGCCGCACACGGCGCAGGGGGGTTGGATACGGATCGCATTGACGTGATGGAGTCCGATATGTACGGCGCCGACTATCTTCCGGGCCGCCCTGATGAATCCGGACGCAACGTGGCTGACGGCCAGAGCCCGTTTGAGCCCGTATATTTTCCCTACGACAGCTCGCAGGTTGCCGAATCCGAACGCTTCAAACTCGACCAGGTGGCGGACCATCTGCGCAAGAACCAGAATGAGGGAATGATCCTCGAGGGTCACACCGATGAGCGCGGAAGCCGGGAATACAATGTGGCGCTGGGAGAACGGCGTGCCCTGGCGATACGTGCCTATCTGATCGGCACAGGCATTGATGGCAATCGGATTCAGACCCGGAGCTACGGCGAAGAAAATCCGGTGGCGTTCGGTCATGATGACGGCTCCTGGTCGCTGAACCGCCGCGGCGAATTTGTTTTGTTTTATTGAGCAGGCCCTTTTCCGGCGACATCGCCGAATGAGTGCTTCACCGATTTTTCGAACAACGAAACATCCGTCCTTACGGCGGATCTTTCTTGTCTCGAAGTCGGTAGAAGTAGCCGTCCGCTCGCCGAGCGGACGGATATGGAACAATCGATTAATCCCTGGAGGGCGAGCGTCCTCGCGAGCCGTCTGAGAGGTCATGCGGAACAACAGGATAGACCAACGTCCGCGGCTCAGCCGGAGGCATTCGCCCTACCATGATTCGTCTCGCCAAGCTGCTGAATATCGAACAGATTGCCCGGATTGAACAGCCCCTTCGGATCAAACACACGCCTCAGTTCCATCCATTCGCGCAGCACGGATTCACCCACCATGAGCTTCAGAAACGGCACTTTCAGTTTGCCGATGCCGTGTTCCGCCGAAACCGTTCCGCCCCAACCCACCACCCGAGCGGCCCAGTTCAGATATAATTTTTTCCCGGCCTCGTACTCTCCCGGATCACGCGGGATGATATTCACATGCACATGATTGTTTCCGATGTGCCCGAAAATCACATACTCCAGGCCCGAGCGCTCCAAGTCCGTCCGATACATCCGCATCATCTCTTCCAAACGCTCGTCGGGCACAGCCATATCCGTGCCCAACTTGACTAAGCCCGGATGCGTCTTTTTTCGTTCGGCGATCAAGCCGTTTATCGTCTCCGGAACGGCATGACGAAACAGGCGCATGCGTTCGCGCTCTTTCGGTTGATCGGCAATCCAGGCGTCCTCATCCTGCAGGCCATGCCGCTCCATGCAGCCGCAGAGTTCTTCCAACGCCTGTTCCAGCCGCTCCTCTTCCCCGTGATATTCCACATACACCGCACTGCGCCACGCCTCGTTCAGCATCGGCAGATCATCCATCATCCCTCGATCATGACGCCTGCGCAGCAGATTCAACGCGGAACCATCAAAATATTCCAACGCCGCCAAAACATCCGTTCCCCCTCCACCCTGAAGGGCGCGGACTTCCTGCACGAATCGCCAGGCGGCTTCTTCCTCCGGAAGAAAAACCATCACACCCCAAATCGCTTTCGGGAGGGGAAGCAGCCCCAGCGTAATTTCCGTAATGACACCCAGCGTACCCTCCGCTCCGATGAAAAGGTCCGTCAGGTCCATGTTCGGATCGAGAAAATACCCCGCCGCGCATTTCGACACCTTCGACTGGACTCCCCCGGGCAATCGACCCGTGAAGACGGCACCCTGCTCCGAGTGCATGGTGAATTCCCCGTGGTGCGCAACAGACTCACCCCTCCGCATCGAGAGCACCTCGCCCCGATGCGTCACCACGCGAAGCCCGTACACATGGGCACGCATGGATTGATATCGGAACGTACGCGCGCCCGAGGCATTGCAGGCCGCCATTCCACCTAAAGACGCGGTGGTCTCCGTGGGGTCCGGCGAAAAAAAGTAAGGCCCACTCTTCCTGAAACGCACCAAGGCCTTCAAGGATTCCTCATCCCAATTCGTCGTATCAAACGCGACCTCTTCGACACAGCGCTGCAGGTCGCAAAGCAGTATACCCGGCTCCACGGCTAACCGAAAAGCCCCAGCGGCCTCGTCGAATCGCAAGGCCCGGATGCGGTTCATGCGGGAGAGATTGAGAATCCACCCGCCATTCGGAACCGCCCCCGCCGTGATTCCCGTTCGCGCGCCCTGCACCGTCAGCGGCCTGTTTTTTTCCCACGCCTCGCGAACCACCTCCAACACCTGCGCTTCCGATTCTGGAAAACAGATGCCCTCCGCCTGCCCAATCAGTCTGGACTCATCCTTCAGGTAATCGGCGTACTCATTGGAAAGCCCTTGAATAAACAATGAACATACTCCTTGTTGCTGGCGATCCGTGTCCGCGCCGTCCCTTATGCCTAGTCCATGCGGCGGTACACCTTTTCATCCACCGGAATCAGCATGCGGTAGGTGGAGCCCTTCCCATCCTCACTCTCCACTTCCAACCGCCCTCCCAGTTCCATTATATTTCCGCTGACAATGCCCATGCCCATGCCCCGTCCCGAATACATGGTGGGCATATCCGCCGTAGAAAACCCGGGATTCATGATCAGCTCAACCACATCCACATCCACCACGTCCACTCCGATGAGGCCACGCTCACGCGCCTTACGGATGATTCTTTCCCGCTGCAACCCGCGCCCATCATCCTGAATCGCCACACAAAGCACGTTCTGCTCAATGCGTGCCGAAAAATGGAGTGTGCCGCACGCCAGCTTTCCCTGCCGAAGGCGTTCCTCCGCACCCTCAATGCCGTGATCCAACGCATTTCGAATCAGATGCGCTAAAACCACATTCAGCTTTCGAGCATAAGACCGCCTGATTTCGAGCGCATCGGTCTCCGCAAAAAATTCCACTTCCTTGTCCAGCTCCTTCGCTGCCTTGGCGGTTAGTTTCCGCACGTTGTCGCCCATCGTTTTCAGAGGTACATACTGCTCCGAGTCGTCCACCTCCACCACAGGAAGAGCCGGGATATTTACGCGCAGTTGCCAGCGAATATCCGAAATCAACTCGATCAGCGCATCAAAACCGGCCGCCGCACCCGTGCCCCCTCGAAATAGATCCGCATAGCAATTGCGGATAACCACCAGCACGTCCGACAGAAGGCCGAAGTCACATCCATCCGGGCGCGTTTTTCTTCGAGAGGCGGCCACTAGCGTGGACTTCAGCTCGCCGATCAACCGTTGCAGCCCATCCGGAATCCTCCACCCCTCGGAATGAATGATCTGATGCAGCAACTCCACCGCACGCTGGGCCGGCCCGCCAAGCTCCCTGTTTTTTTCCAACTCCCGCAGAGTCGCTCTCAATTCATCGAGCACATCCCGGGCCTGGCGCGCTGCCGGTGCTTTCAAAAAACGCTCATCCAGTTGGTCAAGCGTGTCCTGATGATGCGAAAGATAGTCGTCCTCCGTGCCGGGACCGGCGGATTTCTGTCCAATCAGTTCTGACAATTCGCCCAGTTTGACGTTCACCATGCGGATCAACTCATCAGCATCCCGTCGGATGTCTTCTTCCGGAATATGAATATCGCCAATGATCTGCAACGTAAAATCAATCACGGTGTAAAGCAAATCCAAATGCGTACGATCCGGCTGGATGTGCTCTTTCAGAAACAATTCCAGCAGGTCCTCCACGTTATGGGCTACGTGCGCCAGCGTGGAAACGCCATCGAAGTCCGCGCAGGCCTTTACCGTATGAAACTCCCGCATCAAGGTCGAAATCAGCCCGAAGTCCGCCGGCACGCCGTGTTCAATCTGTTCTTCCAAACGAAAGATGCAGTCGGCAATGGATGCCATGCGCGAACGAATGTCATCCAGAAACAGATGCTCCAATCCTTCGTCCTGATTTGCCGCTTCGTCTTCCCGGTCCATAGCTGTTACCGCGCTCCTTTTGCCGTGCCGTGCTCGTTATCCGTTACCATTCTCTGCCCAGCGATGATAGTTTTTTTAAAAAGGATGTTGCAATGACAATTACGCTCCTTTCTAATACGCAACAAGTAGTGCAAAAGCAAGACAACCCAGCCGATCAGGATAATACTTTATGAGCAACACTCCAGGCAGCTCGATACGTTTTCTAAGCGTGGACGACTCCTTTTCCATGCGACGGGTGATTGAGATCATGCTGAAGCGTTGCGGCATTACCCAGCTTTACTTCGCCAAGGGGGGACAGGAAGCCGTCGACTTGGTTCGCCAGTATCAGTATGACGCCGTGTTCTGCGATTGGAACATGCCGGATATCTGCGGGCTGGAAGTGGTGAAAGCTGTCCGCGAGCTGCCCAACTACGACGACGTGCCAATCATGATGTGCACCTCGGAACGGTTCAGGCGTGAGGTCGTCAGCGCCGTTTCTGCCGGGGCCAACAACTACATTGTGAAGCCTTTTCAGATCAATGTGTTCCGACGAAAACTGGCCGACATGCTCGAAGCCAAATATCCCGAACTGGCCGTGGACCTCCGCCAACAATCGGACACCCAGGAGCAGGCCGCCACACCCGTGGCCGACGATACGCCCACGCCCTCCCCCGAGTAAGACACCCCGGACGCGCTCTCCGCCCGTCATTCGTTCAACTTGGACAATACTGTTCAAACGCTTCTCTACCGCCTGTTAGAAACTGAGATCGCCGGCGATTTTATACATGCTTCCATCCCGCAAGACCTGAAGCTCTCGGCCCGGAAAGGCGATCGGCAGTTTTTCCCTGAGTAGATCAACCACTTCTTCTTCCAGTTGCTGCTTCACGGATTCCTCTACGCCAACCAGGGTGGACATGCGCACTTCCACCACGTAGCCCCGCCCATGCTCCGATCCGTAGCCGGCGCTGAAGGCCGCTCCGATGTTGAACAGGCCGTCATGCTCCCGGTTGGACGTGGCACCTCGTTCGGGGCGCGACGGATGCAGGGGATAGTCCCCGCCGTACCGCTCTTCCAGCACATCGTCTATTTCATCAAAAACACGCTTGAGGCGTTTTTCCCATTTCTGCAGGCGTGGGCCTTGAAAACTCATGGTAGAAGTTGCTCCTGAAAATCCGTTGAGCGCGGGGGTTAGCTTTTTTTATGCACAAAACAACGGCGTACCCGTCGTTGTTTGTTCAGGCATCTTTGAAGAGCGGGAGGGCCACATGGAAGGCGGCGCCGTGCCCTTCTTCCGACTCCACCCAGATGCGGCCCTTCTGAGCCACCGAGGCCATCCGGCAGAAGGTCAGCCCCATGCCCACACCGTATTTTCTTCCATCCGTGCGCGAGGCCGCCTGAAAGAATTTTTCGAAAATGCGTTCGAGGTCAATAGCCCGTATGCCGGGCCCGTTGTCGGACACGGTGAAGATGCCCTCGTCGCCTTCACGGCGCAGCGAGAGCGTCACACAGATTCCTTCGGAGGTATGCTTGAGCGCATTGGAAATCAAGTTCTGAAGGATGCGACGCAGGAGTTCCTCGTCGGCGTAAACGAAGAGGTCTTCCGGCGGCGGATCGTACTTCAGAATAATGGCAGCTACCTCGGCCTGCAATGTGCAACGCTGCCAGATGCCTTTGGCCAGAGCCGTGGCACAGACCCGCTCCGAATGCACCGGCATTTCTCCGCTCTCCAGTTTCGATACATCTAAAATACCGCGCACCAGACGAATCATTTCATTCGAGGCCTCGTTGATGTTGCGGAGATTCTCGTTGAGCATTTCGTCGTTCATGATCCCGGCCGTGATGGCCTGCTGCGTGAGCGCGCAGGTGGCGGAAACGATGGTCAACGGGTTGTTGAGATCGTGTACGATCATATTGGACAGAGAATCGCGTATCTGTTCGGCCTTTTTGAGGTTCGCATAACTTTCCTGAAGATCGGCGTAGAGCTGCTGCTCGCGGTCGTGCGCCCATTTTTTGCCCAGCGAGGAAAGGAGGCGCGACTTCAGCAGCGTGGCATTGAACGGCTTGGTCAGATAATCATCCGCACCCAGCTCAATGCACTTGGCCGCGCTCGACATTTCATCCAGCGCCGTGATCATGATCACGGGGATGGCGACGTGACGTTCGTGGTTCTTCAGGCGGGTCAGCACTTCCACACCATCTGGATCCGGCATCATGATGTCCAACAGAATCAAATCCGGCGGCGACTGCTCCACCATTTCCAACGCCCGCGCACCATTTTCCGCCACGACCGGGCGATACCCCATGGTCAGCACGAAGTCATGCAGCACGTTGCGGTTCATCTCCATATCATCCACGATGAGCACAGTGGCGGTCGGGGTTTTGCTTTTCTCGTTCATCATGAGCCATTCCTTTTATGATTCGGCAGGTATTCATCCAACAGTTCAAACAGCTTCGCGCAACGGATCGGCTTGGAAACGTATGCCGAGCAGCCCGCTTCCAGGCAGTCTGCTTCGGAGTGCGACGATGTATTGGCCGTCAGGGCGATGATCGGGGTAGTTCGGTACCGCTCTATTTTCCTGAAGGCCCTAGTCGCCTGAAACCCATCCATCACCGGCATGCGTATATCCATTAGGATCAAATCAGGACGGTACTCCTCCGCCATTTGGAGCGCTTCGCGTCCGTTGCAGGCCCCGCGCACTTCATGGCCCTGAATGCTCAGCATATCCAGCACCATTTCCAAATTGGTAGGGTCGTCCTCCACCACCATGATGCGGCACTTGGCCACACCGGTACCACTGGGCTCCGCGTCCTGCGTGATCGCAGAGGGCAGGCACTCCGCATCATGCGAAATCGGCAGGGTAAACCAAAAACAGCTTCCGCGCCCGGGCTCACTCTCCGCAAAAATTTGCCCCTTGTGCAATTCCACCATGCGCTTGGTCAGTGCCAGGCCGATTCCGGTGCCGCCAAGCTGCTGATCACGGGCACGCTCCGTCTGATAAAAATCGGAAAAGACTTTTTCGATGTCGTCTTTCTTAATGCCTACGCCAGAGTCGCGCACCTCCACGCGGATCGTCTCTTCATTCTCCGGCAGAACCCGGATATCAATGCGCCCCTTGGAAGGGGTGTATTTGATGGCGTTGGAGAGGAGATTCAGCATGATCTGCTTCCACTTTCGGCGGTCGGCCTGAATGGTGCCAATGGCAGGATCCACAAACGTGTTCACATCGAGATCCCGCTCCTTGAACTGCGGATTCAACATCGTCTGCGTGGCATAAATAAACTCTTCCACCGGGATGTTTTCGAGCGTCAGGTCCATGGTGCCAGCGTCGATTTTCGCAATATCAAGCAGGTCCGAAATCAGGGCCAGGAGATGCTTGCTGCTCGAATCAATCTGCTCCACGTAACTCAATTGTTTTTCATTCAGACCGCCAAAGAACTGCCCATGCAGCAAGTCGTTGAATCCGAGGATGGCGTTCAGCGGGGTGCGCAGCTCGTGGCTCATGGAAGAGAGAAAACGGTTTTTGTGCTGATTGGCCTGCTCAAGCCGCATATTGCTCAGCTCCAACTGACGCATGGAAGCACGCAATTCCTGCGTACGTTCTTCGATGGATTTTTCGAGGTTGACGCGCTCCTCCGCGATCTGCTGTTCCAAGGTACGGCGTTGACTCAGGTCCTGCGCGGTGCGCTGGTAGCGGTCGCTCATCTGTTTATAGACGCGATATAGCCCGGCCACATCCTCCAGGCGTATCAGCACCAGCGGCACGCTTGCATCTTCCAGTCGGAAGAGCATCATCCGGCAGAGGCGTTCGCTCGACCCCGGACTGCCGCACGGAAGAAAAGGCTTGTGCACAAAGGGAGAAAAGAAGGTCGGCAATCCGAACAGCAGCGTACGCTTCAACGCCTCCTGCATGTCCGGCTCGCTAAAGGCCTCGAACCGTTCAACCACGGCATGCCCGAGCACTTCGGCGGCGGAAAGACCCGTCCACTCCTCCAGCAGGCTGTTCCAATGGATGATATGCTGCGCCTCATCCAGGACCAGAAGGCCCATGCCAGCTCCGACCGCCTCCAGGGCGCCGGCCAAGTCCACCTTTCGCTCCGCCATCACCGTTCCTCTCCATCCATTTCAGGCACGCCCTCGGCGGGCGTCGCTGCCTGTATCAGAATCAATTCATCCACATACTCGCCTCCGCAGTCGCACGAAATGACATAGGCCCTTGCCACGGCCTGCCGAAAGGCGACCTCCAACTGCGACTCCACTGAGCCCCATTGTACCACTGGCGGATCAAAATGAAGCGTAAGCCTCGAAGTATCGGCATGCAGGAGCGAGGCCCAGCAGCAGGCCAGCAGCCCCTGCCCCGCCTCCAGGACCGCATCCATCTCCACAAACCGGTTGTGGTGCAGTCGCCAGGGTTCCCTCACCAACGCATTATGAAAAAACAACGCCATACGCTCGGTAAACATGACCTGCGTCACACCGCATAACACGCCCCGAAACGCCATATGAACCGATCCGCAGATGCGCGGCATGGTGGGAATCAAGTGGCCGATATCGCTCTGTGCATCCAACGGGACCACGGCATCCAGCGTCAGTCGCGTCGGTTTCGACGCCAGACCCGAAAACTGTTCCTCGGCTTGCTTCAGCGCTTCCGCCATCGCATCCGTGTGATATAGGCCGTTTAATAAAGATGAAGACATAGGCTGTTCCGAAATAACGCAGTGATCCTATAAAAAACAGGCCCATAAAAACAAGTTTTAGTTTTAACCATTCCCTTTCGTAAGGTACATTACAGATGTTTCAGCGATCGTTTCACCTGACCTGTGAGGGAATGAACTATGGCACGAATGGATGAACTGCTCAAACTCCTGGTCGATCGCGGCGGAAGCGACCTGCATCTTTCCACCAGTTATCGACCCTGCATCCGCGTCGATGGCGAAATGCACTTTCTCAAGGAATATCCCGTCCTCACCCACGAAGAAAACAAGGCCGTCATTTACGAAATCACCCCCGAGCGCAACCACGAGGAATTCGAAGCCTGTTTCGATACCGACTTTGCCTACGAGCTGAACGACTACGGGCGCTTCCGCGTCAACGTATTCATGGATCAGCGCGGCATCGGTGCTGTACTGCGACAGATTCCCTCCCAGATACCCACGCTTGAACAGCTCAACATGCCCGAAGCCATCCGCAAATTTTGTTTTCTCAGCAAGGGCCTCGTCATCATCACCGGTCCGACCGGCAGCGGAAAATCCACCACCCTTGCCGCCATGGTGGACCTGATTAATCGAACCCGCAAAGAACACATCATCACCATTGAGGACCCCATCGAATTCCTGCACCGTTCCAAGGGCTGCCTCATCAATCAACGCGAAGTGCACGCCCATACCCACAGCTTTGCATCCTCCCTGCGTGCCGCCCTCCGCGAAGATCCAGACATCGTACTCGTCGGAGAAATGCGCGACCTTGAAACCATTGAAATGGCCATTGAAACGGCGGAAACAGGACATCTCGTCTTCGGCACACTCCACACCAACACGGCCGCCACCACCGTGGACCGCGCCATTGATAAATTTCCCACCAATCGCCAAAACCAAATACGCACCATGCTCGCCGATACCCTCTGCGGCATCGTGGCCCAGACCCTCTGCAAAAAGAAAAACGGCGGGCGCATCGCCGCCACGGAGATTCTCGTGGTGACTCCCGCCATTGCCGCCAATATCCGCGAAGGAAAAACCCACCAGATTCCGTCCGCCATGCAGACCGGAAAAAGCTACGGCATGCAGATGTTCAACGACTCCCTCCTTCAGTATACCCTCGACGGCATCATCACCCCGCACGAAGCCTACCTGAAAGCCATCGAAAAAGATCTGCTCCAGCAAAAGCTGCACGAGGCCGGCATTGAGCTGGATCTGACACTGATGGATGTCTTCATTCCCGGCGATGAAAACACCCCGGAAGCCGACCCCGAAATCGGCGCCATCTATCAGGATATACGCGATGCCCTCGCCCATGACCCCAACGACCTGCCCGCCCTCCAGAACCTCGTGCTGCTCATGGCCGCGCACAACAATCCCAAAGCCCGAAACGGTGCCGAGGCCCTGAAAATCGCGACTAAACTCGTGGAAAAAAGCAAGGCCCCGTCCGCCCTAACCTACATCGCCCTAGCCGCCGCACAGGCTGAAAACGAACGCTTCCCTCAAGCCATCGACACTCTCAAGCTCGGGATCAAAGCCGCTAAAAACGAGCGCCGAAAAGACGTCGTAAACGAATGCGAAGAACACTTGGCCCTCTACCGCCAGAACAACCCCCTCCGCCTCTAACAGGCCGACGGGCTTGAGGCCCGCCATCCTGTTAGTAAACCACAGCGGGTACGCTGTGGCGTCTTGGAGGAATCGTAGCGGGGTGCTCTCCGAGCGCCCCGGGGTTCACGTCAACGGCTGGCGGAATTCACGGGAACGGTGGCGGACAATTTCGCCATTGCAGAGATAAATAACATCCTTCGATATGTTGGTGGCGTGATCGGCAATCCGTTCGAGATTCTGTATCACCTCAATCAGCGCAATCAGGGCCTGAGCATGCTCGGGTTGCCGCCCGATCTCCGACTCGATCAGACTCCGCCCCGTGCGCACCAGATCGTCCACCTCGTCATCCGATAGCCAAGTGATGCGCGCGAGCTCGGCATTCAGGTTGATCAGCGCGTCAATGCTGCGCGAGACCATGTGACGGGCCTTTTCGGCGATCAATGGGATGTTGAGATTGATTTCCGGCTGCAAAGCACCGGCGAGGCGGTGAGTCTGTTCGCCGATATTCACGGCGAGGTCGCCGATACGCTCCAGATCGTGATTGATCTTGAGAATGGCCACCACGTAGCGCAGGTCATTGGCCACGGGCTGGTGCAGGGCAAGAATCTTGAGGCATTCCTCCTCGACATCCACCTCGGCGTGATCAATTTTTCGGTCGGCTTCAATCACCTTCAGCGCCAGATCGGCATCGACCGTCATGACTGATTCCACCGCCAGACGCAGGTTGGTTTCCACCTCGGTGGCCAAGGTCAGAATCAGTTTTTTCAGTTTTTCAATTTCGCGGTTGAAATGTAGTTTCATCTTCATTTTCGTTTCCTTTTTTCTCCTATCGAGTGCCTTCTATCCGAAGCGTCCGGTAACGTAATCTTGGGTCTCCGAGAGGCGGGGCCGCTGAAAAAGAGTGTCGGTGGGGCCGTATTCGATTAGGCGGCCCAGATACATGAACGCGGTATAGTTGCTGGTGCGCGCGGCCTGCTGCATGTTGTGGGTAACGATGAGTATGGTGTATTCTCCCTTAAGCTGTTCCATCAGATCCTCGATTTTATTCGTGGCAATGGGATCGAGGGCGGAACACGGCTCATCCATGAGCAACACCTCGGGCTCCGAAGCGATGGCGCGGGCAATGCACAGCCGTTGCTGCTGACCGCCCGAAAGACCGAGCGCACTCTCGCTAAGCCGGTCCTTCACCTCCTCCCACAACGCCGCACCACGCAGGCTTTTCTCACACACGTCGTTTAATATGCTCTTATTGCGCTCACCATCAATACGCAGCGGATACACCACGTTTTCAAAAATGCTCATCGGAAACGGATTGGGTTTTTGAAAAACCATGCCCATGCGCTTGCGCAATTCGATCACATCCACGCCGGAAGAATACACGGAATCGCCGTTGAGAATCATATCGCCCTCGATGCGTACGATACTGAGCAGATCATTGATGCGGTTCACGGAACGCAGCAGCGTGGACTTTCCGCAACCGGAGGGACCGATCAGCGCCGTGACCTGTCCGCGCGGAATCTTCATTCGGATGTCGTGCAGCGCCTGCTTGGCGCCATACCACAAGCGAAAGTCGCGGATATCGAGAATGATTTCCTCCCGCTCGATAGCTTCATGTACGGCGGCCTCAAACGGTTCGCCGCGCGCGATGGCCTCAAGGCTTGCACCGGAAATCCCTCGGTCGGCGGTTTCGGCTTCGGGATGTATATGGCTGATTTCGTTCGGCATGATCCACTCCTTAAAAGGCTCCGGTTACGAATTTGCGTCGCAGGCGCGTACGCAGACGCACCGCCACAATATTGAGCACAAAAATCAGCGCAATGAGCAGCAGGGTGGTGGTGAACACCATAGGCTTGGCGGCCTCGCTGTTCTGACTTTGAAAGCCCAGGTCGTAGATGTGAAACCCGAGATGCATGAAACTGCGTTCGGCGTGCAGAAACGGGGCCACCCCATCCACCGGCAGTTCCGGGGCCAGCTTGACGGCGCCCACCAGCATCAGCGGTGCCACCTCGCCTGCTCCACGCGCCATCGCTAGAATCATGCCAGTCATAATACCCGGCATGGCGCGAGGCAGCACAATGCGTTTGATGGTCTGCCATTTTCCGGCACCGCAGGCATACGAGCCCTCGCGCATCGAGTTGGGTACGGCGGAGAGCGCCTCTTCGGTGGCCACGATCACCACCGGAAGCGTGAGCAGAGCCAGCGTAAGGGAGGCCCAGAGTATCCCGCCCTTCCCGAACGTCGGATTGGGAAGAGATGCGGAGAAGAGCCATTGATCCATCCCGCCACCCACCAAGTAGCAGAAGAAACCAAGCCCAAACACGCCGAACACGATGCTGGGCACGCCCGCCAGGTTGTTAATGGAAATGCGCACCGCACTGACGATCGCTCCGCCCTTCGCATACTCGCGGAGATACAACGCCGCCATCACCCCCAGAGGCACCACGGCGAGCGACATCAGAAGCGTCATCACCACCGTCCCGAAAATCGCCGGAAAAACGCCGCCCTCGCTGTTGGCCTCGCGCGGTGCCTCCGTCAGAAATTCGACCCAGCGCGAAAGGTAGACGCGCGCCTTACCAACCGTGGTTAACCGATTGGCCGGATAGGCGCGCACGATGTCGGCCAGGTCCAGCACCTTTTCTGTTCCGTCTGCCGTGCGCAGACGCAGTTGATAGGCGGCATTCTCCGTGTTGATCTCATCAATCGCCCCCCGCACCTGTTCGTATTCTTCCCGCATGCCTTCTTCGACCGACCTGTGTTCGCACTGCGCAGCAGCATATTCAGGTGAATCGGGCCCGCTTCGGCGCTCGACCTTGCGCAGGGCCAGTCGTGATTTTTCCAGCTTTCGGTTGATCTGTCCCACCTCATGCGTTTCCAAATCGCGCCGCTCAGCGGCGCGGGCGAGAACCTGCCCGTGGTATTGATTGTACAGGGCCCAAATCTCTCCGGGCTGCTCGGCAAC
>Ga0075120_10001696_pt1 | contig 16963 bp, 16 predicted proteins | sample AntAceMetag02UKL_FD_69792 | JGI IMG/M metagenome (GOLD analysis project Ga0075120, IMG submission 69792) | Saline lake microbial communities from Ace Lake, Antarctica - Antarctic Ace Lake Metagenome 02UKL | ecosystem: Environmental > Aquatic > Non-marine Saline and Alkaline > Saline | place... | reverse complement strand
GACGTAAATAAGGACGTATTTTTGATAATACCCCCTGTTTTTATTATTGTTTCAGTCTATTTCAACTCAAGTTTATATAAAGTAAAAGAATCCGTGATTGTTTCAACTGGATTGATTGCTAAGTCAAATTCAGCCAATCTCTTTGAATTAAGATAATCAATATCTTTTTGTGGAAAAGTAAAATTATAATAATAAACAGGCACTTGCATAGCTAAAATACTGTATTGTTTTACTAAATGTTTATCATTAAAAAGTCCAACAATAATTTTTCTTTCTGGAAATAATAATTTGTCGTGGTATTGAGTAATAATAACTGAATTATTTTCAGTTAGACTCAGTACTTTAGTTAATTCATTTCTTTGATTGATTTGATTTTTTCTTGAAGTTGCCAAACCTTCTTCAGAGCTAAAAATTACAAATGAGATTGAAAAACTTGCGATTAATAAAAAAGCAGTTATTTTTAAGCCAAGAACTATCTTTTTATTTCTAAAAAATTTAGCTAATTTAATAATGGTCATGCTGGTAAAAGGTAAAAGTCCGAGATAAATAGGCAACCAATACCTAGTATATGAATTACCGATAGTGAAGCTGTTTGGATCTGGATTGTCATGAAATTGCCAGCTGCCATAATAGAACACGAGAACTATTGATAAAAAAACGTAATTAATTATAAAAAGATAATGTTTCTTTTTCCATTTTGATATTTTTTTAAAAAATAAAATAAAACCAAAGGAGCCAAACATAAACAGCCATGGAAACATATGCGGTAAATAGTAGTAAAAAACTTTTAAGCTTTGTTTTAATTTAAAACCAAAATGAAATATGTTTTGACTGATGATTTGAAAATTTGATTTAACATTGGCAAAATTAGCCGAGATTGAGCTGACGGCTAAATCGCCACTAGCTTGATAGATGTTTTGTACAGATTGATTCATTTCTGGATACCCACCATTTAATGGTGAACCATAAAGAATTTGATTATAGTGAAGCATGGGCATCAGGGCTATGAAAAAAGTAGAGAGAAAGAGAGTAATTTTTAGCAAACTTAAATGTTTTATATTAGACAAAAAAATAATTAATACAATCGGCGCTAGCCATATTAATTCAGAGGTTCTGGTCATTGTTGCTAAACCCAGAAATAAACCAGATATAGAATAATTGATTAAACTTAGGTATTTATTTTTACTCCGCGATAAAGCTTTTGATAAGTGAAACAAACCAGCTATTATTAATACTGTAAATAGAACATTGTGAAACATACTTCTGACTGAATAATAGATATAAACCGGAAATACAGATAGCAGTAAGGCTGAATAATAAGCGTTACGTCTGCCGAAGAAATTTTTTATTAATAAATAAAAATAGATAATACCAATTGAAGCAAAGATTGGGGTTAGATAAGGTATTAATTTGTAAGAAAAAAAACTGGCTATTTTGCCATAGATGAGAATAATCCCCAAGAAACTGACTGGTTTGAGCCAACCATTATCTGAGCGAAAACTTCTTGGTGCGATTAAGTTATTAACTGTTAAATTATATTTTTCAAAAATTGTTAAAGTATTTTCTTGCCCATAGAGTTTGGCAAAAGTATAGTTGGCAGTTTCGTCTGGCGAGAGCCATTTAACATAGTCTTCTTGTTGGACAGTGTAATTATAAAACGATGTGCCAGTGAAAAAAATAATAGCCACTACAACCAAGGTGGCTAATCGCCAATTTTTTATAAAAAAGTTTTGAATATGTTTGAATTTAAATTCCATAAGTTAAAAGGCTCACAATAGCAAAAGCAATGGCTAAATATAAAATGCCAGAGGCAAAAGGTAGAAGAGCAGCCCAATTAAAAATAATTGAAAGAAGTAGAATCGTTACACCCATAACCTGTAGCATCATTTTAATTTTACCCCACAGATTGGCTTGCACTTCCCTACCCTTCATTTTTCTAATCCAAGCCACAATTATAATAATTATTTCAATACCTATGATGATAATTGATGTCCAAAAATCTATATAACGGAGAACGATAATAAAAACCATACTGCCAATAAGTATTTTGTCGGCCAATGGATCATAAATCTTTCCCCAATCCGTGATTTGATTACGAGTTCTAGCAAGTGATCCGTCTATCATATCAGTGAAAGCAACTAATAAAAAAGCAACTAAGCCCGTGTAGTATCGCCCATAAAGCATCAAAAGAACAACAGCGGGCGTAGTTAAAAAGCGAAATACTGTTATATGATTTGGTAAAATTCCAACTGGAATTAGTTTTAATATTGTTTTTGCTAATATTTTATCATGCCAATACAAAGAATCAGCTGGTTGGAAATTATTCACTTTTGGCGATGGGCTGAAATTAAACATACAATATGTTATATTTAAGATATGAAAATATTCAAACTTATCAACAGTGATGTTATTACTAGGTCATGTTTAATGTTAATCAGTCTTATTTCTGCTTGGGGTGCTTTGTTGTATTATCTTTTTGGACTGAATAACTTTTTTTGTATTTCGGCGGTAATGTTAGCTATTATTTCTTTTCTTATTATACATCTTTTTTTCAAGCCTTTCAACCGCAATATTGATAATTGGTCAAAGGCTAAAATAACTAATTTTGACGTTGTTCTTTTTGTTGCTTATTTTATATTGTACGGTTTACTCTTGTATATTTTGTATACCAGTCGAACTAACGAAGCGATTATTTCACCTTGGGAGATTTTACCAACTTATTTTTTTATTCTATTCGCATTAATCACAGCTGTTTTCTTATGGTTAGCTGCTAGAAATAATCGACTCGTATTACCTTTAATTTTTCTATATTATTTTTTATTTTTTTCAATTACAGCAATCGTATATAAATTTAATTATGGTTTTGACCCTTTTATTCATCAAGCAACCGAGAATTTAATAAGTAAAATTGGTAATGTGGAGCCAAAACCATTTTATTATCTTGGCCAATATAGCTTAGTTGTTATTTTGTCTAAACTTTTTAAGGACGCGATTTTTTACATAGATAAATTTTTGGTACCAGTGATGTCTGCTATTTTTATACCTTGGGCATTATTAAATTTTTTGAACAAATTGTTTACTGATAAAAAAAATATAGCTATTTTGATGGTTACAGTATTAATCTTGCCGATCACATATTTTACCATGACAACTCCGCAAAATTTAGCTTATTTATTCCTAGTAATTGAAATCTTAATTGGTTTTGTTTGTGCTAGTTATTTTGATTTAATTTTTATTTATATCTTAGCCATAGCCACTTTATTAATACATCCAATCGCTGGCATCCCCGCTTGTTTATTCGCGGTAGTGTTAACAATCTATCATTCTGATAGAAAAAAAATTAAAAAGATTGCTTACGGTGTAACTTATTTTATCATGGCTGTTTCTTTGCCTTTTATTTTTTGGTTTATTAACCAGAAAAATGGAGGGTTAAGTACAAGTGTCACTACTATTCCAGATAAATTAAATAAATTATTTGTGCCATTTGAAGAAGATTTTATTTTGAATTTTCTCTATCTTTACGGTTTTAATTTGAAATATATATTATTGGCATTTTTTATTGGCGGATTGATTATTACTTTGAGGTACAAAGAAATTAGAAATAAAGCTTATTTATATTTATTATCCAGTCTCGTTTTACTAGTTTCATATTGTATCACCAGATTTATTCCATTTAATTTTTTAATAAATTATGAGAGAGCTTATTACACAGATCGGATGCTATTAATGGCAGCTTTTTTCTTAATTCCATTTATAGTTATACTTTTCTATTGGTTAATTCGACAAATTTCAAAAGAAAACAGATTTATCAAATTTTCTTTTACATTGCTATTGATAGCTACGCTAACTACTTCTCTTTATTTTTCTTATCCAAGATTTGATAATTATTTTAATTCTCGTGGTTACTCCACTTCCCTGTCTGATATAAAAACAGTTGAATGGATAGCAGAAGATGCATTAGAAGATTTTATTGTTTTAGCTAATCAACAAGTGAGTGCAGCTGCCTTGCAAGAATATGGTTTTTATAAATATTATAACGATGATATTTTTTATTATTCTATTCCAACTGGTGGCGTGTTGTACCAATATTATTTAGATATGGTTTATAATAATCCAACGAAAGAAACTGTTCAAAAAGCAATGGATACCGTCAGTGTAAATGAAGGCTATTTTGTGCTAAATAATTATTGGTGGGGTTTTGATAAGATTTTAGAAGAGGCCAAAATGGAGGCTGATGCTTGGCAAGAGATTGATAACGGAAAAGTTTATATTTTTAAATATACAAACTAGGATAATTTTTTAATAATTTCGATTAACTCTTTTTTATTATTAGGCTCAAATAAATAACTATTGTTTGGGTTTATTATTTCTGGAATACCACCGATATCAGAAGCGATGACTAATAAATCACGACGATTTGCTTCGTGTATCACTGCTGGTGAATTTTCATAACATAGTGATGGGACAATCAATGCGTCATAAGACGCCAATTTATCGCAAACAGTTTCATTGTCTAAATGGCCGAGAAAATTAATTCGGCTATTTTTTCCGGCTAATGTTTGGGCATTTTCTAGCTCTGTGCCGTCGCCAATTATATCAAGTTGATATTTTTTAGTTTGATTTTTAAGTAAATCATTGAAAAGTTCAATTAAAAATAATATACCTTTGTGTTTTTCTATTTGGCCGACATAAACAAATTTATTGAATTTTTTGCCAGTTTTTTCTACTTGATTATTATACTCAACAGTTTGATCTATCTTTTTTTCAGCTTTATTAAAAAAACCTTTTTCAAGATGGAGATTCAAGAGCCATTTTGATGGCGAGATTACTTGATTGACTTGTGAAAACATTTTTTTTGTCAGACTGATATATCTTTTGCAAAAGATGCTGTTAATTTTTTGTTCTTGTCCAAAGATTAACAAGCCAGATGGATGTATGATTTGAATATCATGCAGATAGTGGGTATGTTTGATGTCTAATTTTTTTATTAAAATGGTTATTGAAAAACCAACGCCTAATAAATTATGTGTTATTACCATATCTGGTTTTTCACGTTTCAGAATTGATTTAACGTGACTATAATTTATAGGATTGAATAAATTCCAAAAATGATAGAAGGCACGCAAAAATTTTGGATAATATTTTAAATAGCTAAAAAAAGAACGAAGATAATAAATATTATCTTCAAGGTTTTGTTGAGTATTCTTTTTTGAAAAATATGGTTTTGTGGAAATAATAAAAACATCTTGGCCGTCTTGGATAAAATTTTCCGCCATTTGTTTAACTACTTTTTCTGCACCACCACGATTGTAGGGAAAATATAAATTATTAATTAAACAAATCTTCATAATTTTTTTGGACTATATTTTATTCGGTGATAAATAACGTTTAGTTTCTCAGCAACTTTTTCCCAAGTGTATTTACTTTTGACTAGTACTTTGGCACTCTCCCCCATTCTTTTTGCCATAGCGTTATCGGTTAAAATAATTTGTAGCTTTTCGGTTAAATCTTTTACATCATTAGGCTTAACTAATAACCCTTGTTCGTTGTTTTTAAAAACACTTCTTACACCAGGTAGATTGGAAGCAATGACTGGCTTACCGCAGGCCATGGCTTCTAGCAGAACCAAGCCAAATGCCTCTGATTGATCTGTTGAAGGCAGGACACAGACATCACAATAGTTATAGTAATCAACTAAATCAGCATCATCAATCATATCAAAAAACCGAACGGTTTTTTCTATTCTTAAATCATGAACCATTTTTTTATAATATTTTATCAACTCCCCTCGCCCAACAATACTGAGTTTGATATTATCAATTTCTTTTTTTAGAATAGCTACGGCTTTTATTAAATTATGTACGCCCTTGAAATAATGAGCTTTATCTAGTCCGCCGACAAACAAAACTACTTTTTCGCGACGAAATTTATTAACATGATCTTTATAACTAACGAATTGTTCAAGATTGACACCAAATGAAACTCTTTTAAATTTTTCAGGATGTTTTTTCTGGTATTTAGCAATATAAGAATGTTTTAAATAATCCAATGAAGCACAAGTCACACAAGAAGAAAGCTTAATCAATGCCGGCAATAATATAAATTGGTAAATTTTAAAGATAAAAGCTTTTACCCCAGAAGCTCGAGTGTCCATATGATAATGTAGGACTAAATTAGTGGAGGTTGGAAAAAATATTTTTCTAAGAATAATCGGCAAGATAGCCCCATAGAAAGGATAATGAAGGTGAATTATATCAAAATTTCTAAGTCGCCAAAATAATTGTGGTAGAACAGCTGCGTTGCCTATTTTAATTATTGAATCAAGGCGTTTTATGGCAAATTTAGGCGTCTTTTCTGAATAATCAGTTGGGTTATTGTCATAATTTATAGTAAAAACAGTCACTTGGTGACCATTCTTAGCTAATGCCTCTGACATATTGTAAACGCTATTTCCCATTCCACCAGCATATGGCGGAAAAGTACAAACAACTTGTGCAATTTTCATATTTTATTTATTTTTTAGAGCAATGTGTTTAATGATTTTTGTAATATTTTTTTCCATTTTGGCCAAACGTAATCTGAGTTTGAATATAAAATAAAACAAAATAGCAATGCCAACATAGAGTAAAACATCAATACCTGAGCCAGAGAAGCCTAGCCTAGCAACTAATATGTCAATCCATTTTAAACTAATAATTGAGATAGCGGCAATTAGCCAAAAGATTAACCAAAAAATAAATTCACTAGAACTTATTTCATTTTTCCTTTTTTGCCAATACAATCTAGAAAGAAAGAAAGCGATAAAAATTAAAGCTATTGTTTGTTGAATCATAATCAATTTATTACACGAGCAATAATTAAATCTTTAAGTATCTTGAAACCGCCAGATAGGCGTTGCCCAAAATTTTTATAAATAACTGTTATTGGTACTTCTTGAAATTTCAGTTTATGTTTATTTGTTAAAAATAAAATTTCTGAACAATGAGCCATGTCGTCTTGTTGCCAATCAATCAATTGAGCGACTTCTCTCGTCATAGCGCGGAAACCACTTTGTGGATCAGTTAATTTTATATTTAGAAATAACCTGTTAATTAATCTAGCCAAAGGGATGATAAAATATTTTTTGAATTTAGGAATTTCAGTTTTAATATCAGTCGCTATAAAACGAGAGCCAAAAACAATATCACAACCTTCTTGGTTGATTGCTTTGATAAAACTTGGGATATCTGATGCTAGAAATTGTCCGTCTCCATCAAAATGGATAATAATATCAGCACCTATCTTTAACGCATATTCAGTACCAGTTTTTAAGGCTGCACCTTGTCCGCGATTGATTAGATGCGATAAAACTATCGCATCAGCGTTATGAGCTAATTTTTTTGTATTATCCGATGAACCGTCATCAACAACCACGATTTCATCAACCTGCTCTTTCAATCCTCTGATAACTTCAGAGATTTCAGCTTCTTCATTGTGGGCTGGGACGACGCAAACGGTTTTCATATGGCTTGTTTCATTGTCTTTAGACCCTTACTGGCTCGTAAATCGTGAATTGTCTTTTCTAAGCCTTTCTCTAAGGTAATGATTGGCATCCAGCTTAATTCTTCACGAGCTCGACTGATGTCTGGTAAATTAAGCGGAGTTATAAAGATCTCGTCATTACCATATCTTATTTTTGATTTTGAGCTAATTATATCAATAATTTTTTGTGCTAAATCAGTTAGATTAACATCAATGTCTGAGCCGATATTCATAATTAATGGTGTCTCAGTTTCCATTAATTTTATAGCCGCATCAATTACGTCGCTAACATAGCAAAAGGCAGATGAAAAATTTTTGTCACCAGGTATCTCAACATCATCATTGTCTAGAGCATTAAAAATAAAATCAGGTATTAATCGTCCGTCATTTAGTTTCATCCTTGGACCATAGACACGAAAGAGACGCATAATTTTGATATTTAAATTATGAACGTCTTTGTAGGTAGAAGCGATTGTTTCTGAGAATCTTTTGCCTTCGTCATATGATGCTCTTGGTGAATTCATATCTAGTTGTCCAAGTTTGTCTTCATTAACTTTTTCATTGTCAGCAAGGCGTGGACCATAAACAACTGAAGACGAAAAATGGACTACCTTAGCTTGGTATTTCAAAGCCATGTCCATTATATTTTTTGTACCATAAGACAAGGCTAATACACTGGCTAATTTATTTTTGTTAAAATTTACTGGCGAGGTTGGGCAGGCTAAATTATAAATATCTTGAATGCCTTGAAATTCAATTTTGAATTTTTTAAGTTCTGGTAGCTTTTCTAATTCAATCGGTTCAGTTATGTCGTGCTTAATAAAAGAAAAGTTTGGATCAGCTAGCAGATGGTCAATATTTTTTTCATCGCCAGTTGAAAAATTATCTACACAGATTACTTTATTCTCTTTAACTAATTCATCACAGAGATGAGAACCAATGAAGCCAGCTCCACCAGCTACTAAAACATTTTTTTTATCAAAAATTGCATGTTTAGCCATATGTTTAAAATTATTCTTTATTGTTTAATAATAGCAATATTTACGCCACCAGTAAAATCGGTATCAAAGGCATAAAAAGAATTAATTAATTTACTATTGATTTCAAATACTCGAACATGTGGGCCACCAGTTTCACCTGCCCCAGTTACTATTTCAGCTAGACCATCATTGTCCATATCACCAGCAGTAATATTTACGCCACCACGAAAATTCTTGTCATAGGCAAAGAATTGACCAAGGACTTTGCTATGATTATCAAATATTCTAATATGCGGACCACCTGATTTTCCAGGTGCAGTTATAATTTCAGATTTATTACCATTTATACCACCATCCAAATCAGCAATAGCGACACGAACGCCACCACGGAAATTTTGGTCATAGGCAAAGAACTGACCTTGTACTTCACCCATTGAATCAAAAATTCTTACTTGTGGACCACCAGTCTCGCCTGCCCCAGTTACTATTTCATTTTGACCATCACCGTCTATGTCACCAGCTGCCAGATAGACACCACCGCGGAAATTTTTATTGTAGGCATAGAATTGTTTCTGGACATCTCCTGTCCAATTAAATATTCGGACTAATGGTTGGTAGCCTTGACCTGGACCAGTGATAATTTCAGCCTTACCGTCACCATCAACATCTGAACAAGCAATACGAACGCCACCACGAAAGGTTTTGTCATAAGCAAAGAATTGACCAAGTAAATCACCGTTTTGGTTAAAGATTCTGACATGTGGACCACCAGTCTCGCCTGCTCCAGTTATTATTTCTTCAATGCCATCACCATTTACATCACCCGTTGCTAGGTTTACTCCACCAGTAAAATTTTCGCCATATGAATTGAATTCTTTTTCCAGAACTCCGTCAGTATTAACAATCCTTGTTTGACTGATATGGTTTGATTGTGGAGCGATTAAAAATTTATAAGTAGTATTTTTTAATTCATTAGTAACTGTACTAATTGCTTGTTTAATATTTAAACGTCCAGCACCTAACATATTTAAATAATTTGGGTTTAGTTTATTGAGATTATCAACTGTTTTGAATACGATATCAGCTATTTCCTGTCCATTCAACTGAGGATTCGCTGCTTGGACTAGGGCTAATGCACCAGTCACCATCGGCACAGCTACAGAAGTACCTGACCAATAGCCGTCGTAATAAGTATTAAAAGATTTGTTACCAATATGATTAGTTGGTGAATAAACAGATGTGCTAAAAATGCTTACTCCTGGAGCGGCGATATCTATACATTTGAAACCATAACTTGAGAAGCTAGCCTTTTGATCTAACGTGTCTGTGGCAGCTACACCAATAACCCAATTCTCGCCACTTGGTCCATCATAGCAAACAGGATACATCGGAGTATGGTCTAGTTGATAACCATCACCTTGATCTTGCTCATTACCACCAGCTGCGACAATTAACATACCAGCATTATGAGCACGTTCAATTGCACTATTTAAGCTATTGCTATAGCCAAAGCCAACAAAACTCAGATTGATAATATCAACGCCATTAGCAATAGCATAATCTATAGCTTTCACAACCGTAGAAGTATTCCCCTCTCCCCTGTCGTTCAATACTTTGAGAGACATAATTTGTGCCTGCCAAGTAACACCAGTGATACCAGTCGCGTTATTACCAGAACCGGCGACAATACCAGCAATAATTGTGCCGTGTAGAATACCTGATTCAGTATAGCCACTTTCAAATTTTGGACTAGGGTCGTAAGTATTATTTACAAAATCCCAACCATTATAATCATCAATAAAGCCATTTCTATCATCATCAATACCATTCTCTGGAATCTCTGAATAGTTTTTCCAAATATTACTTTTTAAATCAGGATGATTTATTTGTACGCCTGAATCAATTACGGCAATTATTACATTTGGACTTAGCCTGGTATCATTCCAAGCCTCCGTCGCTTTAATTTTTTGTAAATACCATTGATTTTTATAATAGGTATCAGACGGAATAATTGAAGCTTGGTATAAAAAATTAGACTCAGCATATTCAATTTCTGGATTCTCAGTCAACTCTTTAATTATTTTATCAATATCATCTGTTTGAGCGATTTTCATTACAACTATCTCAGTTGAATTAACAAATTTTACCAAAATTTCATCAGCCACCCTCTCTGCCATAAACGGTTTTTCTGGTTTAGAATCAAAAGCAAAACAAGCTGTTGCAATTAGCAAAACAGCAGTTGAAATAACAAAAAAAGATGTTAATTGTTTATTCATAACATCTAAAATTATAACATTTTATTAAATTATCTGCAAAAAGATAACAACCAGTTTTTATTTTTATTTAAAAATTAAAATTCGGTATTTAAAGCAATTTCCATGGCTTCTGCGGAAACCACGAATATTTTACTTAACGGAGTTGCGATGTAGCTGTTTAATTGTTTGGCATCTATATTATTAACAAGGTCTTTGTAATCATGTAATATTCTTTTTCGTTCATTGATTAAAATATGCCTGGGGATCAAAAAATAACTGGCAAATTTATTGGCTTGAGTTTCAATATAACCATATTGTTTACCGTCCACTTCTGTTAAAAATTTCTTAAAATCTTCTTCGTTTATTATTTCTAAATTTTCATATAATTCTTTATGTAATACCAAATGTCCAATTTCATGGGCGACTGAGAATTTTAAACGGTTATAATAACTATCATCCATGTATTTATCGTTATCTACAAAAATACTTTGCCAGTCAGAAGATATAAAAGCGTCCGTACTACATTGTTGCGTTAAGCCCGGCATAGGAATAATATTTATAGCTATACTTTTTTCTATTATATTTTCAATATCGACAGGAATAACCTCACCCCAATGTTCTTTTCTAAAAAAATTAGCTTTACCTTTTATATCTCTGTCTGATATGAAGGGTGTTTTAAAATCTTTAAATTCCATTTGGTTAAGGATTTTTTATTAATTCAATTAAATTATCAATTTCTGCTTTGGTAGGCTTTTCATTCCTTAATGTGCGGAAAAAAGCTGGCAAAGCATTAACCGCGTTTTTACAGGTCATAATATCTCCAGGGATTATACCTTGAGCTATTCGCGCTTTATCTATAAATTCTTGCGATTCTTTTTGTCTGCACAATCCTAAAATTTTTGCCCATTTGATAAGTATTTTTTTATCAGCGGGAGGAGAAATCAATCCTCTCTCTATTTTGCTCCAATTGCTAGGATCATATTCTGTTTTTTTACAAATATCCCTTAGACTTAATTCATTTTTTATTCTCAAATTTTTTAAAATCATCCCGAATTTTTTAAGATTTTTTTTCATTTGTTCACCCCCATTCCTTTTTATAATTTTAATATTAAATAAGTGTGGTATTATTTTACCACACTTATTTAATTTGTCAAGTACTGTGTTGTGGATAACTTTATTTCCAATCTCCAATAATAATTTTATTTCCGCTTTTTCTCATGAACATACCATGGTATGTTCATCGATTATTTTTATTTATTAAAATATTCAATATTATTTTTTACTCTTTTAATTCTTCTTCAATTTTCTTCTGTGCTTCTTTCATTTCCCTAAAATAGAGTTTGAAAAGATTGTTTGTTTTTATCCAAGCGTTTGTGAAGATTTTTTCCATTCTTCCTCTAATATTTTCATTTCTTTTTCTTCAGCTAGTTGCCACTGCTCTTCTAATTGTCTTCCTGCTTCCCATTTTTTATTAAGTTCGGCGGTCAAATTATTTCGTTCATTAATTATTGCATTAAACTCTTCCTCTGAGAGTCCTTCTTCTTCTGTTTTCATTCTTAAACGATGAACTTGTTCCATTAATCCCCTAATTTCATCATGAGTTTTGTTCAATTTTTGATAAATTTGTTCTATAGATTCTTCTGGTTGATTTTCAACAGTTAGTTTTATTTGTTCTGTCATGTTTTTGTATTAATTTATTATTTATTTTGAAGATATTCTATGGTTTGTTTGGTGTGCTTTTTCTAGTTGTCGATAGAGATTCTATCGGTCATCGCTATCGCTCTTCCTTCCAGAATGACAGAAAAATAATTGTCATTTTGGAGCGTTAGCGACCTGCTCGATCGCTTAAAAGTGTTAAAGCGAGCGCGGTAGAGTATGTTTTAAACTTTTTTTAAAACATTTAATGTTTCTTGGGCACATTTTTCCCAACTATAGTTTTCTATTCTCTCAAAACCTTTTTTGATTAAATCTTCTCTAAGATTTTGATCAACAACTATTTTGTTCAAGGCGCGAGACATATCATTTACATCTTCAGGATTAAAATACAAGGCGCTATCTCCAGCTACTTCTGGGATTGAGGCAGTTTTTGAAGCGATAATTGGTGTACCACAAGCCATTGATTGAAGTAAAGGAATACCAAAGCCTTCATAGAGCGACGGAAAAACAAAAGCAATTGCGCCATTGAAAAAATATTGCATATCATTTTCAGGTATCCAACCAGTAATAATAACATCATTCCAGAGATTAAATTCATTAATCGCATATTTTATTTCATCAAAACCATAACCAGCATTGCCGACTAGAACTAATTTTGGGGCAATGTTTTTGTTTTGTTCACGCATAATAGCATAGGCATAAATCAACTTGGCGATATTTTTTTTCTTTTCCAGCCGGCCGACATAAAGCAAGTAGTCCCCTTCTACACCATATTCTTTCAACTTACTGGTGACTAAATTTTTGTCGTCAATTTTTTTATAAAATTTGTTATTGTAACCATGATAGATAACGCTAATTTTTTCTTTGGCTGTTTTGTAAAAATCAATAATTTCCTTTTTTGAAAAATTTGAAACAGTGATAATTCCCTTGGCGTGTTTTAAGCCATATTTAGTTGACCATTTGTTGTAACCCAAAGCATTAGCAGTATATTTATTACGACTGACAAAGTGGACAAATTTACACCATATTTTATATATTAATTTTCCACCAGAATAAGCTTCATCAGAACTATAAAGTCCGCATATTTTTTCAAAACCAATATCATGGATAGTTACTACTGATTTTCGAGGATGGATTATCGGTAAAACATGAGCTGGTATAAACAGGACGTCAGGTTTATATAGCAACATCTCAATTGATAAGCGAATTTGAGTCCACAAAAAAGAAAAAGGCCAGGTCAAGACTTTTTCTTTGAAATTATTATGAGGACTTTTAATTTTATGATGAGATGTTTGACTATCTGTATTTTTTGTTTCCGTATCAGTCAAATCTAATAAATCGTCTGTTAATGGTTTATCAGTGTATAAAATGTATGTATTTTCTGAATCAATTTTAGCTAATTTTTTTATGAGATAAAAAGAATACCACTCTGTACCGGTTTTATATTTTCTATTTGCTCGACTGGCATCTATGCCAATAATCATATTTTAAATTATTTATTTGGTGGCAAAAATTGAACGTTTATAAGAATCTAGGTTGTCTAGTGCAATACCGGTGCCTTTAGCAACGCAGGATTGAGCGTCATCAGCTACATAGGCTGGCACATCGGTTGTTCTAGCTAGTAATTGATCTAGATTGCGAAGGAGCGAGCTACCGCCCGACAGAACCATGCCTTTATCCATTATATCAGCTGCTAACTCTGGTGGAGTATTCTGTAGGACTTTTTTGGTCGCATTGATTATTGATTCTAATTCATTTTGAATAGCTTCAGTTACATCGTCTGAATAGATTGTTATATTTCGCGGTAGGCCAGTTATCATATCTCGACCTTTTATTTCGGTTGTTAATTTATCTTCAAGGAATAACGCGCTACCAATTTTTATTTTTACATCTTCAGCTGTTCTTTCACCAATCGCTAAATTATATTTTCTTCTGATAAAATCTTGGATAGCAGCGTCAAATTTATTTCCACCGACTCGAACAGAATTAGATGTGACTACTCCGCCTAATGATATCACTGCCATTTCAGCTGTACCACTACCAACATCAACAATCATATGTCCAGATGCTGATCCAATTGGGATATCAGCCCCAATTGCCGCAGCAATCGGTTCGGATATAATATAAGCTGCTTTTGCACCAGCCGCGATTGTTGCGTCAATAACAGCTCGTCTTTCAGTCGAGGTTATGCCAGCTGGTACAGCGACCATAACTTCTGGACGAAAAAGTCTCATGCCACCCAGCGCTTTGTTAATAAAATAACGGAGCATGGCTTCAGTTGTATGATAATCAGCAATAACGCCGTCTTTCAAGGGTTTTAAGGCCAAAATTGAATCTGGTGTTCGTCCAAGCATGTCTTTTGCTTCCGTGCCAACAGCTAAAATCTTTTTATTAATCATTGATATAGCCACTACACTTGGTTCGTTAATAACAATCCCCCGTCGCGGTAAATAAACCAGAGTATAAGTAGTACCAAGGTCTATTCCAATCCGTTTTATTAACATATATTAGAAATTGATTATAAATAATTTATCGGTCGTTAAGTCAGTCTGCCAACTAACCTCTTTTTCAGAAATCATGCTAGTTGAAAGAGTGGCTGGACTATATGATTTTACCCTATTTAAGAAGCTTAAGTCAACCAGTAGCTCGTTTATCCGACTGCCTGGTTGTTTTTGTATATAGAGACTATATTGGTTAATATTTGTTAAATCATAAGGCAATTTATAGTTAAAATGTAATTGTCCAATTTTTCCAGGCTCAACTGATATAAAACCAGCAAAACAAGTTTTTCCTAATTCGTTATAAACTTCAATTGCTCCGTCAGTTATACCGTCAACGTCTATTAATTGACTACCCAGTGGAACATAAATTCTCGTATAGGTTCTATATCTAGTTGTTCGCCAATCAAATCCACCTTGGTGCGAATAATGTATTGTTAAGTCGCTATATAAGCCGTCTGTTTTTTGATTAATCTTATAATCTATATTTTTATCAACTACCGCATCAGTTTTAAAAGCGGCCATATTGGCATCAACTACCATTAAGTAATCACCAGTTGTATTTTTGATTTCGCCAGCCCAACCTTGTTCTCTGATTATGTCTTGTGAGTCAGAATTTTTTAAATAAAAAATTACATTTTTTTCCATCATATTTTTTTCAGCAATACTCAAGAGTTCATTCCATTGGTTAGGTGTTGAATCAAAAAGTTTAATTTTTAATTTCCTGGCAATATCGCCAATTATTTCTTTTCTATGCCATTTTGGTACACCTATTTTTGTATAGCCTTGTTCAACTTGGTATTGTAATAATTCTTGGAAGTTTTGAGCATTAAATTCTATGTCATCAATCGTAATTGGCCCAGTGAATCTCATTAAATCCATAATAAAATCTGGTGTGATAGCAATTACTCCGTTAATTGGTTTTATTTCGTTGTTATTTAAGACTGATTCTTTTTCATAAAACCACAATATTTGTTCGGCTGACCTCGGCCAGTCAGGTGACCAATTAGCATCTCGCATATACCATTTATCAACGCCAAGATATTTTACTAATGGCTCAGGTGGTTTTACATCTAGTTTGTTTTGAATTGGCATATCAAGATGATAGACATCATGCGTTTCGAAATTACTAATATCACCATTTTCTATCTCTAATATTCCGTAAGTACCAATAAAGCCACCAGTTGGTCGCAACTCATCATTATTTTGTAAAACGACTAAATATCTAGATAATTCAGGATAACCAGCTAATTCTGGCAATAATTGAGTGAAAGGGATAGCTTGAGATAATAAATTATGAGCTGAATTAAGTTGGGTGGTAGCTAAGCCAATATTATGTTTAATTGGTAAAAAGATTAAGCTGGTTTGAACTTTTTTAAGATTAATTAGGGCTAACTCAAGATTTGCCTTGATGCCAGTTAATTCTGGAGTTGATTGATATAATTTTTCTAGTATACGACGTTTTTCTAATTCATTAAATTTTGAATATGTAATCTTTTTTTCACTATCTAATAAATTTTCTAATTCTTGTCCAAGGACTGCACCTTGAATCAAGGCGCGACTAACAAAATCACCCGTGACAAAGAGATATTCCAAATCATTAAATCTATTTTCTAAAAGATTAAAATATTTATTAAAGGTTGAATTCTTTATTTTTTCTATTTCAGCTACTGCTTCATTGAAATTAGCCTTTGCTAGATTGGCTGACGATATTGATTCACTGAATTCTTGCATCTTCAATAAGTCTAATGAATTTTTTAAATTAGCCTTGTCATTAATCGACACGTCATAAATATTTTTGAATGTAAAAAAATTAATAACAATAAAAACTATTAATATAGTTAAAATAAACAATACAAAAAAACCGAACCATTTCGTGATGGAATAAAAATATTTCATTCTTTTTCTTTCTTTCACCATTGGTAAATCATTAAAACTCTGTTCAAGCTTATCTTCAATTCGACTAAAATCAATCTTATTATTTTTTTTAAATAGAGACATATATTATTCGTTTCTTAAGGCAGTTATTGGATCCATTTGAGCAGCTTTACGA
>Ga0075120_10001695_pt1 | contig 16984 bp, 9 predicted proteins | sample AntAceMetag02UKL_FD_69792 | JGI IMG/M metagenome (GOLD analysis project Ga0075120, IMG submission 69792) | Saline lake microbial communities from Ace Lake, Antarctica - Antarctic Ace Lake Metagenome 02UKL | ecosystem: Environmental > Aquatic > Non-marine Saline and Alkaline > Saline | place... | reverse complement strand
ATATGTGGGAGACCATTTCTTCAGGGCGCGCATGGCAAGGTGAATTCGCCAACAGAAAGAAGACCGGTGAAATATACTGGGAGAACGCAAGTATCTCGCCTGTCCTGGATGAACAGGGAGAGGTTACCCATTACGTGGCGGTAAAAGAGGACATTACCGAGCGGAAAGAGATGGAGCAGGCCTTGCGTCTGGAAGAGGTGCGCTTGAAAAATGCCCTCGAAGGCGCCAACGCTGGACTTTGGGATTATTCAGCAACCACTGGAGAATTTTTCACCGGAGACATTTGGTCCACCATGCTGGGTTATACCCCTGAAGAACTGGATGAGAAATACGGTCATTGCTTCGAGCGCTGGTCGGAGTTGGTTCACCCCGATGACCTGCCAGGAGCCCTGGACACGGTGGAAAAGTATACCAATGGGGAAACGGACACCTACAAGAGCGAATTTCGCATGCGTACCGCTGATGGTCGATGGAAATGGATTTTGGATGTTGGCAAGGCCACAGAACGAGACACAGCTGGCAGAGGAATCCGGTTCGTCGGGGTACAGCTGGATATCGACGATACCAAAAGGTTGCAGGAGGAAATTCTTGTGGCCAAGGAAAAGGCAGAAGAGGCCACCAAGGCCAAGAGCGATTTCCTGGCGAATATGAGCCACGAGATCAGAACCCCTATGAACGCCATCATTGGTATGAGCCATCTGGCGCTCAAGACCGATCTCACACCAAAACAGCAAGATTATATCGGCAAGGTCCAATCTTCATCCAACGCGCTTCTCGGCATCATCAGCGACATTCTTGATTTTTCCAAGATCGAGGCCGGTAAGCTTGATATGGAATCAATTCCTTTCCATTTGGAGGACGTTTTTGACAACCTTGCCAACCTGGTGGGTTTGAAGGCGAAAGAGAAAGGGTTGAAGTTTTTGTTCGACGTTCATAATGAAGTGCCAACCGGGCTGATAGGGGACTCTTTGCGCCTGGGTCAAATCCTGGTAAACCTTGGCAACAATGCGGTCAAATTTACGGAAAAAGGCCAGATAGTCGTGGGGGTTTCTCCTGTGGCGGTTACAGACGAAAAAGCCGAACTGCAGTTTTCAGTGCAGGACAGCGGCATCGGGCTTACCGAGGAGCAGCGGGGCAAACTCTTTAAGGCTTTTTCTCAGGCTGATACCTCCACCACAAGGAAATACGGGGGCACCGGCTTGGGGCTTACCATCTCCAAGAAACTTTCCGAGATGATGGATGGAAAGATCTGGGTGGAGAGCGAGCCCGGAGTTGGCAGTTCCTTTATATTTACGGCTGTCTTCGGTCGTCATTCGGAAAAAAGAGAAGCGCTCTCAGCGACCAAAGGTGATGTTCAGGGACTCGAAAATATCCGTGGGGCCCGGATTCTTCTTGCCGAGGACAATGAGATCAACCAGCAGGTGGCCCGGGAGATCCTTGAGCAGGCTGCCCTGGTTGTTGAGATTGCCAACAACGGCCTTGAGGCGGTTGAGATGGCACAGAAAAACCAATACGACGTCATCCTCATGGATATCCAGATGCCGGAGATGAATGGGTTTGAAGCTACGCAGGAAATTAGAAACTTGAAACTAGAAACTCGAGACACTGAAGGGAAGACATCCAACATCCAGCTTCCAGCATCCAGCCTTCCCATCATCGCCATGACCGCCCACGCCATGGCAGGTGACAGAGAGAAGAGTATTGAAGGCGGTATGAACGATCATGTTGTCAAGCCTATCGATCCGGACCAGCTGTTTTCTGCCCTGGTGAAGTGGATTGAACCCGGAGAACGGGAGGTTCCGGAAGCGTTTGAGGCAAAGGTGAAGGAGAAGTCTGAGGGTCAGATCTTGCCTGCAAAGCTTCCCGGGATTTCAATCAAGTCTGGTCTGGAGAAGGTTGGCGGTAATAAGAAGCTTTATGGAAAGCTTCTGCGTCAATTCCTTGAGAACAACAAAGATACGACCAATGAGATTAAGCGTGTGCTTGATGAGGGAGACACGGAAACTGCCACCCGGTTGGCCCATACGGTCAAAGGAGTATCCGGGAACCTTGGCGCTGAGGAGTTGTTTCCCGTCGCCGGGGAACTGGAGAAGGCGATAAAACAAGGAGAGACCGATTCACTGGATTCCCTGCTCGATAGTTTTGAATTCCATCTCAATGTGGTTATGGGTGGCATCCAGGCACTTGAGGAGAGGGAGGCCGCCAAAAAGCGGAAGGAGGCACCTGCTGAAGAAACCCCAATCGATTTGGACGTAGTTAGGCCTCTTATAACTGAGATGTCTGAATTGTTGGATTCGGATCTTGGGGAAGCCATGGGCCGGCTGGAACAATTGAAGCCCCATCTTGAAAACTCTTCGGTGGGGGGAGAGTTCAGGCGTTTTGAAAAATCTTTAGAGAGTTTTGATACAGATGATGCAGTGGAGAGTCTTCAGGAGATTGCTCAAAAATTGGAGATTTCTCTGTAAAATTGGTGCTCTATGCCTTTGCCGGCGCTGTTAAATATCTATCCAGTTAAACCTTCTTTGCGTTTGTTTAACCGCGACTATTAAAATTCGGTTTATAGCCAAAAAAGGCGGCTTGGTTGTAAATTATTAGAATATACAGAATAAGTGGTTGCAAAAAAACCAAATATACCGAATAAATGGTTGATATAATTCTGAAGACATTATAGTATCATTGCTCGAAACAAAAATAGCACCATAAGGAACGTGCAATGAAAAGACAACTCTACACACAGTTGATTAGCTGGCGGGATTCTAACACCAGAAAACCGCTTCTGCTAAAGGGAGCAAGGCAGGTTGGCAAAAGCTACCTTCTCGAGATATTCGGGAAAAATGAGTTTGAGCACACTCATATTTTCAATTTCGAACAAAATCCGAATCTCTCCAGGATTTTCCAGGTGGATCTTGTACCGGAACGAATTCTTCGGGAATTATCGCTGGTAGCAGGAAAGAGCATTAACCGAGAGAATGATCTGGTAATATTCGATGAAATACAGGAATGCCCCAAGGCGATTACCAGTTTAAAATATTTTAATGAGGAGATGAAAGAATTAGCATTGTGTAGTGCCGGTTCCCTTCTTGGAGTGAAACTCTCCAAAGAATCTTTTCCGGTGGGTAAGGTCGAGTTTCTTTACCTTTATCCCATGACGTTTCAGGAGTTTTTAATGGCTGTGGGTGAGGACCTGCTTATAGAGTACTTTGTGGCAGCAGAACCTGAGAATCCATTTCCCGAAATTGCCCACGATATGCTGTGGCAACTCTTGAAAGAGTATTTCATTACCGGTGGGATGCCACAGGTTGTGGGAGAATATATGCAATTGCGTACCACTCCAGTTGAAGCCCGTAATAGTGTGCGCAAACTGCAACGGGCATTGATTGAGAGTTATTATAAGGATTTTGCCAAACACGCCGGTAACAATAACTCCATGCATATTGTATCTGTTCTTGAAAATATTCCAAGGCAGCTTTCCAAAAATATGGATGGTTCAGTAAAGCGGTATAGATTTAAAGATGTTATCCAGAAAAAGAAGAGTTTTGTAGAGCTACAAGGACCTATCGATTGGCTTGTCCAGGCAGGACTGGCTATTAAGGCGAAGGTATGCAACAGGGCAGAACTGCCAATTGAGGCCTTTTGTAAAGCGAACATTTTTAAGCTCTTTGTTTTTGATGTCGGTCTGTTGGGTTGTATGCTGGATTTGCCTGTGGAAGCAATCGTCAGTGAAGATTATGGCATAACTAAGGGCTATTTTGCTGAAAATTTTGTTGCCCAGGAACTTATAGCCGCTGGAGCAAAAAACTTGTATTCCTGGACAGAACGCAATTCCGAAATTGAATTCTTAAAAATTTACGACGAGAAGATCATTCCTTTTGAAGTAAAGGCAGGCACCCATACTCAGGCCAAAAGCCTTCAACAGTATATCAAAAAATATTCCCCGGAGGAGGCTATTATTTTTTCCAGAAAAAACATTGGCCGGAAAAAAAATAGTATTGTTAGAAATGTTCCACTCTATATGGCGGGCGTTACCTAAGATAAAGGAGGATGGATAATGGTTGATGGCTTGGACAAACAAAAAGTGCTCATTGTTGATGATGCGCCTGAGAACATCCAGATACTCATGGAAACCTTGAAGGAGGATTACGCAATAACTGCAGCCACAAATGGAGAAAAGGCGCTCAAGTTGGCAGAGGGAGATAATCCACCGGATTTAATTCTTCTTGATATCATCATGCCAGGCATGGATGGCTACGAGGTGTGTCGCCGGCTTAAAGACAATGATGCGACAAGGAAGATTCCTGTTATTTTCGTGACGGCGAAAAGCGATGTCGGGGACGAGACACTGGGATTTAAGCTCGGAGCGGCTGATTATATTATCAAACCAATCAGCCCCCCCATCACGCGAGAGCGCGTAAGGACGCATCTTGCACTCTACGACCAGAACCGGGTGCTTGAGGAAAAGGTTAAAGAGCAGACACTCAAGTTGGTTGATGCCCACGAAAGACTGCGTGTTCTTGACAAGATAAAGGATGACTTCCTTCAACTCATATCGCATGAACTGCGCACGCCGCTTCATGGCATGTTGGGCGTCACTGAACTGCTGATAGAAGAATGCCCCTCAACTCCTGTAATCGAAGAACTGGCCGAGCTTTTCAATCTGTCCCGCGACCGGATGATTGAACTGATAGATGACGCCTTGCTTCTGACACAGATCGGGATGTCCGAAGACAGAACGACCCTGGCCCCCACACCTCTGCGCCCCCTGCTAACCCGGGTGGTTGAGGAAGCCGTGAAATCCGCCCAAGATGCAAACGTATCGATCGGCGCCGTGCCAGACTGTGATCCCAAGATCGTGGGTGAGGAGGAACTCTTGGAGAAAGCCATGGCTTATATGGTAACAACAGCCGTGAAATGTACTGAATCGGGTGGAACAGTTGATTTTGACTGCACAGTGGAAACCGATACCGTACGAATCGACATATTGGCGACAGGCTATCAGCTCCCGGACGAGAAGATTGACAGCTTCTTTGATATGTTTTCCATGCCTCAACCACTGAAACCCGACGGCGACTTGGGCTTGGCTCCGACGGTTGCTCAGAAAATCATCTCGCTTTTTGACGGAAAAGTGAGCGTGCGGAACCTTGAGCCGCCGGGGATTGCATTTGAGACGAATCTGAAATTAGAGTAGCGCGTATAGCCTATGTCTGATGGCGCCAGGTTGGTCAAAAACCTTGAAACTCTTGAGCGATTTTCAAACTTGGCAACCGGAAGAGAAAAGCGCATAATAGGAACCGGAACCGATATTTCAGAGTTAAAAAAGATTGAGAATGAACTGCGCCGCAATATGGATGAGCTGGAAAGGTTCAGCAAAATGACCTTTGGCCGGGAACAGATGATGATCCCCCTCAAGGAAGAAATCAACCAGATTCTGGTAAAACTTGGCAAAGAAGAAAAATACAAGATTGTAGAAAGATGAAAGGTCTCTGGGAGGCTGTCTGGGAATAGACCTCTGCTCCGGCTGGCGGCAGGTATGCGAATGGAGAGAGACTCCGAAGTCGTCCGGACTGCGTCCGTAAATTGTTTTGAATGACAAACTATAAGGAAGATACGAACCATGATTAACAAAAAGAAAGCAACTTTTCTGATCTGCTTGTTTGGGTTATTGCTTTGTACTACTCAGTTGCTTGCTGCCCAAGAAGCGGTCTCTGTTGGCTTCACCTCTGAAGAAAAAGCCTGGCTGGCTAAACATCACATCGTCAGAGCAAGAGTTGGACAAGCTCCCCCTTTACATTTCTTTGATGGAAAATTTCGTGGCATTTCTGTTGATTATTTAAATCTGATCGCTAAGCGTGCCGGCTTTGAGGTCCAATATGTCACCGATATACCCTGGACCAATGCCTTGGATCACATCAAAAATCATGAAACAATCGATTTAATTCTCACAGCCAAAAAGACCAAAGAGCGCCGAAGTTTTATGGGGTTTACTGATGACTATCTTTTGATTCCCTGGGTTATCTTTACTCGAAAAGACAGTAACCCGCTTGGCGCAATTGAGGAATTGGTTGGTAAAACGGTTTCGGTAGAAAAAACTTATGTCATGCATAAAAACCTTGCTGCAGAATATCCAGGCATAAAACTTTTAGTAAAAAATACATCCAAAGAGGCTCTCGAAGCTGTTGCTACCGGGTTGGCTGACGCATATATAGGAAATTTGACTACAGCGACATATATTATTCAACAACAAAATTTTACGAATCTTAAAGTTGCTGCTCCCACGCCTTTTGGAAACCACAACCAGGCCATGGCCATACGCGATGACTGGCCCGAACTGGCCGGAATAATCAACAAAACCATCGCTGCCATGGCACCGGAAGAGCATGCCGCCATAAGAACAAAATGGGGTGCTATCGACTACGAGCAAGGAGTCGACAAAGGGAAGCAAACAAAGGTCGAGCTGACGGTGAAGGAAAGGGAATGGCTCAATGCTCATCCCAGGATCCGCGTCCATAACGAATTGAACTGGCCGCCCTTCAACTTCAACGAAGACGGCAAACCAAAGGGGTTCTCCATAGCCTACATAGACCTGCTGGCCAGGAAACTGGGCCTCGAAGTTGAATATGTAAGCGGCCCGTCCTGGGGCGAGTTCCTGGATATGATCAAGGGCAAGGATCTGGATGTCATGCTGAACATCATCAAGACCGACAACCGCAGCAAGTACATCAACTTTACAAGGCCATATGTTGAGAACCCACCGGGAATCGTTGCCAGGGAAGATAATGCCGAGATTAAGGACTTTGAAAGCCTTTTCGGCAAAACCATCTCCATTCCATCAGGGTTTTTCTATCAGGAACTGATCGAACGCAATTACCCGGACATCAAGCTGCTTCTGCTCAAGAACCAGACCGAATGCCTCAAGGCCGTTGCTTTCGGCAAAGCCGACGCCACCATTGGCGGCATCACCATCCAGAACTACCTGATCCGTCAGAACATGTTGAATAACCTCAAGGTCATCGGCGGCCTTCCTGAGGAAATATTCGCCAACCGATTGCGTTTAGGTGTCCGTGATGACTGGCCGGAACTGGCCATTATTTTGGGCAAGGCAATCGCCTCCGTTTCCGAACAGGAATACGCCGGCTTGAGCGATCAATGGATCCCCACAGGGAAGGCTGATAAAGAAGACGATTGGCTGAAAACCCACCCGCTAACGGATGACGAAGTCGCTTTTTTAAAACAGCACCCTGTGATTCGTGTTCACAACGAAATGAAATGGCCACCATTCAACTTCAATGATAACGGTCTTCCAGCCGGTTATTCCATCGATTACATGAATCTGCTGGCAGACAAACTGGGCATCAAGGTGGAGTACGTCAGCGGTCCAACCTGGAACGATTTTTTGGGGATGATCAAGTCCAAAGATCTGGATGTCATGCTCAATATCGTCAATACCGAAGATCGGCGCAAGTATATTATTTTCACCGATAAATACCTGCGCACCCTTACCGGGATCTACGTCAAAGCAGCGGGGCAGCGATTCAGTTCTTTAGCCGAATTAGATGGTCGGCGCTTGGCGCTGCCTATAGGATTTTTTGAACAGGAATTGCTCGAAAAACATTATCCCAATATCAATCTGCACCTGGTTAAGAACAACCTGGAGGCCTTGGAAGCTGTAGCGACCGGAAAGGCTGATGCCGCAATTGGTGAGATGGGGGTTATGAGTTATATCATGGCGGAGCACTCGATAATGGATATCGTGCTCACGGGAACGATCAAAGATCAGCGTTTCGACAATGTGCTTAACCTGGGAGTGAGAAAGGATTGGCCGATTTTGCGGGATATCCTGCAAAAAGCCATGAACGCGGTCTCCTTTGAGCAGAAACGTGCACTGCAAAATAAATGGGTTGTCAGCGACAAAACAGATCCCGAGCAGGATCAGATGGCATTTACCGCAGCAGAGAAAGTATGGTTGAAGGAGCATCCGCTTCTGCGCCTGGGGGTTGATCCAAGTTGGGCCCCCTTTGAATACTTTGATTTTGAAGGAAAACTAGCAGGGATCACATCAGACAATATTCGTATATTGACTGAAAAATTGGGTACGGTCATTGAGCCTGTTAAAGGTTTGACCTGGGGTGAAGTCCTGGAGCAAGCCAAGAAAGGTGAAATTGATATCATTTCTTCCGTTGCCAAAATCGAGGAGCGTACCGAGTATCTGCTTTTCACCAAACCCTATATCCATCTGCCGATGGTCGTTGTTATGCGTGATGATGCCCCTCTCATCGAGGACATTCAAAACCTGAAGGACAAGACCATTGCCGTTGTCAAAGGATATGCAATCCACTCCTACCTGAAACGGGATTATCCTGAACAGCAGTTGTTGATGTTTGATAATTTGGCAGATGCAATGAAAGCGGTTGCTGAGGGTAAAGCCGATGCTGTAATCGAGAACGTGACCTCTATAAATTTTGCCAAGAATGAACTGGGGCTTACTAACCTCAATGTGGTCGCTCCCACCCCATATGCCTATGATCTTTCCTTTGGAGTACGCAAGGATTGGCCGCAGTTGATTCCTATCCTGGAAAAAGGCCTTGCTGCCATCACTGATCGCGAGAAAGAGATCATCAAAGATAAATGGGTCAACATACGCTTTAAAAAACAAATAGACTGGCAGATGGTCTTGGGTATCATCCTGATAGGCACATTTGTTGTGGGAATCATTTTATCTGTCATTCTCATCTGGAACAGGCGTCTGGCCGGTGAGATAGCTGAGAGGAAACAGAAGGAAAAGTTGATAATGATAGGAGCGCAAATCAGCCAGTCGCTTACGGTGGGTGACACCCTTAAAGAAACGCTCCAGTCTATCGCCGATATTTTTGTCAAGGAGCTGAATGTGGCCTTCGCCCGCATCTGGATCGTTGATGAAACGGAGAACGTTCTTAAATTGCAAGCCAGTTCCGGGTTATACTCACATATTGATGGTGCACACGAACGCATGTCCATGGGAGGTGATACCAAAATCGGTCGCGTGGTTTTCGAACAGCAGCCCCATATCTCCAACAGTATCCAGGATGATCCTTACGTTAAGGATAAGGACTGGGCTAGGGAGCAGCGGCTTACGTCCTATGCCGGCATCCCCATGGTCGTCGAGGACCGTTCGATCGGGGCCCTGGTCGTGTTTTCCCGGGATGCCATCCAAGAGGATACCAGTCGCACCCTTTTGTCAATTGCGGGCTCCATTGCAGTAGCCACTGAACGCAACCGTGCCGAAGAGACAATCTTGGCTTCCGAAAGAAAAATCCGGGGAATGAGTGAATCTTCACTGGATGCAATGATCATGATTGATGGCAAAGCTAATATCATTTTCTGGAATCCCGCAGCTGAAAGAATTTTCGGCTATAGCGCCGAAGAAGTGATGAGCCGAAACCTCCATGACCTCGTTCTGCCACCGGAAGATAGAGAACTTGCCTATAAAGGGATTGATGAATTTATCCAAACAGGTAAGGGTAAGGTCATCGGTGTTGTAATTGAACACAAAGCCCTGCGAAAAGACGGCAGTATGTTTCCGGCCGAAATCGCCGTATCTGCCCTGCAAATGGACAACGAGTGGTATGCCGTGGGTACCGTTAGAGACATTACCGACCGTAAAAAGGCCGAGGAAGAATTACAGCAGAATCTTGAAGACCTTGAAAGATTCAGCTACATGGCAACCGGTCGGGAAGAAAAGATGATTCAGCTAAAAGCGGAGATCAACGAGCTGTTGATCCAATCGGGCAAGGGTAAAAAATACAAAATTGTTCAATGACCAAAGGGGTCGAAACACCGCAAGTGACAGATAATAAATACTAACGCATAACCTTGGAGGCGAGATAATGTTTAAGGAAGAAAGAGAAGATTTGATGTTTGACTGGAGCATGATTGGAGACATAGCGGAAGGTCGTCCCAACCTTGGGTCAACAATGAATGTCAGTGTGTATCGGCTGATGCAGTTTACCTTAAGAGATGTACTTATAAAGCAATTTGATACAGAAACCGCAAACAGGATATTTTACGATGCAGGTCAGCATGCCGGCAAGATGTTCTGCCAGGAATTGATTAACAAAGAAAACAATTTCAATGATTTTGTCGCTGAACTCCAGGACAAACTGAAAGAATTGAATATAGGCATTTTGCGAGTTGAACAAGCTGATCTTGATGCAATGAACTTCACTTTGACGGTTGCTGAAGACCTTGATTGTTCAGGAATACCGGTTTGTGATGAACAGATCTGCACCTATGATGAGGGGTTCATCAACGGGCTGCTCCTAGAATACACCGGAGAAAATTTTGATGTCAAGGAAGTCGACTGCTGGTGTTCCGGAGACAGAGTATGTCGATTTGATGTTAAACCCAGCACATAAGGTGATTTGACATGATCACGGTTAAAGAAGAATATATCGATAAGATAACAGAAGTTTTTTACCTGTTGCTTAAAGGCAAAAAGCCCACCCCTATAGAGTTGCCCGAAGGTTATCCCGACAATGAGATAAAGCAGGCAGTCGGTTATATCAACCGATTCATAGAAGAATATGACAGTGCCACTGGCGTAATTTACAATTTGTCCAAGGGGGAGCTTAATTTTGATATTCCAAAGGGGAAAATTTCATTTTTACAATCTCTTAAAAGTTTTCAGGCAAATCTGAAAACTTTGACCTGGACAACACAACAGATCGCCAAAGGAGATTTCGGCCAGCAAGTTAATTTTATGGGAGAATTCTCCGATGCTTTCAACAGCATGGCCCAGCAACTGAAAAATTCTTTCCTGGAACGAAAGCATTCCAATGAGACTCTCCAGAGCAGAGTAGATGAACAGGCCAAGACCCGGCGGGCCATGCTCAACATGATGGAGGATATCGAAGAGGCCAAGGGTGTTGCCGAAGAGGCCACCAAGGCCAAGTCCGATTTCCTCGCCAATATGAGCCACGAGATCCGCACCCCCATGAACGCCATCATCGGTATGAGCCACTTGGCGCTGAAAACCGATCTCACACCAAAACAGCATGACTATATCGGCAAGGTCCAATCTTCAGCCAACGCGCTCTTAGGCATCATCAGCGACATTCTGGATTTCTCCAAGATCGAGGCCGGCAAGCTTGATATGGAATCAATTCCTTTCCATTTGGAGGACGTTTTTGACAACCTTGCCAACCTGGTGGGTTTGAAGGCGGAAGAGAAAGGATTGAAGTTGTTGTTTGACGTTCATAATGAAGTGCCAACCGGGCTGATAGGGGACTCTTTGCGCCTGGGTCAGATCCTGGTGAACCTTGGCAACAATGCGGTGAAATTTACGGAAAAAGGCCAGATAGTTGTGGGGGTTTCTCCTGTGGCTGTTACAGACGAAAAAGCCGAACTGCAGTTTTCAGTGCAGGACAGCGGTATCGGGCTTACCGAGGAACAGCGGGGCAAACTCTTCCAGGCCTTTTCTCAGGCTGATACCTCCACTACAAGGAAATACGGCGGCACCGGTTTAGGGCTGACCATCTCCAAGAAACTGACCGAGATGATGGATGGAAAAATCTGGGTGGAGAGCGAGCCCGGAGTTGGCAGTTCCTTTATATTTACGGCTGTCTTTGGTCGTCATTCGGAAAAAAGAGAAGAAGTCTCAACATCCAAGGGAGATGTTCAGGGACTCGAAAATATCCGCGGGGCCCGGATTCTCCTGGCCGAGGATAATGAGATCAACCAGCAGGTGGCCCGGGAGATCCTTGAACAGGCTGCCCTGGTTGTTGAGATTGCCAACAACGGCGTTGAAGCGGTTGAGATGGCACAGAAGAACCCGTACGACATTATCCTCATGGATATCCAGATGCCGGTCATGGGCGGTTTTGAAGCCACCAAAGCAATCCGTGAGTTGAAAGATCCAGAAACCAGCGACCAGTATCCAGCATCCAGTCTTCCTATAATTGCCATGACCGCCCACGCCATGGCAGGTGACCGGCAAAAGAGTATTGAAGGCGGCATGAATGACCATGTGACCAAACCCATTGATCCGGACCAGCTATTTTCTGCCCTGGTGAAGTGGATTGAACCCGGAGAACGGGAGGTGCCAGAAGCGTTTGAGGCAAAAGTGAAGGAGAAATCTGAGGATGAGATTTTGCCTAAAGAGCTCCCCGGAATTTCAATCAAGTCTGGTCTGAAGAAGGTCGGGGGGAATAAGAAGCTTTACAGAAAGTTGCTTGGTAAATTCCTCGATAGCAACAAGGAGGTAGTCAACGAAATTAAAACGACTCTTGCAGCCGGTGATACGGAGACTGCCGCCCGGTTGGCCCATACGGTCAAAGGAGTGTCCGGGAACCTCGGCGCTGAGGAATTGTTTCCCGTTGCCGGGGAACTGGAGAAGGCGATAAAACAAGGAGAGACCGATTCACTGGATTCCCTGCTCGATAGTTTTGAATCCCATCTCAATATGGTTTTGGGGGGCATAGAGGTTTTGAAAGAGCAAGAGGCTGCCAAGAAAAAAGAGGAGGCGCCTGCCGGAGAGATTCCAATCGATATAGATACGGTGACGCCACTTCTAACTGAGATGGCTGAATTGTTGGAGTCGGATCTTGGGGAAGCCATGAGCCGCCTGGAATCGTTGAAGCCCCATCTTGAAAACTCTTTGGTGGGGGAAGAGTTCAGGCGTTTTGAAAAATCTCTGGAGAACTTTGATACAGATGATGCAGTGGGGGGTTTACAAAAAATTGCTGAGAGGTTAAATATATTATTGAAGGAGGATGGATAATGGTTAATGGCTTGGACAAACAAAAAGTGCTCATTGTTGATGACACACCTGAGAACATCCAAGTGCTTATGGAAACCTTAAAACAGGACTATAAGATTGTGGCCGCCAATAATGGCCAAAAGGCCTTACAGATGGCTGAAATGGATCCGGCCCCGGATATCATTCTTCTTGACATCATGATGCCGGGAATGGATGGCTATGAGGTATGCAATAGATTAAAGACGCAAAAGAAAACCAGAGAGATTCCGATTATTTTTGTAACAGCATTGGACCAGGAAGAGGATGAAACATTTGGCTTGAAGCTTGGGGCAGTCGATTATATAACCAAACCAATCAGCCCATCTATAGTGAGGGCGAGGGTACAGACACACCTAAACCTGAGAAACTCTCAAAAGAGATTGCAGGAACTGGTGGAGCAAACCCTGGGAGGTGCCTTAGGTGTTCTCGTCGATATTTTATCCGTCGCCAATCCCACGGCCTTCAGTCGCGCATCTCGACTGAAGCGCCATGTAAATGAACTGATGGCAGCCTCAGATCTATCACGCTTCTGGCAGATTCGGCTGGCCGCGACGTTGTCCCAGATCGGTTGCATCACCGTATCCACAGAAACTATCGAGAGGATTTACCGGGGGCATGATGTATCGCATGAGGAGAGGGAAACCTACAGTCGGCACCCTCAAGTGGGGTATGAGTTGATTTGCAAACTGCCTAACCTGGGAGAGGTTGCTGAAATCATTGCACGCCAGCAGGTACTGGAAACCGACACCGGCTTCCAGGGCAGTGAGAGGGCACAGAATCTAATCCGCGTGGGGAGTAGAATGTTAAAGCTGGCGCTGGACTATGAACAGTTGACCTACAGCGGAAAGACTCCGAATGCTGCCTTGGCCATGCTGAGATCAACTGAAGAAATTTACGGCCCCAAACTCCTGGACACATTTTCCCACATTGTTGAGAGCGAATCTCCCCATGAGGGTCTCCAAGTTGAGAGCGAATCTCCCCATAAGGCTGTCCGAGAACTTTATGCCAGCGACCTTACCCCCGGGATGGTCATCGCCAAGGATATCTTCACGAAAAAAGGAATACTGCTCATAAAGGCGGCTACCGAAGTCAACCTGGTTGTTTTTGAAACCCTTCATAATTTTTCCAGAACAGACTTTATCGAGGAACCCTTTCAGGTTTTGATTCCCGAATCGCATTCTCAATAGGTAAGGATTATGAATCTTTTCCAGGTATTTCAGGTAAATACTCACATTATCGCAATGCGGGTAGTCATCTCCGCGAATGATCCTAAATCAAAATGTTTATTCAGAAACAGGGACACTGTTGGCTGTCAAGGGCACAGAATTGTCACTGGCAACCATCGAATTTTTACGGACGTATGACAAAACCGAAACAATAAAAAGCCCCATTCTCGTCTTGGCCTCAAAGAATCAATCGAACATTTAAAGGAAACACAAATATACTGCTGAAGGAGAATAAATGATGGACAGCTCGGATAAACCAAAGGTCCTTATTGTGGATGATACACCTGAGAACATCCAGATCCTTATGGAAACACTGAAGGACGAATATAAAATTGTCGCGGCCATCAACGGTCAGAAGGCCCTTCAAATGGCTCCACTAGAGCCTGTTCCTGATATTATACTCCTGGATATTATGATGCCGGGGCTTGATGGTTATCAGGTGATCGAAAAATTAAAGGCTGATGAGAAGACCAGGGACATTCCGGTAATCTTTGTTACAGCCATGGTCGAAGAAGAAGATGAGCAGAAGGGACTTGATCTGGGGGCCGTAGACTATATCACCAAACCTTTCAGGCCCGGCCTGGTGAAATCCAGGGTGCGTAACCACCTGGAGCTCAAACGTCATAGAGATAACCTGGAGGAATTGGTTCAGGAGAGGACCAGGGAGCTTGTCCTCACACAGGATGCTACCATCAACAGCATGGCAACCCTTGCTGAATATCGTGACCCGGAGACCGGTGGGCACATCAAACGGACCCAAAACTATGTGAAGGCGCTTGCCACCAAATTGATAAACAATCCCAAGTACAAGGACTTTTTTGATGACAAGACCATTGAGGAGTTATTCAAATCGGCACCCTTGCATGACATCGGGAAGGTGGGTGTGTCAGATAATATTCTCTTAAAACCTGGCAAGTTGACTGATGAAGAGTTCGAAGAAATAAAGAAACATCCCGTTTATGGACGGGACACGATATTTAGGGTAGAGCTGGAACTCGGGGGTGATGTGGACCAATCCTTTTTGCGTTTTGCAAAGGAGATCGCCTATACTCATCAGGAAAAATGGGATGGTTCGGGATATCCCCAAGGATTAAAGGCGGAGGATATTCCCATATCGGGACGGCTGATGGCCATAGCCGACGTATACGACGCATTGATCAGCAAGCGGGTTTATAAATCGCCCTTTACCCATTCAAAGGCCGTGGAAATCATTGCAGAAGGAAAGGGTCAGCACTTTGACCCGGATATGGTGGATGCCTTTCTGGAAATTGAAGAGGAGTTCCGTCAGACCGCTCTTGAATTTGCCGATTTTGATGAGGAAAGAGAGGCCCTTTCAGCCCCTTTGGAGAAGTGATAGCTGCGCAGAAAATATCTTAAAAAATCAATAAAGATAATCGATATTTTCTGATATTTAGGTGAACCTTCCGATTCCGCAATACCTATATAACTATTGGATATATTACAGTAAATGAGGAATATTGGCAGGATTGTGGAGGGAAGCCATTCAGTCAAGAGCGCTTCCCGAGAAAATGCCAACCAGTTAGGGAAAAGGGGCAGGAAGAATGGAAAATGTAAACATCCTTATTGTCGAAGATGACGAAATAAACATGGAGATGCTTAAGGATATGGTAGAAAGTCTAAGGTATACCCCCATCTCCGCTATGAATGGAAAAGAAGGCTTGGAAAAGCTCCGCAAGGGTGAGAACATAAGGGCGATACTCCTTGACTGGATTATGCCGGAAATGGACGGAATGCAGATGCTTCGTGTCGTGAAGGAGGAGAAAATCCTTCGGGATATCCCTGTGATCATGCAGACAACAAGAAATGATAAGGAGAACATCCTCGAAGGAATTGCTAATGGCGTCTATTATTATCTTACAAAACCCTACGAAAGAGAAGTGTTGCTCGCCATCTTGCGCTCTGCCGTTGAGGAATATGATAGAATGTTGGCCTTACGACGGGAAATTGCAGTATACAAAACGAACATCGATGATTTCATTTTCCAGGGTGTGATCAGGTTTCGGACCATTGAAGAAGGGCACAGGATAGCCCGGTGGTTTGGAAGGTTTTCAGAGAGCGAGTATACCCCCGCTGGCCTGGAGGAGCTTTTTATTAACGCCGTTGAACATGGGAACCTGGGAATCAGCTATGATGAGAAGACGGAGTTGATACTGGAAGACGGACTGTTCGATGACATTGAAAGGCGTCTTTCCCTTTCACAACATGCCGATATGTTTGTCGAAACAAGGTTCACAAGGGATGTTGAAAGGATGGAGGTGCATATCGTTGACCAGGGAGAAGGGTTCGACTATGAGAAGTATCTTGATTTTGATCCCGAAAGGGTTTTCGATCCCCATGGCAGGGGCATCGCTCTTGCAAACCACCAGTTCTTTGATGGTGTTGCCTATCACGGGAAAGGGAATGAGGTGAGCGTGCATTTTTCACTGAGGGAGTTCCCTGAGCAGTAGTGACGCTCCACCCGCATAGCGGGTGGCTTCAAGAAGGCTCCAAAAGGGGCCAACAAATGATTTGCATTCCAGGGTGGTTCTGGAAGGAGAAAAAGTGGTCGCCTATAACGGATTAAAAAAGAGGGTCAAGAGCTGTGCTTAGGGCTCGATACGGGTATCCTCTGCACTACCTTAAAAGTCAAGTGTACCTATATTATACTGGAATTTGGACCCTCCCCAGAAACGCAGAAGAGTACGTCTGGTAGTCCTAACCTGTTGCGTGTCTGAAAAGTTGCTCTTTTTTTTGATTTTCACCTCTTTCCCAGGAATTTGAATGTCCAGCAGGAGTTATCTGTCAACATCCTTATCGTCCTTTTGGGGGCCATATGGAGCTTGTGGGGTATATGTTCCCAAATATCCAGGCTACTCACAGGCGAGATCTATGACCGATGCCCGGAGTGCTTCAGTTCGGATACCAAAGAAGTGATTGACGAAAATGATAATGGACATAGGTAAAGAGCGGCTGAAGTTGAACTGGGGAC
>Ga0075120_10001690_pt1 | contig 17005 bp, 15 predicted proteins | sample AntAceMetag02UKL_FD_69792 | JGI IMG/M metagenome (GOLD analysis project Ga0075120, IMG submission 69792) | Saline lake microbial communities from Ace Lake, Antarctica - Antarctic Ace Lake Metagenome 02UKL | ecosystem: Environmental > Aquatic > Non-marine Saline and Alkaline > Saline | place... | reverse complement strand
AACGCGATCCTGGAAGTTGACCTCCTGGGACAGGCCAACGCCGAATATCTGGGCGGAACGACTTACAGCGGAACCGGTGGGCAGCTTGATTTTATCCGGGGCGCCTTCGACTCCCGGGGAGGAAAGGCTATCTTAACCTTCTATTCCACCGCTAAGGGGGGGAAACTCTCCCGGATAGTTCCCCAGTTGAAGCAGGGGAGCATAGTCACCACGCCCCGGAATGACGCCTTCTATCTGGTGACCGAATATGGAGTGGCTAACCTGAAGGGTAAAAGCACCAAGGAGAGAGCACTGGCCATCATAAACCTCGCCCATCCCCGCTATCGGGAAGAACTGATGCGGGAGGCGGAGAATATGTATATCATATAAATTAACGCCTGCGGCGTTAATTTAGTTTTGAACCAAGACTAACATGATTCTGCTAAGGGGATGCTGTTGGGAGAGTCGGAGTCGGCTGCGGATGCCGGCAACCATCAGTTTGCGTGCTTTGCGCAGTCTGTTGGCCCCTTTTTTGAGCTGGTGGGTGCGCTCGGGAAGAAAGCATCGATCTCCGAGGCAAACACGGCTGGCGTGTTTCTCTCCCTACGCGTGAACAAGGGATTCCCTGACTGCGGCAGGCGGCCAGATAGAGACAAAGCGATCTTTGGAATAAAGATAATCTTCACCACTTTCGTCAACAATCCGGATATCTCCATCCGCCCTGGCCTCTGCGTCTGGGACAACTCGATATATCTTGTAGCGCTCAAGAGACGCCGGATAATCTAAGTTATCCACGCAAACCACGAATTTTTCTTTTTCATACATGGTTAATCTAAGTTACGTTTACGTTTCATTTCTCGTTTACCAATCCCGTGAGCCTCATACCAATGTAACTCCGCCCTCCGGATCCGACCGTTGCGCAAGCGGATTGTAGCCTCTCCTTTCAACTTTCTCCATCGTCCCTCACCGTAGAATCGGACCAGACGGGATCGAGCTCGAATATTTAATCCCCGTGCAATTGGCTCGACGTTTATGACTGGGGATATGACTTCAAAATCCATTATATTACTATCTCATATTACTCGAAATTTTCAACCAGCAAAATGTACTACAGTCGCTTTACTTAAACATTATGCCTAAAAAAAATTTAAACCATTAAACTTGACCCGGATTTTGCAGTTTCTCTTCCGGGGATGGAAGGTTCGTTTTATCTGGTCACGGGGATATCGGAACTGCCACCGTAGTAACACCGGGTAAGTCCTCTGATCGCCCACAGTCCGGAACCGCTCCGAAAGATACCGATCGCGGCAGTCCCGTCACCCTGATAATCGGCCGGGACCGACCAATCCGCCAGCTGCCCAAAATATATCCTGGTAAGATTCCGAATCGCCCAGAGACCGGAAGCTGGGCGGAAGAGGGCATAATCCACTGAACCATCTCCATCATAATCTCCGGGAAGCGGGATGTCATTTTCTCCCCCAAAGTAAAACCTGGTCAACCCCCGGATCGCCCAGAGGCCGGTGGAGTCACGGAAGACCCCGATATCGCAGGCACTGGATAAGTTGGAAGCGAGAGGTATGGGTATGTCAGATAATGCACCAAAGTAGGCTCGGGTGACACCCCGGATCGCCCACAAACCGACATCCTGCCGAAAGACCGCCGGTTGCGTAGTTCCATCGCCATCCCAATTGCCCGGGATGGAAATGTCTCCGTCACTGCCAAAATATAGCCGAGTAATCCCCCGGATCGCCCACAACCCGGTCGCTCCCCGAAATATGGCCCCATCAGTGGTGGTGTCTCCGTCATAGTCTCCGGAAGCTGGACTATCGGCGGTGGCCCCGAAATAAAACCGGCTCAGATCCCGGATCGCCCAGCAGCCGATACTATCATTCAAAAGTGCGATTTCGGAGGTCCCATCTCCATCGTAATCCCCACTTTGACGACTAAGAGGTGGAACGGCAGTAAGTTCATAATCAATCCTGATGCTTGGTTCTCCAACATAGTCAGCCGGATAGACAATTTCGCCGAGAGGGAGGTAGCCGCTATGCTTAACCAGAATATAAAGGGAATCAATAAGCCAACTGTTGCAGCCCACTACATAGTATCCGGAACTGGAGGTGAGCATTGAACTGCAATATATGGGAGAGGGATCGGACCATAGTATAGATACCAGGGCATCCTCTATCGGTTCCCCGGTAATTTGATCCGTAACAAAACCTTCTATTAAAGTGCTGCCCGCGGAGGTGGGCGAAGGGCTGGGTAAAAATTCCGGACTGGGAGTTGACGTTTGAGCATACGCATTGAAACTGCAAATTAATGGCAAGCTAATCCAGATGGCAGAAAATAGTAAGGTCAGCAGAATGATGGAACGTCTCATTATTCTCCTCCTTTGAGTATTACTATCCTATTAAATGCTACTCAACCGGAAGCCGGACTAATTTCGCCTTAAAACCAGTAAAACTTTCAATTGGCAAATCAACTCTTAATCTCTATCGGTTTATCAAATATATTCACACCGCCTTTTACTCCGAAGTCTAATGATTGGACGGGATAGGCTATTGAAATATTTTCTTCTTCAAATCGTTTTTTAATACGCATAATAGCCTCGCTCATGGCATTCAAATAATCTGTTTGCTGGGAAAATTTGATCCAGAACCTGACTTCAAAATTATAGGAATAGCTTCCAATGCTCGTAAAATAGAAGTCAATCTGCTCTTCCTTCATCAAAGCTTTTATCTGTTTGACTTCTTCAACAGCAACATTTTTTACCTTCTCCAGATCATCACCATACGAGACACCGCTCCGCAAGATTACGCGTCGAATTTGATAAGTAGAATAATTAGTGAAAGTGCTTTTATAAATCAGCTGATTAGGCACAAATACCTCTTGTCCGCTGATATTTTTAAGAGTGGTTGTAATCCAACCTATCTCCTTTATTGTTCCGAATTTCCCATCAATTTTTACCCAATCATCACCTTTAAACGGTTTTTGGAGATTCACCAATAACCCGGCAAACATATTTGAAGCTATGTCTTTAAGAGCAAAACCGGCCACGAGCCCGATAATCCCGGCCCCGGCCAATAGCTTTGTTAAATAACTTTCTAAGCCTAAAATTTCTAAGGCAAAAATTATCCCCGAGATTATTATTACTATATACAGTATTACGGAGATTGCTTTGGCCAGCTCGGTCTGCTTTTTCAGTATTCTGGTATAGGCCTTAAGTGAATATTTGCGAATGATCTTAGCCAATATATAAAATAAAGCTAAGACCAGTAACGCCAGAAAAATTTTAGGGACAAAATGAAAAATGGATTCATCCCATTTTTCCAATATCGAATATTCTCTAAATATGCTGCCAATCATAATTAAATTTTCTCTTCACTCTAAGTGCTCCTTCACATAAATACGGTGACGTATTTCGAGCGTTGAGGCGCCCGATCTGCAAGGCGAGAGAAGGAAGAATACTCTATAGTATTTGCCCGACGAGCAACGCAGCAGATCGGGATGCATCGACGGTCGAATGCCACCGTATTTATGTGACGGAGTACTAAGGCCCGGGAACGATAGCAGCCCGTGTCCATTGCGAGGAGCGCAGCGACGAAGCAATCTCGTCGGGCATTGGTGAGATTGCTTCGCTACGCTCGCAATGACACTCGGTGGGATCTGTCATTGCCGGGAACAATAGCCGCAGTATAATTCCTTCGTTTCCCGCAAGATTACTTCTCTAAAGCTCGCAATGTAGTTCTTGGTTCAAAACTAACCCGATTTATTTTTTAATCGGGTTAAGTGACTCCCTCAGGCTCTCCAGCTGGCCGGCGCTCCCCAGAACTTCATTCTTATGGGCAATATAATTGGCGTACTCGGCCATGAATATCTTTCCCGGAGGGCGGAGATCGAAGTTCTCCGGGTCATCCCGGAAACTCTCCCGGTGAACCCGGCACCACACCAGTCTTCCGTCGGTATCGATATTAACCTTAGTCACACCCATCGGCGCCGCCCGGCTTATCTGGTCTTCATCCACGCCCTTGGCCCCCTTCATGTCTCCGCCGGCGGCGTTTATCCTCCGGACCTCTTCCTGAGGAACCGAACTTGAACCGTGCATCACAATCGGGAAACCGGGGAGAAGTTCCTGAATCCCCTTGATAATTTCAAAGTGCAGCCCCTGAGATCCTGCAAATTTGAAAGCTCCGTGACTGGTACCGAAGGCGCAGGCCAGACTGTCACATCCGGACCGTTTCACGAATTCTTCGGCCTCGGCCGGATCGGTGAGATGGGCATCCTCCTCACTGACCGCTACATGTTCTTCAACCCCGCCCAGAGTTCCCAGTTCCGCTTCTACCGAGATCCCTTTCGCGTGAGCGGCTTCCACCACTCTCTTGGTAATTGCTATATTCTCATCAAAATCCTTGCTGCTGGCGTCGATCATTACCGAGCTGTAAAAACCGCTGTTAATGCAGTCCATACAGGCCTCTTCGTCGCCGTGGTCCAGATGAACCGCGAAGATCGCCTTGGGGAAGATCTCATCGGCGGCGCGGATCATCGCCTCCAGGAGCCGCTTGTCGGTATAGGAACGGGCCCCTTTTGAGATCTGGATGATAAAGGGAGCGGAGCTGTCCAGGTTCCCCTTAAAGAGCCCCATAATCTGCTCCGCGTTGTTGATGTTGTAAGCGCCTACAGCGTATTTGCCGTAAGCGTGTTTAAATAAATCTTTGGTCGATACAATCATGTTTCCTCCTGTTTAAATTAGCGCCTTCGGCGCTAATTTAGTTTTGAACCAAAACTATCATGTTTTGATTGATGTCATAACAAAAAAACTATTAACAATCCCATTTATATCTTAAGGGAACTTTTTTCTATATTCCCTCAATGAAATCGCGCATATTATTGTTCAAAATATAAACTTAGCCCCGCCATCGGCGGGGGTAATTTTATAGTCCGATAATGGAGTAGACAATATCATTCACCACACCTTCGGCCTCCAATTTAAGCACTATCGGATCGAGCTGATTGGGGGAACCGGCCAGAAAATAGATAAATCCTTTCGAGGCGGGGCGAACCAGTTCACTGGTCAGAAAGGCATTCTCTCCCGCTACATCCATGGGAACCAGCTTTCGGGTAGTGTGAACTATAGCCGACTTACGAAGACTCTCCGATTCGTAGGGATGCTCCGCCAGGGTCTTAACCTTGCTCAAGCGCTTGATCTTTCTTACCATAATGTCCTTCTCTTCTTCGGTGCAGTGGAAGGTAATAACCACGCTCCCGTCGATCCCGGCCTGCTCTTCCAATCCATGCCCGACCACGGTATCGATACTGATCCCCTCGTTGCTGAAAGTCGAAGCGATACTGGTCAGCGCTCCGGACCGGTCGAAAACATGGGCCCGGAAGACCCAGTGATGTTTTTCTGTTTTAGCCATAAGACAATCTCCTTTTGGAAAAAGTTACAAGTGCCTAAAGTAGAAGTAAGTGCCTAAAGTGCGCTAAAGTGCCTAAAGTTGAAAGTTGTCGCTTTCGCCTAGCTTTTCAATTTTTAAGGATTTAATTAACTCTATTGGTTTATAAGCATTTGATATTTTGATTTCAGAACTTACGAACTCTTCGAGCAAGCTCAGAAGCCAGGTGAAAGCGAATAACTTTAGGCACTTTAGCGCACTTTAGGCACTTATAACTTCTTTTGCACTTTAGGCACTTATTTAATAGGGTATCTCCGGGCGCGGGCCTCTCCGGAAAGCACCACCGCCGCGCCGGATGCCAGTGCATCCATCTCCAGAGAGCCTTCGAATGATATCACCGGGGCCAGGTAATTCACCTGCTTCCGGACTCCGGTACGGATCAATTGGCTCCTGATTAATTCCCCGGTCAATACAATCGCCTCCACATCGCAACCCGCGGCCACGAACATCGCTCCTATATCCTTCGCGATCTGATAGATCATCGCGTCAACTATATCCTTCGCGGTTTTATCGCCGGAGACTATCCGTTCGGAGATCGCCTCCATGTCATCCTCCCCCAGATAAGCCCGGAGGCCGCCCCGCTTGGTTAATTCTTCGATAAGTTCATCGCGGGAGAACCGGCCGGAATAACAAAGATTCACCAATTCCGCCGTCGGAAGCCGCCCGGTCCGGACCGGAGTAAAAGGCCCTTCCCCCATCAACGCGATGGTATTGTCGGTCATCTTCCCCCCCTTAACCGCGGCGATCGTTATCCCGCCGGAGAGATGGGCTACTACCAGATTTATATCTTCCAGGGGACGGCCGATCTCAAGGGCCGCCTTCCTGGCGGCGGCCTTGATGCTCAAAACATGGGCCGTACTCCGGCGGACGATACCTGCACAACCTGAGACCTCGGCCTCGGGAGCAAGTTCATCCACCACCACCGGATCCATGGTATAGGCGGGAACCCGGAACTTCCGGGCCAGAGCCGCCGCGACCGGGACACTGAAATTACTGAGATGCTTCTTCTCAGATCTCCCCAGCGCCGCCGCCACAAGCTTTTCATCCACACCGATCCCTTTCTTCCTCCGGGCGGCGATGGTATATATCCCGGCGGAGAGTTTTTTCGCCGGCCGCGGCAGGAATCCACCCCGGGCGGAAATCGCGTCGATCTTACGGATCCCCCATCCCTTAATAATCTCCTCGGCCTGGCGGACCAGTCTGTCAACCATCTCCTGTCTTGCCTCCGCGCTTTCCGAGGGAATATCCGAACAGGCTACTTCGGCTGAATGAATCACTCTTTCACCTTCATAAAGAGCCATCTCGATTGAGGTGGAACCGGGGTTGTAAACAAATATCCGTGGTCCTTTCCGGGGCACCGGCTTGGCTTCAAGAGGATGATCCGCCCGCCAGCTGCGGACCCGTTGCGCGAAGACACTGCAAAGCGCGATCGATTCCAGGCGCGTCTCCAGCGTATCGGAGCGGGAGAGGATAATATACGGGAAGGGGAATCCCACCGTAATCCCGGCCAGAGAAGCCTGTCCATATTTATTAAGCGCGCTGATCGCTTTATATAGAACATTAGCGGTGTCGATGGACGGGCAGACCAGGATATCCGCCTGGCCGGCTACCTCCCGGGCGGCGGGATTGGACGGCACCCCTTTCATCGCCACGGACGCTGGATCGGTCGCCAGATCAAAAGAGAGCGGACCGTAAACAATCGCGTCAGACCATTTTCGCCGGGTGAGCTGGGCGCCCATTCGGGTGGAGGGCAGAGAAGTAATCTGTTTCTCATTGGCCGAGAGGATCGCCACCCGAGGCCGGTCGATCCCCATCACTATCCTGGCCAGATCGACAGAGTTCTTGATCAGGTCAACCATCCGGCCAAAGTTACAGATTGTAGTAAACCCGGAGTCCGTAAGAATGATCGGCCGGCCGGAAGAGATCGGCGAGGCATCGAATATGGTGGCCAGGCTGACCGTCGAACGGATCGCCAGCGGCCGGAGCGCCCGATTGATGACCGGAGTGGAGATATTCCCCTTGAGGACGATATCGGCTTCGCCGGATTTGACCAGGGCCACCGTAGCCGCGGCGGTCTCCTCCGGGGAGCTGGTCGCGATTATGTGCTCCTGACTGATATCAATGCCGACCTCGGTAATTGCCCGACGAATCATCTCCCGATCACCGACCAGGATAATCCGATCAACAATTCCATGATCCCGGGCCGCCTCAACCAGCTGAAGATCCTCAACCCGATCGCCCCCGGGAACAATCACCGAAGAAGGCGGCAGATGACCGGCAATATCCACCAGATCAGCCACTGACTGTAAAATATCCGGATTATTTCGATTAAGTTCACCCTTCTTCATTCCGTTCCGGCTCCTCATGTTGGGATAACGTTAGATAGTCTGTGATATAAAAGACTACCACCACTTTGCCCGCACGGCAAACATATATTCTTTTAGTTATCAGCCCTATTATTCGATATCAAATGCCGGCGGTAGTTGTTATAGTTTTTCCGGTTCGGCCGCCGAGTTTTTAACTTTAGGCACTTTAGGCACTTCAAACTTTAGGCACTTCACTAGTCCCATGGGTTATCTCATCATTGTCTCCCTGGTCTGGGCGTTCTCGTTCGGGCTGATTAAAACCTGCCTGATAGGCGATCTGGCCGGGATTGACCCCACCTTTGTGGCCTGGGCCCGGATGGCTATCGCCCTCCCGGTCTTCCTGCCTTTTCTGCGATTGAAGCGACTGCCGGGCGCGGTGGCGGTCCGATTACTGATTATCGGGATTGTTCAATACGGACTGATGTATATAGCCTATCTCCAGTCCTACCGTTATCTGGAAGCATACCAGGTCGCGCTCTTTACCATCTTCACTCCTCTCTATGTGACACTGCTCAACGATCTCCGGACCCGACGACTGCGAAAGTGGAGTATGGGCACGGCCGGTCTGGCAGTCATCGGAGCCGCGATCATCACATATCAGACCACCCCCCTGAAAGGGATCCTGACCGGATTCTTCCTGATGCAACTCTCGAATCTCTGCTTCGCTTACGGGCAGATCGCGTATAAAGACCTCCGGCCTTCTTTCTCTCATCTCAAGGATCACCAGGTTTATGCCCTCCTCTACCTGGGGGCAGCGGCGGTAACCGGCCTGGCCACGACGTTAACCGGAGGCTGGGGAAGCCTGGCCGAGCTGGATCTGAAACAGGCCAGCACCCTCCTCTATCTCGGCATCCTGGCCTCCGGACTTTGCTTCTTCTGGTGGAATAAGGGGGCGGTACTGACCAATGCCGGCTCCCTGGCGGTCTTCAACAACCTGAAAATTCCCCTGGCAGTCGCCGTATCCCTGCTCGTCTTTGGAGAGGACGCGGATCTACTCCGGTTAATTCTGGGGGGCGCATTGATAGTCTTAGCGCTCTGGCTTTCCCGGAGAAAACAAAAAACATAATTTAGTTGTCTTAAAGATTGTTATAGAGGTATTATTATGTTCATCGTCTTATCTTATATCTTAGCGCTTCGGCGCTGACCTTGCTGGTCAGGAAAGAACTAAAAAACCGCAGCTTAAGCGGATTTTTTTCTATTAATCAGCATAATCCGCGTAATCCGCGGTTAAATAAAAAAACTTCGGCAGAGAAGAAAGGGAGACCATGAATACCAATAAAAGCCAGGACCTCCGTCAGCGGAAGGAAAAAATTCAGCTCGGGGGGGGAGAAGCCAGAATTCAGAAACAGCATGATAAAGGGAAATTGACCGCCCGGGAGAGACTGGCGCTCCTCTTTGACGGAGGGACTTTTGTGGAACTGGATACTTTTGTCAAACACCGGTGCGTTAACTTCGGGATGGAGAAGAAGGAGATCCCGGGAGAAGGAGTGGTTACCGGTTACGGGCAGGTCAACGGGAGATTGGTCTACGCTTTCGCCCAGGATTTCACCGTGATCGGCGGTTCCCTGGGAGAGATGCACGCTCAGAAGATCTGTAAAATCCAGGATAACGCTCTTAAAGTGGGCGCGCCGCTGGTAGGAATAAATGACTCCGGCGGAGCCCGGATCCAGGAGGGGGTAAACTCCCTCCGCGGATACGGGGATATCTTCTATCGCAATACCCGGGCTTCCGGGGCGATACCTCAGATCTCGGTAATTATGGGACCCTGCGCCGGTGGCGCGGTATATTCTCCCGCCCTGACCGATTTTGTCATGATGGTGGACGGCCCCAGCAAGATGTTTATCACCGGTCCACAGGTGATCAAGGCGGTGACCGGAGAAGAGGTCTCGGCGGCGGAACTGGGCGGGGCGATGACCCACAGCACCGTCAGCGGAGTAGCTACCTTCATCTCCTCCAATGATGAAGAATGTCTGGCTGAGATAAGAAGGCTACTGAGTTTTCTTCCTTCCAACAATACCGAAGCACCCCCGCTAATGGAGAACAACGACGATCCCAACCGGCTGATACCGGAACTGGAGACTATTATCCCCGAGAACACCAAGAAACCCTTCGATGTAAAAGATATCATCTCGCTTCTGGTAGATCAGGGAGATTATCTTGAATATCAGCCGTATTACGCGGCCAATATGGTCACCTGTTTCGCCAGGATGAATGGCCGGACAGTTGGGATCGTCGCCAACCAGCCGAAAGTTCTGGCCGGGTGCCTGGATATCAACGCTTCCGACAAAGCCGCCCGCTTTGTCCGGACCTGTGACGCGTTCAATATCCCCATATTAACAATTGTCGATGTTCCCGGTTTCCTGCCGGGCGTAAACCAGGAATACGGCGGCATAATCCGGCACGGAGCGAAATTGCTCTACGCTTACAGTGAAGCCACCGTTCCGCTGGTAACTCTCATTATCCGGAAAGCGTATGGCGGAGCCTACATCGCCATGGGCTCAAAACACCTGGGAGGAGATATATCTCTGGCCTGGCCCCAGGCTGAAATCGCGGTAATGGGGCCGGAGGGCGCGGCCAACGTCATCTTCGCGAAAGATATCAAACAGGCCGATGATCCGGCCGCTATGAGAGCTCAGAAGATCGGGGAATACACCGAAAAATTCTCTACGCCCTATATAGCGGCGGAGCTGGGATATATCGACGATGTGATTGAACCGGCGGAATCACGGATTCGGCTGATCAGCGCCTTTGATATGCTGGCATCAAAACGGGAACAGTCCACACCAAAAAAGCATGGGAATATTCCGCTCTAATGTTTCAGTAAAAATTCAAATATCAAGCACCAAATAACAAATAAATTCCAAATTACAATGACCGAAATCCCAAACCGCCATACCCGGCATCTTATATGATTACCCTAACTATCAAATAATTTAAGCTGCCCGGGACAAACGAAACATGGCCTATCCTGAGGCGGCCCGCCGGGCTTAGTTTGAGATTTTGAATTTCGGTCATTGAAATTTATTTGGAATTTGTGATTTGTTATTTGGGATTTATTCTCTGCATTCAAATATAAATATATATATTCATAACAAACATCAAACTACATACGATGACTGAGAATTTAAATTGGACTAAATCATGACCATCTTTGAAAGATTTATCAATCCTGAGACTATCGGTCAGATCTCCGTTCCGGAGAAGATAATTATCTCCATCTTCCTTACGGTAATGGGAATGATTATAACCTTTATCGTCCTGGCGGTTGTCTGCTGGTTTACCATGCTGCTCTCCAGAGTCTGCCGGAAGAAACAGCAGAGTGAGACCATGATTACACCCGCCGCGATTCCCGACCATTTCCAGCAGGGCATCTGGAAGGAGGATGAAACACTAATCGCCGTTGTCATCTCGGCAGCTATAGAGGCCAGCATGGGCCCAACCTCGCAACATCTCAAAATAAGAAAAATCACACCAGCATCTGACCAGACGCCCCAGTGGGGCAGAGTCGGCAGGATCGAACAATTATTAGAAGGAGTGCCGCAATGAAAATATTTAATGTCAAAGTTGACGGAAAAAACTATCGGGTGGAAGTAGCAGAGGAGAGCGTTTCTCCCGCGGCGGCGGCCGCGCCCAAATCATCGCCTCCACCGGGGCTGCCGATTCAAAATATCCCCGCCCCCGTAACTCCTCCCCGGCCCACCGTGCAGGAAGGTTCTCAAGCCATGGTTAACTCCCCGCTCCCGGGGACTATACTGGACATAAAAGTATCGGAGGGCGACACGGTCAGCCAGGGACAGACTCTTGTCATCCTGGAAGCCATGAAGATGGAGAACGAAATCCCTTCCCCGGTCACGGGGAAGATCAGCTCAATTAAAATTAAAAAAGGCGATTCGGTCAGCACCGGCGATCTCCTGCTGACCCTGGAATAAACCATGCTGGAAATGATCCAGACATTCTTGCAGAGTATGGGGTTTATGGGGATGCAATGGGGGCAGGCGGTAATGATAGGAATCGCCTTCCTCCTGTTCTATCTGGGCATCAAGAAAGGGTTTGAGCCCCTCTTGCTACTCCCGATCGCTTTCGGGATGTTCCTGGCCAATCTCCCTTTCGCCGGAATGATGGCCGCTGGAAGCGGCGGAGTTAATGGAGAAGCGGGAGGGCTACTCTGGTATTTTTATATGGGAAACCGGCTCGGCATCTGGCCGCCGATTGTCTTCGCGGGGATCGGCGCTATGATTGACTTCGGACCGCTGATTGCCGACCCCAAAGCCCTGCTCCTGGGGGCGGCGGCTCAATTCGGTATATTCGCCACCTTCTTCGGCGCTATCATGCTGGGATTCAGCGGACAGGAAGCAGGCGCGATCGGAATTATCGGGGGAGCTTCCGGACCGATCTCCATCTGGCTTGCCAATATGCTGGCTCCTCATCTCCTGGGCGCGATCGCGATCGCTGCTTACTCTTACATGGCTCTCGTTCCTATTATTCAGCCGCCGATAATGAAGGCCTTAACCACTGAAAAGGAACGGAAGATCAAGATGGAGCAACTCCGGCCGGTTTCCCGAACGGAAAAAATACTCTTTCCCATCATGGTGACACTGGTTGTCTCATTAATTATTCCCCCGGCCGCGACATTGGTCGGCATGTTGATGCTGGGAAACCTTCTGAAAGAATCACTGGTGGTGGACAGACTGAAAGAAACTGTCTCAAACGCGCTGATGAATATGGTCATGCTCTTTCTCGGACTCGCGGTCGGCGCGACCGCGTCCGCGGATAAGTTCCTCACCCTCCAGACTATAATGATCATTCTCCTGGGGTTGGTGGCTTTCGCGGTCGGAACGGCATCGGGAGTGCTGCTCGCCAAACTGATGAATAAGATCTCCGGAGGCAAGGTGAATCCCCTGATCGGATCAGCGGGGGTATCCGCGATTCCAATGTCGGCCCGGGTATCCCAGAAACTCGGACAGGAAGCGAACCCATCGAACTTCCTCCTAATGCACGCGATGGGACCCAATGTCGCCGGCGCGATCGGAGCGGCGGTGGTGGCCGGCGTAATGCTGGCACTGTTTGGTTAATCCGGGCGTTCCGCGGAACCGACCCGATTCATGAATAAATCGGCTATTACCTTTTAAATTTTTCCAGAGGAAATTTTAAATGAGATTGAAGTATCTGTTCAAGATTCAGAATATTATCGACAACGAAATCCGGAGGATCTGCCAGGAGGACGGGTCGGTCATCGATCGGGTATACCTGATTAAAACTCAGATTCTCGCGTTAGAGGTGAAGACCGGGGAACTGGCGAATATCACAAAATGCTATAAATATCCCCAGCAGATGAAGGCGGTGGAGAAGAGGAAATTGATTATCCGGTATGTGGACTGCTTTAAATTCCTCTTATCCATCGGGAATGACAATCAATTCAATGTTGTCAACTTCAGCGTAAAAGAACTGATCGAATCGGTCACCAAAGACCCCTGTGAGACTATAGTCGATGTTTTTCTCTCTCTCTTCGACCATATCAGCAATCTTAAAAGAGATCTGGTCACTGAAAACTACATCTCCGGAGTGGCAGTTTATATGACTATCTTCAAGGAGTTCGTTCTCATCGGGCAGTTGCTGGGTCTGACCTTTGAAGATGTATTCGATTATTATGATAACATCTACCGGGATATGGTGCACAAAAGCTGAACCACCGGTGGTGATTTCTTCGCCGTTTTCCGTTGGATTGTCCCCCCAGCGATGACCGGGCACGCATTATGACGGAAACGACCGCACTCTTTGATGAGGAAGAATTGCATACCCTTCTTCAGAACCAATCCTTCGGTCAGCCGCTCTATTTTTTCAAAACCATCTCCTCTACCAACGATTACGCCAGAGAGTTAGCGGAAAGAGACGAGCCGGAAGGAACGCTGGTTATCAGCGAAGAACAGACCGCGGGACGGGGAAGAATGGGGAATAGCTGGATTTCACCGCCCGGGACGGGGCTCTGGATATCTCTTATCCTCCGGCCACCGTTGCCCCCTTCTCAATCCTCGCTGATCACTCCGATGACCGCGGTGGCGGTAGCCGGAGCGATCCGAAAGGTTACCGGCCTATCCGCCGGGATAAAGTGGCCTAACGATATCATCATCAACAACAAGAAAGTGGCAGGAATTCTGATGGAATCGAGTGCCGGGGATAGATTGATCAAGCATCTCATCGTCGGGATCGGGATCAACGTAAACACCGAGGACTTTCCGGAAGAGATCCGGGAAAGAGCGACATCTCTGAGCATCTGTTCGGGGAAGAAGATATCCCGGATGGAGATTCTGATATCGGTCATACGTCAGTTGGAGCGATTATATTCGATCGTCATCCCTGGCGGCGATCCCGCCGCGATCCTGGAAAGATACCGCTCCTGGTCGGTTACCATAGGGAGGATGATTACCGCTACCCGGTCCGGGACAAAGTTCACCGCCCGGGCCCTCGATATCACAGCCACCGGCGGTCTGCTGGTGCGGGATCAAACCGGTACGACCGAAGAGCTCATATCCGGCGAGATCCAGAATCTTATTTTTTCTGCGAAAAAATAAGATCGGGCAAGCATGCGACAACATCTCGGGTATATTATTAAAGTCAATTGGTTGTTCAAGACATATTTAGTATTTTATGCTAAATTTATCCGCATTGCCTTAATAAAACGTTATAGTCATTTTTCATTCGGTATTTAAAATATAAATATGCGAACCGAGTGAGCTACTTTACTGCTTTGTAATTACAATAAAAGTAACCAATAATCATTGAACTAACTGTTGGCGCTGATCTAACATAATTATGCTGATCTTGGTTCAAAACATAAAAGTTGCGGCGAAGCAGCAAATTTTATATGCATAACTACTTTCTCAATACCAGGTCATTCTTTCATCATATCGCCCTCTTCTTCAAGGGGATCAAGGTCTTCGCCCTGGTCGGCAAAAGCGGGACCGGGAAGAGTTTCCGTGCCCAGCTAGTCGCCCAGAGGTTCGGAATCGACATCATCATTGATGACGGTCTGGCGATTGCAGAGCAGCGGATTCTTTCGGGCAAATCCGCCAAGAAAGAGAAGAGTTCTTACACCGCGGTTAAGACCGCCCTCTTCTACGATGACAATCACGCCCAGGAAGTAATCGACAGCCTCAGGATCCTGGATTTCAAGAAAATCCTGATTGTCGGGACCTCCGAAAAGATGACCAGGATAATCGCCTACCGTCTCGGCCTGCCGGAACCAAGCCGGATCATCAAGATTGAGGAGATCGCCACCCAGGAAGAGATTGACGCCGCGTCGCGTTCGCGCAAGATCTCCGGAAAGCACATCATCCCGGTTCCGGCGATCGAGGTCAAGCGGGATCACTCCCATATCTTCCTTGATTCGATTCAGGTCTTTCTGAAGCGGGGCATCTTCTTCTGGAAGGGTGACAGCACCTTTGAAAAGACGCTGGTTCGCCCCCAGTATAGCGACAAGGGGACCGTGAAGATATCGGAGAGCGCCGTCAGTCAGATGGTAATTCACTGCGTGAATGAGTATAACCCCGAAATCAATATCATGAAGATCGTCGTATCCAGGGAAGAGGGATCTTACAGACTGGAGATCATCATCCGGGTACCATTCGGGATGCGGATAAGCGGGAGAATCCACGGGCTTCAGCTCTTTATCCTGGAGAGCATCGAACAGTTCAGCGGCCTGGATCTGAGGGAAGTCAATGTTACCGTCGGGGCGATCGCCAAGCCGGAGAAAAAGGACTGGGGTTTGCTCCGAACCTCGACCAGAGATAAAGATGAAGAAGAGGAATAAAGTCTATCTCGATCAGGCGGCCACGTCGTTTCCGAAGCCCGAATCCGTCTACCGATCTCTCGATGAGTTCGCCAGAACGATCGGAATCGGCAATGACCGGGGATTCTACCGGGAAAGCAGGGAGGCCGGGCGAATCTATGAAGAGACTCGCGAGGGGCTGGCCAATCTGGTCAACTGCCGCGCGGAGAATATAGTCTTCACCTCCGGGACAACGGAATCACTGAACACCGTTATCAGGGGAGGATTAAAGGAGGGCGACCACGTACTCATCTCACCGTTTGAACACAACTCTCTGACCCGCCCCCTCAACTGCCTCGCCCGGGACCTCGGGATAACCATCACCTCCCTCCCCGGTTCGCTGACCGGCGGAATCGATCTAGAAGCGGTCGAGCGGATGATCCGCCCGGAGACCAGAATGTGCCTGATCAACCATATATCCAACGCCTTCGGGATCGTGGCGCCCGTCCGGGAGATCGGCAGGATTCTCCGGAAGTACGAGGATATCATCTTCGTAGTCGACGCCGCCCAGAGCCTGGGAACCTATCCGATCGACGTGGAGGAGATGGAGATTGATTTTCTGGCATTTTCAGGACACAAAGGGCTTCTGGGCCCAACCGGGACCGGCGGCTTCTTCATCCGTGATCAGCTGGTCGAGCAGGTCCAGCCGCTGAAGTTCGGGGGCACCGGTATCAAGTCCCTGGCACCGATTATGATCGACACCCTCCCCTTCAAGTACGAAGTGGGGACACCGAACTCCTGGGGTATCGCCGGCCTCCGGGCCGGGGTGGAATTCATACGGAAGAAGGAAGTCGGCACGATCCATGACCATATCGAAGAGCTGACCCGGAGAGCGGCGGAAGAGTTGAGCCGGATAAATTCTCTTACCATCTATATCCCCTCCCCCGATAGCCATCACGGTGTCATATCCTTCAATTTCATGGACCTCCCCCCCCGGGAGACAGCTTCACTCCTTGATAAGATCTTCAACATCAAGGTCCGGGACGGCCTTCACTGCTCGCCAAACGCTCACCAGACGGTCGGCACCGAACCCCTGGGGACGGTAAGGGCTAGCTTCGGCATCTTCAATACTGAAGACGATATTATCTACCTCCGCGACGCGCTCTCGGAATTGGAGCGAGAGATGGGAGGCGGATAAATATTTGGTGGTTGTAATTACCAATATAACCCACACAATATGACTGAGAACCATAATTTTTTGTTATTCTTACCTGAAACAAGACTATTTACACATATGACATAAGAACCAATAAGTTAGACTATCAACGCGTCTGGGTAAGAATAACAATCACCCGACCGGGAGTATCAAGATGGATAAGAAAGAAATTTATGAACTGCTGGAATGGTTCGAAAGAAGCGCCCTTTCAGAGATCGTGGTGGAGAAA
>Ga0075120_10001685_pt1 | contig 17015 bp, 23 predicted proteins | sample AntAceMetag02UKL_FD_69792 | JGI IMG/M metagenome (GOLD analysis project Ga0075120, IMG submission 69792) | Saline lake microbial communities from Ace Lake, Antarctica - Antarctic Ace Lake Metagenome 02UKL | ecosystem: Environmental > Aquatic > Non-marine Saline and Alkaline > Saline | place... | reverse complement strand
TGCAGGTGAAGCTGCTGCGTGTGTTGCAGGAGGGCGAATTTGAGCCCCTGGGCTCTGCCAAACCGCAAAAAACGGATGCGCGCATCATCGCCGCCACCAACCAGGATCTGGCCGTGCTTATGGCCGAGGGGAAATTTCGTGAGGATCTGTATTATCGTATTAATGTCATAAAATTAACACTTCCCCGATTGGCAGACCGGCGCGATGATATTCCGCTGCTCGTTGATCATTTCATAAATCATTTCAACGTGCGTACCGGCAAGCGCATTACAGGTCTGTCACCTGAGGCGATGCGCCTTTTCATGCACTATGATTTTCCGGGCAATATCAGGGAGCTTGAAAACATTATTGAACATGGTTTTGTTTTGTGCCGCGGCAGATTAATAACCCCTGAGCATCTTCCTCGTGATTTTCAGGGCGTATCTACCGTCGCACAGGCCCCTGCCGGCAGCGGCCACGTGAGCCTGAATGCTGCCGATGCCGGTGTTATTAGCAGTCTGCTTGCCGAACATGGAGGCAGCAGGGTTAAAACCGCACGTGCGCTTGGTATTAACCCGAGTACTCTGTGGCGTAAGATGAAGCGGCTGGGTATAGACGCATAATATCCGGTGGAGTCATATTTTTCGGTGCTCAAGGTAGGAAACATCAAGGGTTCTGTGATATGCCCGCCTTTGGCCGCAATATTGACAAAAGCAGTTTGTGATGGTAATTCTTTAGTATGAAAACGAATACTACAATCCGCATGATTACAGCTTTGGTTGTATGTATTGTGTTCGGCAGTGCCTTTTTTGTCGTGCCGTATATACACAAGCATGCTTCAACCACCCAGCAGGTGCCCCTGCAGGACTATGACGCATCCTGTTACTTTGTAAAAGCGGAAAAAAATTCCGTTCAGGCCCCCAGCCAGCAGATGATGCTTTGTGTATCGCTTCTGCTGTTCTTCACTATTCTGCTGCCGTTTATTGAACGACGTACTGAAACGGACATTTTGGTACGCAGTTTATTTACTCGCAATGTTCAACCCCCCCGCGCACCGCCATACCGCTGAACCTATTTCATTACGCTTCACCACAGATTAGCCGAATCCCGGATTTTATTGTGAGCGCACTATGTGCCGCTGATTGTTTCGGTTTCGGACGGTACATTGTTTTGTAAAGGAGATAGTATGAAAAAGATTATTTTTTACGCGGCGGGTATATGCGTTCTGCTGGCCGTAAGCTTTTCGGCAGCAGGCGCCGGTGATCCGGTGACCCGCGAGGAAATGGACGCGCTAAAAAGAGATATGCAGGAAATGAAAGCGCTTGTCGGTGACCTTAAGGGCATCATCCAGCAGCAGCAGGGCGTTATTACTGAGCTGAAAGATGACGTCCACGAAGCAGAGGTGGTCATCACTGACCTGAAGAAAGACGTCCATGAAGGCGAGATGCTCGCTGCTCACGATGACGACGGCGATGACGATGACGATCACAAGGATTTCAGCTTCGAGGAACTGATTGAGAATATTAAGCCGCGCGTCAGCCTCACTGGTGATTTTTTGGCCAATGTGGGTGATGAAACGAATCAGGGCCATGACACTGACCGCTTTGACCTGCGCGGAGTTTCTTTAAACTTTATTGGGGAAATTGACGACAAGGCCACGGCAGTGTTTAACTTTTCCTATCATGACGGTGACGTGTTGCTTGAGGAAGGCTATCTCGATGTCTGGGATATCCTGCCTTACGAGACCAATCTGCGCCTTGGTCGTTTCCGGGTTAATTTCGGTCTCCTGAATACGATTCATCTGCATGCTCTCTCGCAGGTTGATTATCCGGCCATTTATCGTGAATACCTTGGTCATGAAGGCTATATCGACGAAGGTGTCGGCATTGGCGGAGAATTTTCATCACCCTGGGAGAATCCCTTTGGCTGGAGCCTGCAGGTTGTCAACGGCGACCGTCATGGACATGGCGAGGATGACGATCATGGCGATGAGGAAGGCGACTACAAACGCCTCAAGGGTTTTGATGATATGCCTTTTATCGCTAGGCTTACGCACCGGTTTACTCCCTCTGACAGGCTGTCCATCGCCTGGGGTCTATCCGGCCTGACAGGTCGTTTTGAGGACGATGACGACACGCCGCGCTACTATCTTGAAGGCGTTGACCTGACCTTTAACTGGTCTCCTTTTGAGGATGAGCATAAGCGTATCCGCTGGCAGTCAGAGACGTTTTTCTCCCAGATTGACGGTGGTGAAAATGATGAGAACTCGTGGGGTTATTACAGTTTTGTCGACTATCGCTTCGCGCCGAGATGGTCGGTCGGTACTCGCTATGATTATGTCCAGCTGCCTTTTGACAAAAGTGATCATCTGCGTGAGTATTCAGGTTATTTGACGCATCAGTATACGCCAAATAACCAACTGCGCCTGCAGGTGAAACAATCGCAGCCTGATTTTGACAAAAATGCCACTGAAGTCATGCTGCAGTGGATTTTTACCCTGGGACGGCATGAACATGCCGAGGCTGAAGGGCACTAATTTTTTATCTGTGCAGGAGGCGGGCAGCCTACGTGCCTGCCTCCTGTTTTTCCTTCCTGTCATACCTTTTTCCCTCACAGCCTGATATTCCCGACCAGCTTTTTGCAGGTGAATGGTGGAATCTCGGTCCCTTATGCGCTATAGTGTATTCGGATAGAGTGTGTGTGATTACACCCAATAAAGAGACGGGGGGCTTGTGTTATGATTCGATTTGAGAGGTCACGTCAGTTCAGACGGCATATGAAGTCAGGGGCCGTGAGTTTTGCCAAAGAGGCGGCGGCACTTGCAGGAAAAATCGACGGTAGTGCGTATTTTCAGGTTTTTACCGGAGTTTTCGGCTCAGTGGAGCGGGTGTTTTGGGTTTCTGAGTTTGAAGGCCTGGCAGCCCTGGAAAAAGCATTGATGAAAATAGAGGCTGACGCCCGCTGGAAGCAATTCATCGATAACGCGTCGAAAGACCTTTTTATCGACGGGTCGGGCCGGGAAGCAATTATGCAGCCGGTGTCTTAGAGTATTTTTTAAAATATCGTAGCTGTGATGTCATTTCGAGTCCCGCAAGGGCGGGGCGAGAAATCTTTGTATGAAAATCCAAGATCTCTCTGTGCGTTTGAGATGACACTGCATATACGGTTATAATAAAAATGTTCTAATTACGGCAGGCCTCTATTGTTCCATTTTTCGGTCTCCCTTCCTCCCAGCCCTGTATTGCATTTTTGCAATACAGGTACTGCGGTGTCAATGCAAAAATGCAATTAAATTTTGCAATGGTTTTGGCTTTAACTTATTAACTATCTGTAATTACACCACTTTTATTTTTTAAAGTTTTGGCCCCTTGTTTGCAATAGTATATAAGTATGAAAAGCAAGGTTGCCATACCCCTGTTTGGATCGCGCATTTCTCCGCATTTCACCTACGCCGAGATGGCGCAGCTGGTGGATATTGAAAACAATGAGGTTGCGAAGTCGCGGGAAATAGCCCTGGGGGCAACCGATGAATTGGAGCGCGTACAGTATTTTAAGAGTCTTGAGATCGATACGCTTATTTGCGGCGGTATTTCCAGTATCGCCGAGTGCATGCTTGCTGAGCAGGCGGTTCATGTCATTGCCTGGGTGTCGGGAGAGGCCCGGGATGCGCTGGAGCAGTTTTTATTGAACCAGCTGGTACCGGGTGCCTGTCTGTGCCCCAAGCGCAGTCGTTGCCGCAGCAGGCAGGGCAAAGGTAAAAAAACAGTTATTAGTTCGTGAAAGGAGTCATGCTATGCCAGGAAGAGATGGAAAAGGACCACAGGGTGCAGGCGCGGGAACAGGCGGACGCAGAGGTCCCTGTTTTGATGGTACCGGGCCGACCGGGGCTGGTCAGCAGCGCGGTGCGGGTCAGGGATTCGCTCCTCGTGGAGGAGGCCGGGGCCGTTCTTCTGGAGCAGGCCGCGGGCAGGAATTTGGTGCTCAACCGCAGGCAGAGGACAGCGCGCAGGTTTTGAAAGAAAGAGTCGCTGTTCTTGAGCGCGAACTTGATGATGTTCGCCGCCGCTTGAAGGATGATGCCGGGAAGTAGGCTTGACGGCATCAATGAAGGAAGAGATGTGTTGTTTGTGTTTGGTATGCAGCCGCAGGTAAGGGCTGTTCGTGAACAGGGTCGGGTTTTTGGCCCGGCCCGCATGGAGCACCAACGGTTTTGTTGACGGGGGTGGATAGTCGAGGTTTTTTTGTAGAGAATGACCATCGGTTAAGTATATGGAAAACATTGTTTTATATTTAATTTTGTTAGAATGGAGAATGTGGAAATGAGTACAGAATGTTCAAGTGACACGGGATGTCAAACCTGCTCCACGGGTGAAACCTGCTCGCAGGAGGAAAAAGAGCGCCATGCGAAGAATTTGATAGATAAAGCCATGGGCACAATCGGGAAAAAATTTATGGTGTTGAGCGGTAAGGGCGGGGTGGGAAAAAGCTCGGTTGCTGTAAACCTGGCGGCAACTCTTGCGGCCCGTGGTAAAAAGGTTGGGATTCTTGATGCGGATATTCACGGACCCAATATCCCTAAAATGCTCGGGGTTGAAGATAAGCGCCCCCTGGCTGCAGATGGACCGGGTGACGGAATTGTTCCTGTTGCAGTCACGGACAATCTGCGCGTTATGTCGATTGGGTTTTTTTTAGATAACCCCGACAGTGCCGTAATCTGGCGCGGACCCATGAAACACGGGTTGATAAAACAGTTTCTGGGTGAAGTGCAGTGGGGTGAGCTTGATTATCTTATTATGGATTTGCCGCCCGGCACAGGTGATGAGGCCTTGAGCATTGCCCACCTGATCGGTGTTGTTGACGGTGCCGTTATAGTGACCACACCGCAGGACGTGGCGCTGCTTGATTCAAGAAAAAGTATATCGTTCTGCCGGGAGGTTAAAATTCCGCTGATCGGTGTTGTAGAAAATATGAGCGGTTTACTGTGTCCGCACTGCGGCACAACGATTGACTTGTTCAAAACCGGCGGTGGTGAGCGGATTGCCAAAGAGATGAAGGTGCCGTTTCTTGGCCGCGTGCCGCTTGATCCCCTCATGGTTTTGTGCGGTGATGATGGGCAGCCGTTTGTTGATATCCATTCCGATTCGCCGGTGACGACTGCTTTTACCGAAATTGCCGATACTTGGGTAAAAATGCTTGGGAGTGAATAGGTGTGCGCGAATAGGATTATACAAAATTGAGTCATTTCTGTCATTCTGGCGAAAGCCGGAAGTCGGGAATTTTAAGAAGGTATATACAAGGGGACACCGGTTTTTACCGGTGTGACAAATCGAAATTGAAATAAGGAGAATACACGCATGAAGAAAATAGCTTTTGCCTGCGAGGGCAACAATGCACTTGAGTCGGAGATGAGTATGCACTTTGGCCGCTGCCCATATTATATGCTGATCGATGTTGAGGGCACGGATGTGGTAAAAACAGAAGCAATTGAAAATCCGTTTTTTAACGGTCATGTGCCCGGTGCTGTGCCCGAATTTATCAACAAGCAGAATGTTAATATCATGATTGCCGGCGGTATGGGCCCCAAAGCTATTGATATGTTTAACGGCTTCGGGATTGATGTGGTAACCGGAGTGGCCGGCAAAGTGGGTAATGTGCTTACGGCCTATCTTGAGGGCAAGGTGAGCGGTACGGAAGCCTGTAAGCATGATCATGGGGATAGCTAGGGAGCCACACTTGCAAAAAGCACGGATATTGTGTTGCGTTGCATCTTCAGTTACTGCGGTGTACGAAAAAGTACGCCTCATTCCTTTGGACTAGCGCGCCTTGTCTGCGATTTTTTTTAAGCGTGTTCGGAAAAAATTATTTCGAGAATTTTTGGGATTTTACTGAGGTTTGAATTATGAAAATTGCCATTTCAGCATACGGTGATAGCCTAGGGGCAAAAGCTCACAAGCTGTTTGGTAGATGTGATTATTTTGTCATCGTTGATACGGATACGGACGAAACAATCGCTTTAAAGAACAAATCGGCAAATGCCTCAACCGGTGTCGGCACCGCATGTGCTCAAGAGCTTGTTAGTGCAGGGGTCAAGGCAGTGGTGAGTGGCAAGGTAGGTTCAAACGCCTATGAAGTGTTAAAGGCCTCGGATGTTGCAATATATCTTACCTCGTCGGGGCTGAGTGTGCAGGAGGTGTTTGAGAAGTTTAAAGCCGGCAGTTTGCCGGAAGCTGTTGCAGATACTGAGAAAGGTTCGCGTTATGAAAATTGCTATTTCAGCGTGCGGTGACAGCCTAACGGCAAAAGCCCATGCCCAGTTTGGCAGATGTGATTATTTTGTTATCGTCGATACGGATACGGATGAAACACGTGCCCTGAAAAATAAATCGGCAGATGCTTCAACCGGCGCCGGTACTGCCTGCGCTCAGGAGCTTTTCAGCGCAGGGGTCACAGCAGTGCTGACCGGCATGGTTGGTCCGAATGCCTATGAAGTTCTCAAGGTTGCCGGTGTTGCCATACATCTTGCCCCGTCGGGGTTGAGCGTGCTGGAGGTGCTTAACAAGTTTAAAGCCGGCAGCCTGCCGGAAATGCAGGTTCAGCGGTTTTAGCAGTAGTTAATGTCGATGATATGGTAAGAGGTTTTTTAAACGGATTTTGTCGTATCGCCGTCAGGGCTTGTATGAGACGAACGTACCATGTTTCTGAGGTGAAGCAATGAAAACAGCACAACAACCATCAAAGGCAGTAATTAAGAAAAAGATACTTGATGTGCTTGCCGCAACCTCGGGCCTGCCCGATCCAAAACCGGGCAGATATGGCTGCGGCATGCTGCACCGCACGGCCCTGGTGCTGGCAACCTCCTATAAAGATATGCCGCGCGCAACCGCGCTTGAGTTTTTCAACGAAGGGCTTACGCTGTATGTACTGGGCGTTCCGGGAGGCAAGATCGCCAATGTTAAGCGAAACCCCCGCGTATCGGCTTTTATTTACGAGCAGCCCATGGATCACAGTAAAACGCAGCCCAGTTTGCAGATTTTCGGCACGGCCGACCTGATCACCGTTCGTTCAAACCCGCGTTTGTTCAAGGCAAAGATGAAAAAATGGAACCTTACCACGGTGATGCGCAGTTTGCTGAGTCCAATGGTGAATCAGCAGTCCCTAAAGGGCGCGGCGGCTGAAGCCTTTATCAAGAAAACAATCGAATCGTGCAGTTTTATAAAAATAACGCCGGAGACAATAATCCTCAAAGAATATTTACCTGATTTTTCCATGTGCAGTTATGATTGGAAAAAATAGGGTTGAAATCAAGGAAAGGACACCATTATGAAAATTTGTATTTCTTCAATCGGACAAGACCTTGCTGCGGCAGTTGATCCGCGGTTTGGCAGGGCACAGCGGTATATAATCATGGATACCGAAACAAAGGCGTTTGAATGTATCGATAACGCTGCGGCAATGTCGGGCGGCGGCGCAGGCACCAAGGCAGCCCAGCTGGTTATTAACAAGGCTGTGCAGGCTGTTTTAACTGGCAATATCGGCCCGAATGCGTTTACCGTGCTTAATACCGCCGGCATTACAATTTACACCGGTGTTTCCGGAACCGTACAGGAGGCTGTTGATATGTTCCTTGGCGGAACCCTTCAGCCCGTGGCGACGCCAACTGCGGAGGCGCATGCCGGTATGGGCGGTGGCAAAGGGAGCGGCATATGATCATCGCAGTTGCCAGCGGTAAGGGCGGTACGGGTAAGACGACCGTTGCGGTAAGTCTGGCCCTGTCACTTGATGGTGTGCAGTTCGCTGACTGCGATGTTGAGGAGCCCAATGCCGCTATTTTTCTGCGGCCCGTGATTGATGAAAAAATTCCCGTGACCATGCTGGTGCCGGAGGTTGATGAAACAAAATGCAGCGGCTGCGGTAAATGTGCCGAGTTGTGCGCTTTTAATGCCCTGGTCGTACTGGAAAAGAAGGTGCTGGTTTTTCCGCATATGTGTCATGCCTGCGGGGGCTGTATGCGTATCTGCCCGGAGCAGGCAATTACGGAAAAGCCCCGTGAGGTTGGCATTATTGAAAAAGGCATGGCAGGGGAAATGTCTTTTATGCAGGGTATTCTTAATGTTGGCGATCCCATGGCAACGCCGATTATCAACCGGCTACGCAAGCAGCTTGACCCTTCCAAGATTGTGATCCTTGATTCACCGCCGGGCACTTCCTGTCCGGTGATTGAAACCGTGCGCGAAAGCGACTATTGTATTTTGGTGACCGAGCCCACGCCCTTCGGGTTGCATGATTTGCAGCTGGCCATAGCTACGGTGCGTGAGCTGCATGTGCCCTTTGGCGTGATTATTAACTGTGCCGGCATCGGCGATGATGCTGTGGAGACGTATTGCCGCGAAGAGAACGTGCCGCTTTTGATGAAGATTCCCTGGGACCGCCGTATTGCCGAAGGGTATTCCCGCGGAGAGGCTGTTGTTACGGTACAATCTGACCTGGAACAGCAATTTCAAAATCTTTATGCAACGATTAAAACCACTGTCAATGAGGCGGCATAACCAGCACGAGAAGGAGCAGCAAAAGAATGAGTGAAAAGGAAAATACAACACAAGCAGCACTAGCCGATCATATTCAAAAAAATACAATGTCTCAGGAGGAATTGGAGCGGGAACTTCTCGCTTTTATTGATGAAGCCTCCTCGCATCCTGGAACAATTGAGGGGCCCGGATGTCCCCTGAAGCATGGTCTTGCCTGTGTGCTGTGTACGGTGCATAACAATGAGCCGCGGGCCACGCCGATTGACTTTTTCGCCGATGGGATGACGCTGTGGTGCGCAGGTGAGCCGGGCCTGAAGATCAGAAATATTCGTTCAAATCAAAAGGTGGCTGTCGGCATTTACCACGCCATGGATCATAGTGTGCTTAATCGCAGCCTGCAGATAAAGGCAACGGCAACGCTGCTGCCTTATGATGGCCATGAGCAGGAGTTTCTTGAGCGCATAAAAACCATGGGTGTCTACGATGCCGCTTCAAAGATTATGGGAGAAATGTTCGAGGCTCAGGCCATGAAGGTTGAAAATTTTGAGGAAGAAATTATCAAGGGTGTTCGTCGTTTTAATCTCATTAAGATCGAGCCCTATGAAATCACCTATCTGCGGATTCACCCGCAAGAGGGCACGGTGAAAAATATCTGGAAAAAGGCGGTTACATAATGCAGCAAATTACTGTTATCAGCGGTAAGGGCGGAACCGGTAAAACAACAATAACTGCAGGTCTTTCGTATCTCGCGGACAAGGCTGTTTTAGCCGACTGTGATGTAGATGCCGCTGATTTGCATATTTTACTCGATCCATCGATACAGCGGACCGAAGAATTTTCCGGTGGTAAAACTGCGCTGCTTCAGAAATCTCTGTGCACGCAGTGCGGCGTCTGCGAGGAACTGTGCCGGTTTGAAGCCATCAAGGGGCTTGAAATTGATCCGGTTTCTTGTGAGGGCTGCGGGGTCTGTGCGGCTCTGTGTCCGGAGAAAGCAATTACCATGGTTGATAAGTTGTCAGGTCACTGGTTCGTGTCCGATACCCGTATGGGGCCTATGGTGCATGCCCGCTTGGGCATAGCCGAAGATAATTCCGGTAAGCTGGTAAGCGTTGTCCGGGAGGAGGCGCGGCGGGTAGCGGAGGAAAAAAAATATGAATATGTGATTATTGACGGTCCGCCGGGAATTGGTTGCCCGGTTATTGCCGCGATTACCAGTGTGGACTTGGTGCTGGTTGTGACCGAGCCGACGCTCTCGGGTTTGCATGACCTTAAACGCGTGCTGGGCACTGCCGAGCATTTTAAGATTCCTGCTGCGGTGTGCGTGAATAAATTTGACATTAATCCTGAGAACACGGGCGTGATAGAGGACTTTTGCAAGCAGCAGGCGGTGCCGATTGTGGGCAGGATTCCCTATGACCGGAGTGTTGTTGCCGCGTTGATGCGTAAAAATACGGTATTCGAGCACCCCTGTGGTGAGGTGACAGCGGAAATCAGCCGGATGTGGGATGCTTTGCGCAGTATGTTGAATGAGCCTGCTGCGGGGTGCTCATGATGTCGCAGGAGGATTATTATCAACTTCTGGAGGTTGAAAAATCTGCCAGCCGGGATGAGATAAAAAAAGCATATCGAACCCTGGCCCTGCAGTATCATCCGGATATTAATCCGGATGAAGAAGCGGAAGATCACATAAAAAAATTGAATCAGGCGTATTCAGTGCTGGCCGACCCGCAGCAGCGGGAACTCTATGATGCGTATGGAACCGTGCCCCGTGGTGCCCAGTCTTTTCAGCAAAGAGCCCGGGGGACCGGCCGTGGTTGCCGGGGACGAGGCATGGGACGAGGCTGCGGCGGTATGGGAATGTGGCAGGAGATACTGCGGAAACGATGATCTGTGGTCTCTGCCCGGGATGTGCTGCATGAGCTCTATGCTGTGGGATTTGCACACCAATGAAAATAATTAAGACCGTGCGTGTGTCCACACGGACCCCTGTAAACCTGCTGGCAATGGTTACCCTTCAGAGTCCACCGGAAGTAAATATAAGGCTGAACCGATGAAATTTGAATTTTCTCCTATTGGCATTATACATTCCCCCTATGCGGAGCCTGTCGGGGTTCCCATTCAAGGGGTGTATGGCGGTGATGCTATCGCTACGGTAGAGGTGTCCCCTGAGTTGAGAGAGGGGCTTTCCGATCTTGAGGGTTTTTCGCATATAATTTTGCTGTACTGCCTGCATCGCTCTCAGGGCTATTCGCTGACCTGTAAACCGTTTCTTGACGTGCAGAAGCGTGGAGTTTTTTCGACGCGGGCTCCGCGGCGGCCCAATCCCATCGGGCTGTCTATTGTGAGGCTGCTGGGCATTGATGGTTGTGTGCTGCGTATCGCCGATGTTGATATTGTCGACGGAACGCCGCTGCTGGATATTAAGCCCTATATTCCCGAATTTGATGTGCGCTCCAATGTGAGGGCCGGCTGGTATGAGAATGCGCGAAACAGAGAGCAGATCAAGGCGGATGAACGTTTTGTTGATACCAGGGAAAAATAAGAGGAGAACATCGTTATGCTTCTTGAAACGTTAAAAACTGCCGCCCTTGAAAAGGCAGGAGATAGCAAGGTCCGTGATGTCAGGATGGGGCTGGGATATACGGCTGTCATGCTTGATACAGGCAGCGTCGGTCTTGCCTATACTTTTCGTGATACTGCAGTAGCGGGCTGCACGGTGTTTCAGGGCACACGTCCGCTTGCCGGAAGCCCCGTCCGCAAAGTGCTGGAGTATATGTCCTCAGACGCATCACTTGAGCGCACGCTCGGTATGGCAACGGCGAATGCTCTGTTTAATACCGCCTGTGCCGCACGCAGCATGCCGGAATGGCAAAGTTCTGAAGGAGATCTTTTGGATGTGCTTGCGCTTACTAAAGATGACCGGGTCGGGATGGTGGGTTATTTCGGTCCTCTGGTACCTGTTATTAAGCAACGGGCCGGTGAGTTGCTTGTGTTTGAGGAGGATTTGACACGTGCCGACGGTCTTTATTCGGGCAGCCGTGTTGCGGAGCTTTTGCCGACATGTTCGGTGGTTATTATTACGGCAACTTCAATTATCAATAAAAGCTTTGAACAGGTTGCCGCTGCAGCAGGTGACAGCCGCATCAAGGCCGTGCTGGGGCCGTCAACTCCCCTGGTACCGGAAATTTTCAGGAAGCATGGTGTAACGCACCTGTCTGGCTGTATTGCTGTTGACCCGGAAAAGATTCTGCGCGTTGTCAGCGAGGCCGGTGGCACCCGGTTTTTTATGAAGTGGTCCAAAAAAATTAATCTTGTTTTTAACACGTAGGGGAAGCCTGTGAATTATTATAGTGTGTATATCTCTCCGGCAGGAACGACGCGCCATGTGGCGCAGGTGATAGGTGCGGAGCTGAGCGCTCTTGGAAAATCCTGCCGCAGCTTTGATCTGGGCGACAGCGATTGCAGGGCAGAGGTTCAAGATCTTCTTACTGCTGAGGCCCGTGATACCTGTCTGTTTATCGGCTCGCCGGTGTATGCCAGTCATGCCGTACCCATTGTTATGGATTTTATTGCGCGCCTCTCTTCAGGCGGCGCGTGTTGCAGCGTACCGTTTGTAACCTGGGGTGCTGTTACCAGTGGGTTAGCACTTTTTGAAATGGCAACCGTGCTTGAGGCGCAAGGATATCCTGTAATGGCAGCGGCAAAAATAGTTGCCCAACATTCACTGTTGTGGCAATCTAAGAGTCCGCTGGGTCAAGGCAGGCCCGATTCTGCCGACGACCTAATCGTGCGGTCCATGGTGAAAAAGGTTGTGGCCGCCCTTGATGCCGGAACAGCACAGTATGTGCCGCCGATCTCGTTGAACTACCACTCTGAGGCCTTGCAGAAAGTCATGGCCGGGTTTGTTCTCAGTTCCGTGCGCAAGGGTTTGCCGCAGATACGCCTTACGCGTGAGTTGTGTACCCTGTGCGGAGACTGCGTTGCGGCCTGTCCGGCTGATGCTGTTGAGCTTGGCGACGGTCCGGTGTTCAAGGATTGTTGCATTGCCTGCTATAACTGCCTTCGGGCCTGCCCTGAGCAGGCATTGCAGGCGGATTTTAGTTCGATGGCTGCAGGGCTTGCGAAGCGAGTAGTGGACTTCGGGGAGCAATGCGAAACAAGAGTGTATCTGCCATAGTATGAGCAGATCATTGAAAAATATTTCCCCGTGCTTTGAGTAGAAGTGCGGCGTGTTTTCGGCACTATGACACAGGTTGCCGTCACGCCACGTGGTACGGTTTGTGAAGGAAAGGCCAATGAAATCTGAAAAGTTTGACGATGACAGTTTGCAGGAACCCGCTACGCAAAGACCGGAGGGTGGTGAAGAAAGCCAGGAGGAGCCGGTTATTTTTTATAATGAAACCGTTATTGATCATTTTACCAATCCGCGTAATGTCGGAGAGATGGAAAATGCCGACGGGTTTGCTCTGGTAGGGGATCCCGCCTGTGGTGACCAGATGAAGCTCTGGATTAAGGTGGTTGCAGACTATATCGTTGATGTTAAGTTTAAATCCTTCGGATGTCCCGGCGCGATTGCTACCAGCAGCATGGCTACAACGCTTGTTATGGGCGTGCATCTTGATCAGGCAAAACAGCTTACCGATGATGATGTCGTGCGGGCGCTTGATGGCATTCCGTCAAATAAGAAACACTGTTCTCTTATGGGTGTCGGGGCGCTTAAGGCTGCGATTAGGGATTATGAGCAACGTTCCGAGCAGCAGTTATGAGTGAACGCGCAACCATTTATTTTGATCACAATTCCACAACGCCCTTGTGCCCGGAAGCGCGCACAGCCATGCTGCCGTTTCTTGAGAACATGTTCGGCAACCCGTCTTCCTATCACCATCTGGGCAGGCAGGCTAGAAGCGCTCTGCAGGCCGCCAGGCGTGCAATGGCGGATATTTTCGGTTGTGGTCCGACTGAGGTTGTTTTCACCTCGGGCGGCACCGAGGCTAACAACCTGGCTCTGCGCGGTGCTGCTGTTGCCTTAAAGGATGCGGGCCGTCATATCATAACGACGGCTGTCGAGCATCACAGTGTTTTGAAAACCGCAGAAGTCCTGAGCCTTGAAGGTTTTGCTGTAACGGTGTTGCCTGTTGATGCGCAGGGTGTGGTCGATCCTCAGGCAGTGATTGACGCTATCCGCCCAGACACGATTCTCGTAAGTGTTATGTATGCCAACAATGAGACAGGGGCCGTGCAGCCTGTACAGGAGATTGGCGCTGTAGCACGGCAGCGGGGCATAATTTTTCATACTGATGCGGTGCAGGCCTTTGGCAAAATTCCGCTGGGTGATGTGCTTGGCAATGCCGATCTGGTGACGGTGACGGCTCATAAGACATATGGCCCCCGGGGTGTGGGCGCACTGTTGGTGCGCAGGGGCACACCGCTTGCGCCGATTATGACCGGTGGACATCATGAGCAGGGACTGAGTCCCGGCACAGAAAACATGGCTGCCATTGCCGGTTTTGCTGCGGCAGCGCAGCAGGCGCAGGCAACGCTCAGTAGCGAGGTAGAGCGTATTTCAGGGCTGCGGGACCGTTTTGAGAAAAGGCTTCTGAAGACCATACCCAGTGTGTCCATCAACAGTCGTGGTGCCGGGCGGGTACCCAATACATCGAGTGTCTGTTTTTCCGGTATTGAAAGCGAATCAGTGCTGCTGCATCTTGATCTGTTGGGTATTTGCGCCTCAGCAGGTTCGGCCTGCACCACAGGCGAGAGCGAACCCTCGCACGTATTGCGAGCCATGGGGCTCTCAAACCTGCAGGCCCAGTCAGCGTTGCGTTTTTCCCTCGGCAGGAGTACAACTGTCGGGCAGGTTGATGAGGTGAGTGAAGCTCTGGTCGGCATCATAAAAAAACTGCGTCAGCTGTCAAGTCTGTGATGAAGGTGATTTCATGACGAAAGCGCATACAGGCCAATCCGGTGTGTTGTGTATGGATGAGCACGCGGAGCAGTCATGTTGATAACAGCCCTTGATGTAGTCGGAACCTTTGCCTTTGCCATTACCGGTTGCTTTAAAGCCATAAAACATGAATTGGATATTTTGGGTCTGGTGATTTTAGGCCTGATGACCGGTATTGGCGGCGGGATAGTGCGGGATGTTATCCTGGGGGTTCAACCTGCGGCACTGACCACAAATTTATATTTTTTAATCTGTTTGCTTGCTGCCGGAGCATCGTATTTCTCTGCTAAATATATAGCCTCACGTTGGAACATCATCCTCGTGGTAGACGCAATCGGACTGGGCGTATTTACAGCCGTAGGCTGCACAAAGGCAGCTGCTCACGGTTTTGGTTTTTTCGGGGTTGTCTCTCTGGGTGTACTGAGTGCCATAGGCGGGGGAATTATACGCGATGTTTTGGTTTCAGAGGTGTCCGAGGTTTTGAAATCAGGATTTTACGCTACTGCCAGCATACTGGGCGCGGTTGTTTATTTTTTAATTTTTAAACTGCAGTTTTTTCAGAATAATCCGACATTGCTGATGTTTATCCCGATTATTATAATAGTGGCTGCCAGGATGGTGGCGCTCAAAATGGGTTTTCATTTAAAGAAGCTTCATAAAATGCCCAAGTCTCCGACAGCCCTTTCACATGAACGGTATAAAAAGAACTAAGGTCTTATTGTTTCGCAGCAACAGGACATTAGAAAACAGTTAAAGGTGATTGGTCTTTTTTTGAAAAGGCGCGAGACAATGAATACACTATGCCGGCTAAAAAAATATCGCGAGGTATTGTTCGTATTTCCACTCATTCGTTAAAGGACGGGCCTATGAGCTTTTCCGATAAAGACCAGGTGCTGCGCTTTGCCTGCGGCAATATTTCCGACTGTATTGCGCAGCGTGATAATTATGAGGCCATTTTTAACAGCATGACCGACGGGTTGGCTATTGTTGAAGCGGATCAGAAGGTTAAAATGTTTAATACCGCATTTTGCACCATAACGGGTCTGTCCCGGGATGCGGTTCTAGGCAAAACGTTGCCACAGTTGTGTTGCAGAAATGAGGCCTGCGGTCTCAATCAGGCCATATTGAAAACAGTTTCCAGCGGCAATCCGGTCAAAGAAGATACTATGGATATTCTGCGCCCGGATGGTACTAAAATACCGGCTGTTTTTTCTACGTCGATCCTGCGCAACAAGAAGGGCGCACCCACAGGCATTGTCGTTTTGTTTCGGGATCTGTCCGTGGTTGAAGAACTACAGAAAAAACTGCTTGAGCGGGATCATTTTCATAGTCTGACGGGGCGCAGCTACCGTATGCAGGAGGTGTATGAGCTGATCGAGACTGTGGCACCAACTGATGCAACGGTATTGATTGCCGGTGAAAGCGGCACGGGTAAAGAACTGGTTGCCAACGCCGTGCACTATAGTAGCAGGCGTGCGAGCGGTCCGTTCATAAAAGTCAGTTGTGCGGCCTTGAGCGAAACCATTTTGGAAAGTGAGCTTTTCGGGCATGTAAAAGGCGCCTTTACCGGCGCACACCGGGATCGGATCGGTAGGTTCGAGCAGGCCGACGGCGGATCACTTTTTCTTGATGAAATAGGCGAAATCGGCCCTGCCGTTCAGGTGAAATTGCTGCGGGTTCTGCAGGAGCTGGAAATTCAGCGCGTGGGAGATACAAAAACCCGGAAGGTTGATGTTCGTATTATCGCCGCCAGCAACAAGAGCCTGCAGCAGCTTGTGCAGGAGAGGCTGTTTCGGGAAGATTTGTACTATCGTCTGAAGGTGGTGACGATTGATATGCCGACTCTGCGTTCGCGCATGCAGGATATTCCCTTGCTGGTAGAACATTTTATTAAAAAGTTAAACATTAAATATAAAAAGGCAGTTGCCGGTATAGCTCCCGCCGCGCTGAATCTTTTTATGGAGTATGCCTGGGCCGGTAATGTACGCGAGCTTGAAAATGCCCTGGAGCATGCTTTTGTTAAGACCCGCTCAGCACTGCTGCTGCCGGTTGATTTGCCGATTGAGCTGCGCCAGGTTTCTACAGTTTCTCAACATACAACAGGCAGGCCCAAAGAATTGGATTGTGATTATCTTGTGGCCATGCTGAAGCGCTCGGGGGGAAACCGGACCAAAGCAGCACAGGCAATGGGTATTGACCGGACAACGCTGTGGCGTCATTTAAAAAAAAATAGCATAGATGTTGCAAAATTATAGGCGTGCAACACTCGGTGTTGCAAAAGATGTAAAGTAAAATTAATTAGTTAGGTAGTATGTTGCAACAATGATTGTTGCACGCAACAATTTTTAGCCCAGCAGGTTCCTGGGTGGCTTCTAATGGGCTGATTTTTCTTGCTTTTTTGTTTTATCGCAGTTGGCATGGTTCTCGCATTTAAAAGAAACAGGCAGGTATGAAAAATGCGAAGATGCCAGCGAATAAACACTTAGAGTAAGGAGGACAGTCATGAAAAGCACACGGTTTTTTGGAGCAGTTTTAATCAGTGGGTTTTGTGCAGCGGTTGTTTTTTG
>Ga0075120_10001678_pt1 | contig 17040 bp, 13 predicted proteins | sample AntAceMetag02UKL_FD_69792 | JGI IMG/M metagenome (GOLD analysis project Ga0075120, IMG submission 69792) | Saline lake microbial communities from Ace Lake, Antarctica - Antarctic Ace Lake Metagenome 02UKL | ecosystem: Environmental > Aquatic > Non-marine Saline and Alkaline > Saline | place... | reverse complement strand
AACTTAATGATCGACCACGTAAATGCTTAAATTTTAAAACTCCCTACGAGGTATTTGAAGAACTTACTGGGATTAATGTCAAACAATCTTGGGGTTATGCACTTTTGACTTGAATTCAGCCCCGCATTACTTCTGCGGTAGGTTAAATATATTATTTCAACATCGCAGGCATAATTAAATACACACCTTATAAACAGGAAAAATAACACCATGAAAAAATCAGCGTTAGTTCTTGCCCTCATACTGCTTATAACCACATCCGCATCAGCTGAGATAACACTCTATGAAAAAGAGAATAAGATCCGAGTCTATACTGCCGGTGAATTAACGGCACGATATGAGAACTGGAACTGGTTTGACCCTGCGGGTTCATCTGCTGACAACAATTACAGCTACCAATTCATCCGATCACGTCTGGCAATCGGTGCTGAAACAGACAAAATTGACTTTTTTGTTCAGGCTCAGCATACACAGATGTGGGGCCTGCCTGACAATGCAATGGCCCCTGCTCCCGGCGGCGCCCTGGGTCTGGGTGCCATATACTATGCCCACAGCCAAAGTGAAAATTATCACAAAACCTTTCTCAAACAGGCCCATGTAAGGTTCAAAGACATTCTCGGAAGTGGTCTTTCTATTAAAGCCGGCCGTTTTGAATATGTGGATGGGCTTGAAGTGACCTACAAAAATCCAAAAGTCATGTGGCTTAAAAAAATACGGCTTTCGGAACGCATGATCGGACCCTTTGGATGGTCTGCTTTTACCCGCAGTTTCGACGGTGCAGAAATTTCCCTGGATAAAGAGAACTATAATATCACCTCAATGGCGTCCTACCCGACACAAGGGGGATTTGAAAATGACGCCCAAACAACCATTGGCGATATTACATTATTAACGACTACCCTGACCCTCAAATATGACAAGGTCATCCCGAACACTGAGACAAGACTCTTTTATTATTTTTATGATGATGACCGCACCATGGCAAAACCGGACAATACCCCGGCAGGAAGCACACTCAACAATGGTGAAATAGAAATACAGACACTTGGCTTTCACCTATTAAACACTTTTGAAGCCGGTCCGGGCACATCGGATTTCCTGCTTTGGGGAGCATATCAATTCGGTGACTGGGGAGAACTTACCCATAAGGCCTGGGCTTTTAATATGGAGGTCGGTTACCAATTCACGGAAATATTTTCAAAGCCCTGGCTAAGAGCCGGATATTTTATTTCATCCGGTGATTCAAACCCCGGTGACAGTGATCATGAAACTTTTTTCCAGATGCTTCCCACAGCAAGAAAATATGCCCTGTTTCCGTTTTACAACCTAATGAACAACGAAGACTTCTTTGTACAGTTGATTCTCAAACCGCATAAAAAAATATTAATCCGCACTGACCTCCACTTTTTACGCTTGAACCAGTCAGAAGACAAATGGTACATGGGTGCCGGAGCCACCAGAAAAAACGGGGATATTTTTGGATACATCGCACGACCTTCCGGGGGTGATACAGACCTTGCAAAAGTATGGGATCTGATGGTCGTTTTTACCCTGAACAAACATATGTCTTTTAATACCTACTACGGACACGTATGGGGTGGTAATGTCATCGAAAATAGTTACGGGGCCGATGATAGTGCGGATCTGTTTTTCTTTGAGCTTAACCTTAAATTTTAGGGAGATACGATAATGAAAATGAAAGCCCCTTTTCATCCATGCATGAATAATGACGCCCATGACAAGGTCGCCAGAATCCACCTTCCGGTTGCCCCGGAATGCAACATACAGTGCCTTTTTTGCACCAGAAAGATTACCCCTCATGACACAAAAACAAAGTGCCCGGGCCGTGCTACCCGCATTCTTACCCCTGCTGAAGCACTTGAAAAAGCCCGGACGTTTCGAAAAAAATGGGGCCCGGATTCAATTATCGGAATCGCCGGGCCGGGTGACCCCCTGGCCAACCCTGAAACCTTTGAAACCCTTGACCTGATCCGGAATAATTTTCCCGACGCACCCATCTGTCTGTGCACCAACGGCCTGCTTTTACCGGACAGCATCAAAGCCCTTCAAAAACTAAACATGCACCATGTAAGCCTGACAGTTAACGGTGTTCTTCCTGAAATTGTCCAGCAGATCACCCCGTGGATACTACACAACAATATCAAATTCCGCGGCCTGGAAGGCGCAACTATCCTGATACAGCATCAACTTGAAGGCATCAGGGCAGCATCAGAAGCAGGTATGTTTATTAAGGTCAATACCGTTGTCGTACCGCGCATCAATGGGCAGCATGTCACTGAAATAGCTGACACGGTTAAAGAAGCCGGCGCGAATCTGTTTAACCCGGTTCCGCTGATCCCCGGAGGAAGTTTAAACAAACATAAACGTCCGGCTCGTGAAGATATGACACGGATAAGAAAAACGTGCGAAAAAACACTGCCGATATTTTATAAATGCAAACAGTGCCGGGCAGACGCAGAAGGCATACCCGGACAGGAGGCTTGTGCATGAAAAACAAAAAAGACACGCTCAACAGAAGGTCCTTTATTAAAGCATCCGGGGTTGCCCTGACCTACACCCTGACATCACCACTCATCTCAAGAGCTGCGGGCTTTAAAAACGAGTCGCTTCAGGCCTGGTCCTGCGGCGGACTTGCAGAAGCCTTTCTCCCGGCAAGCAGAGAATATGAATTAAAGACCGGCTGCAAAATCGCTTATACCGGTGCTTTTGCCGCTGCTCTTGGAAAATCACTTCTCGGCAGTGCCACAACAGAAGTTTTCGCGCCCCGGGTTCTTGAACTTGCTCAAACACTTAAACAAGCAGGAAAGATGCTCTCCTTTCAGCCTTTATGTTTTACAAAATATGTTCTGGTTGTGCCAAAAGGAAATCCGGCGGGTATTGAATCCATCGAAGATATGGCAAAAGCGGGTGTCCGGGTGATACTGACCCCAAACGCGTCCGCGCCGGGAGGAAAAGCATCCATGATCATCCTGAAAAAAGCCGGGATATTAAAACAGGTACAAAAAAATGCAGTAATGCTGGGAGACTGTGTCCAGACTGCCATGGGAGATCTCATTAAAGGAAAGGGTGATGTCGCCGTGATGGAACAGCGCCTGACCCGAATCCCCTCGTTTCAGAACATGACAGAATCCATTGATATTCCGGAAAAATTTATTCCGGCAAAACCGGTGCCCTTCACCATCGGCATGATGAAATGGGCTAAAAACAAAGAGCTGGCTGAAGATTTTATTAAATTCATTGTGTCTGAAACAGGTCAGTCCTATTTTGAAAAGGCAGGATTCATCCCTGCACAATCGCAAGAAGGTGAAAGATTAACGCAAAAATACGGAGTCATTGATGCTTAATGTAAAAAGGAAAATTTCCCAGCTTGCTTTCCTGGTTATTTTAGGTGAGTTCTCATTTTACGGGATATTCAGGTGCCCGTTTGCAGTCCCGTATACAGAATGCGGCTCCTGTCCGGTTATCCAGTGCCCGGGAAAGAAACTGTGGCTTTTCTTCTGGATCATCCTACCCATATCTCTGCTGCTGTTTGGCCGCGGCTTCTGCTCCTGGGCCTGTCCCGGAGGACTGTTTTCAGAACTTCTTTCAAAAATATCCCTGTTCAAGGGCAAAATAAATCGAAATACCGAAAAAATACTCTCCTGCCTGAGATATCTTATTCTACTGGCCAGCATTACTTTTATATTTTTATTAAATAATCCCAGATGGGCCATCCCCATCAGGACCGGAGAATTTTTTAACTCCATAAAACTAACCTTTGAACATGCGGACACCTTTTGGCTGATAAGAACAGGATGTATACTTATTGGATTTTCCCTGATACTTATTATTCCGCATTTCTGGTGCCGCTATCTATGCCCCACCGGCGGACTGCTGGAAGCCCTCAAAAAGATCTCTCTATTTAAATATAGTATGACCGATCAGTGCAATCAGTGCGATACATGCCGTAACGTCTGCTCAGTAGATACCCGACCCAACGAAATTAACTGCACAAACTGCGGCGACTGCAAAAGCACCTGTCCGGTTGAGGCGATTACCCTTAAAAAGGGCTATTAACTATAAATAACGATACACTTCCAACCTAAATCCACCCGGGGATAAGACTTCCCCCCGGGTGGATTTTTTTTACGCGTGATCTCCTTCGGCATAACGAGGGCAGGTCAAACTAAGTTGCTGGAATTGTTTTTCAAAATCTTCAACAAGAGCCAAAAAAGCGGTCTCTATTCGTGTTTGTGCTACACAAAAGGCCACTATAGAAAAGACAACCGCTGGCACGCCCAAAAATCTGAGCCAACGGGTCAATCCGAGTCAAAAGAACGATGCTGAGCGTCTTATAAAACACCATGCTGTGATTATGGCAGCAGGATGAAGGCCAAACACTATGCTGATCTGAAATCCGCAAAAAAACTGCAGCAAAGCATTGAGGCTCTATTAGCTTACTATCCGCAGAACAGACAATAAAAATCCCGAAAAAACGTCCATTAAAAAATTGACAAGCACCTTAAAACGCAATAGTTTGTTTTTATAAAATAGGTATTCGCATACTAACCCTCGACCGGGAATAAACATATGGGGAAAATACTTAAAGTTTTCGAGAAAGTGATCATCGTCTCCTTGCTGGTACTGATGATGATAGCGGTTTTTTTCGCCACCATTGAACTGGCCATCATAATTTTCGAGCAAATCGTGAACCCGCCATTTTTACTTCTTGACATAGCCGAAATGCTTGAGATCTTCGGCTTTTTCATGATGGTGTTGATCGGGCATGAACTACTTGAGAGCATCAAGGCTTATTTAGTAGAGGACAAGATTCATGCCGAGGTGATCTTTTTGGTGGCAATCGTTGCTGTATCCAGAAAAATAATTATTTTGGATTATAAAACGATTTCCCCGGAAATGCTCTATGGCATGGCTGCTGTTATTGTAGCATTAGGGGTTGGCTTCTTTCTTGTGCGCAAGGCCTTGGCTATAGGCACTTCCGAAAAGTAACTAGAAAAAATTTATCTGAAAGGTGGTCATGCTTATGAAGCAGACACAATTTAAAGCATTTGTGGTTGAAGAACACGAAGACAAATTTACCGGGAGCATACAAACACGGTCGCTAAATGATTTACCCGATAATGATTTGTTGATCCGTGTTCACTATTCATCCTTAAACTACAAGGATGCTCTATCTGCAAGCGGCAATAAGGGAGTAACCAGAAAGTACCCGCATACACCCGGAATAGATGCTGTCGGAACGATTGTCAGGTCTAAGACGAAGAAGTTCCGTGAAAACGAAAACATTATTGTTACAAGCTATGACCTGGGGATGAATACTTCCGGAGGATTCGGTCAATACATCAGTGTCCCCGCTGATTGGGCCGTGAAATTACCTGCAGAAATGACGATGCAAGAGTCTATGATACTGGGAACCGCAGGCTTGACGGCAGGCATGTCTGTTTTACGGCTGACAGAACACATTAAACCGGAAGATGGAAACGTTGTCGTTTCCGGAGCAACAGGCGGAGTCGGGGTACTGAGTGTCGCAATATTGGCAAAACTGGGCTATTGTGTAGAAGCCATTTCAGGCAAAGTTCAGGAACAGGACTTTTTGCTTGAACTCGGAGCACACGACGTTATCTCCCGCAACGATTTTCAAAAAGAGGAATCACGCCCGGTATTGAAAGAATGTTTCGCCGGTGGAATAGATACCGTCGGTGGAACGATCCTTGAGAATATTATAAAATCAACCCAACCAATGGGCGTGGTTACCTGCTGCGGCAACGTTGCCTCCGCCAAACTCAACATAACCGTGTATCCCTTTATTTTGCGAGGCGTGTCGCTGATTGGCATTGACTCACAAAATTATCCTATGGCATACCGGGAAACTGTTTGGAGGAAACTGGCCACAGACTGGAAGCCTGATAATCTGATGGAGCTCTACAACGAGATATTACTCAATGAACTAAGCGATACAATCGATTTAATGATAAATGGAAAATTAAAAGGCAGAACGCTTGTGAAACTGGGAGCATGATGCCCGTGCGTTACAATGATGGCTAACCGGAGGCCTCTTTAGCCGCTGCGTTCTTCACTACATCCCAACCACAACGTTGGCATAGCACCAATTCATAGAGTATTCGAAAAATTATTCTACCCGGAGTCTTTTCCTGCATGAAAAAAGAAAACTTATTGATAACATGTATCTTTTTTATCGTGCTGGCAAACTCCTTCAGCATCATTACAAATAATGTTTATTTAGAGATGCACTGGACCGTTTTCACCTATGAATTTGGCTTCATAAAAAGAGGGCTTATCGGGGAAATCCTGAGAATTTTGTTCGACAAACCGAGCAGAGAGATTGTTATCGGTTGGAGCTATTGTATAGTTGCAGCAGCTATATTCACTTTATCTTCTTTTTATTTGCGTCCTTACGTACGTGCAGCTAAAAATAGTATCCCGCATATCTGGCTGTTTGGAATTCTGGCCATCTCCCATTCTTCAACCCTTCAGTTCACCCTTTTTGATACAGGCAGATTCGACCAGTTCGGCATCCTGTGTATGGCTCTATCAATTATAATCATCGAACATCTCAAGGGGGTCAAGGTTACCATCTCAATCATTATCCTCTCTGCTCTGGGCATTTTGATTCACGAAGCATATTTTCTGATGTTTTTCCCCCTTGTTTTTTTCTACTGGATGTTCAAAGACGAAAAAAAAATCGACAAACTCTTTGCATTGACACTGATAATGGCACTGGTTTTATATGTCGGTCTTTACGGAAACTTGAAAAACACTATCGGCAGACATGAGTACACAGACCATCTTGTATCAACATATGGTCCCTGGATATCTAAACAACCCGCAGGGATACTCTATGCAACCACCCTGCAAAACATTAAGTCAACAACACAAAACTTTGGTCTTTTTATTTTCTATAAAAAAAATGCCATCTGGCTTATAGCCTTTCTGCCCTCGATAATCATCCTTCAAAAAATGATCAGACTGCTACACTCAACCCTGTCAGAAACAAAAGATGGTAAAAAACATGTTGGTCTCATTGCACTCCTTTTGCTATCACCGTTTTCACCGTTAATTCTGTATTTTCTTGGTAGTGACTTCGGACGCTGGCTCAGCATAACAATTATAAATATCTTTGTATTGCTATCGATTTTTTTATATTCGAACACATGCTATATGAAAAAATGCTCGGACTTATTAAAAAAAAATAAAAATATTATCATGATAGCGGTAGTAACATCCCTGCTGCTCGGCCCGCTTGTAAAGTCCCGTGGTTTTCTCTTGACTTTCGGTTCCCCTCCGGCACATCGATCATGCCTGAATGCTATACGTCTATATTGCGGGGACTACGACTACTATGCCACACCGAGGGAACTACTCGATAAGATCGTCAAAGCAGTCCAATAGAGATAGCCCTCCACTTCGGTATGTCCACCAAGCCCACGCAAAAAACTGCCCGAAGCCCCAGAAATGCATACCGCTTTTATCCTTACATACAAACCCGGCTCAGACCAAAAAACACCTGAGCGTATCATACAAAACCTGTATGCCGAACAACAGATGTTTGAGACTGATACGTTCATCGTGCCCGTGGATCAATCGGTTTGATTCAATGGAAGCATCAAACTGCATGCCGTAGGCAATCACGCCCCGCTCACGGAAAAAGCGTGAATCAGTCGCGCCGGGAGAAATATAAGGCAACAGCATACCCTGCGGGTCATGGCTCCGAAGCGTATTATCCAGCACACGGTACAACTCAGTATCCATAGATGACTCAGAAGCCTTTGAATCTCCGGGCATATGCACCGTAAAACCGCGGCAGCCGGCCTCAACCAGCAGTCGCTCGATCAGGGACTGTAGATCTTCCGAGGTTGTACCGGGCAAGATGCGGGCATCCACCTCACAGAAGCATTCCGACGGTATCACATTTGTTTTTTTACCCGCCTGGGCCACGGTCGGCACCATGGTATTAGTCAGAAGGGCCCCCAGCATTTCACGCATGGGTTCGTCCTCAATCGACTCAAGCGTTTCACGGCTGCGCTGCGGGTCAAGCAGTCCCAGGAATTTCTCTGCGCTCATAAAATCCTGCTCGCCTGCCAGAGCCTCCAGCAACAGCCGCACCGGTCCGGAACACTGCAGTGGAAAACGATGCTGTCCAAGAACCTGTATGGCCCGCGCCATGTGCAACACGCAATTTTCATCATGCGGAATTGAACCATGGCCAGGGCGGCCTTCAAACGTTATTTTTAACCAGCAGGACCCTTTTTCAGCCACCTGGCACAGATACACATTGCGGCCGCCGGTTTTCAGCCCCCAACCCACACCCTCATTGATCACGTAGCGCGTTTCAAGCTTTTCAGGGTAATGCTCGAACAGCCAGGGCACCCCCCAGGTACCGCCGGCCTCTTCATCCGCGGTTGCGGCACACACGATCCGCCGCTCGGGCTCAAGACCCTGGCGTTTTAGAAGCAAAAACGCCATCAGCTCCATAATGCCAAGCCCCTTACAGTCCAGAGTTCCGCGACCCCAAAGTTCACCGTCCCGGATAAGCCCGGAATACGGCTCCACCTGCCATTTATTGGCCTCGGCCGGTACCACATCCAGATGATGCAGCAGCATAATCTCAGGCGCTTTGCCGCCCGTACAGTTTGATATCAGGCTTCCACGTCCGGGCCTGGACTCAATGATTTCAGAGTCGATTTCGTTGCGCTGCAGCAACTCTTGCAGAAATCGCGCCCCGGCGGTTTCATTGCCCGGCGGGTTAGTGGTATTAATTTGAATATAGGTGCTGAGCAATTCAGCCGCCTCGGCTGCCGTGCGTTCCCAGTCAATAGGTGAATCCTGCATGGGTACTATCTCCTTTGAAGATTATTTATCAATGACGCAATGCGCTCAATTTCAAATCAGTGCTGTAACCGTACATTCCCTTTACCTATAGCAATCCAACCTACGAAATATCTAGTTTTTTTACAGGCTGTTCAAAAATGGCCAGATCCAATGCGCACAAAATCATAAGGAATGAGACGTACTCTTTTGTACGCCGGCGTAGCACACCAAAACAGATGGTCATTTTTCAGCAGCCTGCTATACACTCACCCTTCCATGCGCGTCAAACAAAACCCCCTCGTGCTCCAGCAGCGTACGTTTCAGAGCCGTCCCGCCCGTGGCGGAGAACCCTCCCGGATGACCGTTGCTACACACAACACGGTGGCAGGGGACAATAAGCGGCAAGGGATTACGTCCCAGCGCAGCCCCAACAGCGCGTGCCGCTCCCGGGCGTCCGAGTTGCCCGGCCAGCCCGGCATAGGTTCGCAGCTGCCCGAACGGAATCAAACTCGCCAAAGCCCATACCCGGCATTGAAACGCAGTTGACGAACCAGGATCAAGCACTGCTGGCGGGCATGCAACAACGCCTGCCTGAAAATACCGGATCAAAAACGCGACCGCCTCCCGGCACACTTCAGCATCAACGCAGCATCCAGGAAAGTACCCTACAATAGCCGCCAGCACGTCTTCATGCTCCGGTTGGGCTAAAAAGATACGCTTTATTGCCTCCCGAGAAGCAACCACACCGCACCAGCCAATCGGGGTGCGGCAAATATCATAATAGGTCACACGCCTCCCCCTGCTGCACAACCACGCCGCGCGTTCCCAGCGCCTCTACGCCAAAACAAATGCTTGACAACTATCAAAAAAATGCTAATATTCATGGTTTTAAAGCACCACTTTTTCTTAAGCATATGGAGGTAGTACCCTTGGCAAATCACAAATCAGCAGTCAAACGCCATCGACAAAGTCTTGTGCGGCGCATGCGCAACAGAGGACAACGATCGGCAATGAAAAACACCGTTAAAACACTGTTCAGCGCTATTGAAGCAAAAGACAAGGACGCCGTCCGCTCGACGCTCATTGCCGCAACATCCATCATAGCCAAAACAGCATCAAAAGGCATTATGCACAGCAATACTGCCAACAGAACAATCTCGCGGTTGACCAAACGTGCCAACGCAGTGCTGCAGGCAAGCTAAAAGCTAGTCGCTCAGATTGGCCAGACGCAGCAGCAGATTCTCAAGAATAAGCCGGTTTTCCTTACGGCTTGACTTAAGCTGTCGATCAGTCGAGGACAACTCCTCAAATACAGTCCCAAAGCAGGCCGATGACCACTTCCCGGCCTGTTTTATTATTTTCTGCGCCTGAAAATCAGACTTAAAACCCAAAGCCTGCCTGATCCGGGCAGTGCCCGCACGCTTCGGATCTGCCTCACAAACGCGGGCCAGCAGGCGAAACTGGCGCGCGATCATCGCCAACACCTGCAGAGGAGCCATCCCATCGTCCAGCAACTGTTTTAAACAGCCCAGGGAATGCACCAATCGACCCGCGCCGATACTATCAACCAGGGTAAATATTGTATTGTGATGCCCGCCGCTCAAGGCCTGCTCGACATCTGCCTCATTAATACTCTGTCGATCAAGACAGTACAGGGCCAGCTTTTCAATTTCACCCGCCATGGTTTGGGCATTTCCGTTCAACTCCTGGCAAAGAAGCTCAAGCGCAGCCGCGTTTGCCTTTTTCTTATGGCGGGCCAGTTCCTGCACGGCAAAGTTGCGGATATCCCTGTCCCAGCGCGGATTGGAAAACAAGCGCACTTTGCCGCTTTTTTTTACCCATCCGCTAAGTTTCTTTTTTTCAGGAGTGCTTACAAATACAAGGCAGGTTTTTGAGGAGGGTTTCGAGCAGTAAGCTGCGCACTTCTTGAGATCAGCATCGGTCCAGGCATCCACCCGCTGCACCACAACCAGACGGCGCTCAAAACAGAACGGCATGGTTTGCGCCGCCTGCAGGACTACTGCCGGAGCATGCAGCTGGCCGTCAAAGCGTTCACAGTCAAAATCAACATCAGCATCTGCAAACAACTGCTCCTTCAAAAGGACCAGAGCTTCATCAATATCCCGGGTATTTTCACCATGGAAATAATACAGCGAAGCAATGCCGCCCTTAAACATTGATTTTAAACCATCCGCCGGCATTTAGAATCCCTGCAAAAGACCATCGTGCACCTGCTCGGCCATATCGGCAGCCAGCTTCTGAAAAGCCTGCCGCTTAGCAGCCTCGTCAAGCTGAAGTTCATCGGTAGTGGCACCAGGCAGAAGTTCAGTCTGATCAGTGGTGCGATACTCTTGACCTTGCCTGAGCGTTCCCCGTTTCCAGAGCACACGCCCGGTTTTGCGCTCCTCCACCACGATCTGAGTTGTCACCCATATACGCCACTCAAGCGCACGCTTATCAGAGGTCATGGCAAGTGAATCATACTCAACTCTTTTAATCGTACCGCGCAGCACCAGGTCAGCCTCGTCAACACCGACCACCTGCAAGCGGCCGGTCGAAATAAATTTATTACTAAACGCATAGGTAAAAAGTGCATCAAGCCCGGGCTCGTAGGTTTTATTTTCAAAATAAGGAATTGCGATTGTGGAGATTCCTTCCAGTTCAGGATTGTCAAAACGCGCAATTCTATATCCGCACGCTCCCGAAAAAGCTACGAGCAGCAGGACACCCCACACATACAGTCTTGTTGTGGTCATATATCTCCTTTCATTCTGCGTGAAACCCGTCTTCCAGTAAACACACTACCTTCTGCGCCGGATCACACCACAATGCTCACCAGTTTTTTGGGTACCACGATGACCTTGCGAATCTCGCGGTCGGCTATCCAGGGCTGCACCTGTTCACAGGCCAGCGCCAACGCACGTACCTGCTCCTCACCGGCCTGCGCAGAAACACTGAGCTTGCCGCGAACCTTGCCGTTTACCTGAACGACAATCTGCACCTCATCAGCAGCTGCAATCAGGGGATCAGCAACCGGCCAGAGCTGCTGTCCGGCCAAACCCTGCCTGCCAAGCCCCTGCCATATTTCCTCGCATACATGCGGGGCCATGGGCGTAAGCAGCAGCACGGCCGCGTCAAAAGCCTCCCTGAACGCCGCCGCATGCTGCGGGCCGCCGGTTGTCAGGGGCGCGAACTGATAGAGATGATTCACCAGCTCCATCACCGCGCTGATGGCCGTGTTAAAATGAAAACGAGTCTCAATGTCTGAGCTGACCTTGCTGATGGTTTGATGCGTCTTGCGCCGCATATCCTTCACAGCGTCATCCTGCATCGCAGCATCCGAACATGCTCCCGCCTGCGCGAGCAGATCCGCATGATCCGCAGCCAGCCGCCACAAGCGCAAAATAAAGCGGTAGGACCCCTCAACGCCCTTCTCATTCCATTCCAAATCCTTTTCCGGCGGAGCCGCAAAAAGGCAAAACAAGCGCGCGGTATCAACACCGAACCGTTCAATCAACTTTTCAGGATCAACCACATTCTTTTTTGACTTGGACATTTTTTCCGTGCGCCCCTGCCTGGCTTCGCCTCCGCAGCGCGCACATTTCCCAGAGCTCACTTCTTCGGGAAAAAGCCAGCCACATTTTTTGCAGCTGTAGGTTTCCATGCATACCATGCCCTGGGTTAACAGATTGGCAAAGGGCTCGTCAAAATTCAGCATACCAAGATCACGCAGAACTTTTGTAAAAAACCGCGCGTACAAAAGGTGCATAACCGCATGCTCAATACCACCGATATATTGATCAACCGGCAGCCAGGAATTCACCTGCTCGGCATCAAGCGGCGCGTCTGTATAATCTGGACAGGCATAGCGCGCGAAATACCAGGATGATTCTACAAACGTATCCATGGTATCGGTTTCGCGTTGTGCCGCGCCCGCACACTGCGGACAGACCGTGTTCACAAAATCAGCACAGCCAGCCAGAGGTGAGCGCCCAAGCACCTCAAGCGATATCTTCTCAGGCAACACAACGGGTAAATCCTTTTCCGGAACCGGCACAATGCCGCAACGCTCACAGTGCACAACCGGGATCGGAGTGCCCCAGTAGCGCTGCCGCGAAATACCCCAATCTTTAAGCCGGTAGTTAACCGTTTTACGGCCCTTGCCCTGCTCGGCCAGGTAGTCAGTTATCTGCTGCATGGCCTCGCGGTTGTTCATGCCGGTGAAACGATCTGAATTCACCAGCACACCATCATCAACGTAGGCCGCAGTCATGACTGCCGAATCAAGCTGTTCTCCTGCAGGCTGAATAACAACCTGAATATCCAGACCATAGGTTTTCGCAAAATCGAAATCGCGCTGATCATGCGCCGGCACTGCCATGACCGCGCCGGTGCCGTATTCCATCAACACAAAATTGGCAACATACACCGGCATACGCCGGCCGGTAACCGGATTGATGCAATAGGAGCCGGTGAAGACGCCTTCCTTCTCAAGATCATCGGATGAACGCACGGTTTTATCCTGCTGCAAAACACGAGCAACAAAATCGCGCACCGATTCTGCCTGGTCGGTACCGCTCGACAACTGCACGGCCAAAGGATTTTCAGGCGCAATGCTCATGAACGTCGCGCCGTAGAGCGTGTCCGGCCGAGTGGTAAAAACAGTAATATGCTCGTCACTGTTTTCAATCTGAAAGGAAATTTCACTGCCGTAACTGCGCCCGATCCAGTTACGCTGCATGGTGATGACCTGTTCGGGCCAGCCCGTAAGGCTATCCAGACCCGTAAGCAGTTCCTCAGCATAGTGCGTTGTTTTAAAACACCACTGCGGCAATTCCTTCTGAACAACTTCTTTACCGCAACGCCAGCACGTACCGGCCTCAACCTGCTCATTAGCCAACACCGTCTGGCAGGTTTCGCACCAGTTCACAAAAGCCTGCTTGCGATACACAAGACCCCGTTCGAGCATTTGCAGGAATATGCGCTGCTCAAGACCATAATAGCTCACATCAGATGTTGCCAGCTCACGCTTCCAGTCATAACTGAGCCCAATCCGCTTAAGTTGCGTGCGCATGATATCGATATTGGCATAGGTCCAGGTTGCCGGATCGGTCTTGTTCTGAATGGCTGCATTTTCCGCCGGCATGCCGAACGAATCCCAGCCCATGGGGTGCAGAACCTTAAAGCCCTGCATAGTTTTATAACGCGCGATCACATCGCCAATCGTGTAGTTGCGCACATGCCCCATATGAATACGGCCTGAAGGGTAGGGAAACATTTCCAACACATAATATTTTTCCCGGCCGTCATCATCTCCAGTCACGCGAAAGCTTTGATTACCGTCCCAGAAGGACTGCCATTTTTCTTCGATTAGCTGTGGATTATACTGTCGATCCATGGATGTCGCCTTTACACAAACGCCGTCATAATCTGCTGCCGGCAGATGAACCTGCCGTAGGCTTAAAAGGGTATCAATGTAGCACATGGCGACACGGGGACGCAAGATTTTATCTGGCCCGACCACCCCGATTCTCCTGTTTTAACTTGACTTTATAGCGCCATACCGTTACTTTTTATCACTTTAGGTTAGGTGCGATACGCACGATGCGTATGCGCATGCCGTCAATGTTTGGAGAAACACATGGAATACAAAGATACGATCAATCTGCCCCGAACCCCCTTCCCCATGAAGGCCAACCTGCCGCGCAAGGAACCCGAACTGCTGGCGCACTGGGAGGAGACGAATCTGTATGAAACAATCAAGGCCTCGCGCGCCTCAGGGCCGCAGTTCATCCTGCATGACGGTCCGCCCTATGCCAATGGACATATTCACATCGGCACCGCGCTCAACAAACTGCTCAAGGACTTTATCATCAAGTCAAAAACCATGGCCGGATTTCAAGCCCCTTATATTCCGGGCTGGGACTGCCACGGACTGCCCATTGAACTCAACGTTGAAAAAAAACTGGGCCGTGACAAGAAGAGCGTATCCACGTCTGAAATACGCAAAAAATGCCGCACCTATGCCATGGAATTCGTCGACATTCAACGCGAAGAATTCAAAAGACTGGGTGTTCAGGCAGATTGGGACAACCCCTACCTTACACTTACGCCCGGCTACAGCGCGACAATCGTGCGCGAGTTCGGCAAATTCGCTGCCGCGGGAGACGTGTACAAGAGCAAAAAACCGATTCAGTGGTGTGCTTCCTGCCGCACAGCCCTGGCTGAGGCCGAGGTTGAATATCAGGATGATTCAACGCCTTCGGTGTACGTAAAGTTTGCGCTTACTGCGGAGAGTCTCAAAAAAATTCCTGAGGCTGCCCGGAACAACACCTCTGTTCTCATCTGGACCACAACACCATGGACCCTGCCGGCCAACCTTGCAATCTGCCTGCATCCTGATCTTGACTATGTAGCCGTACAGGCCGGCAGTGATGTCCTGATTCTGGCTGAGGGCCTGCTGGAAAGAGCTCTGCAGATCTGCGGCATTGAAAAACACGAAATTCTGGAGCGCTTCAAAGGCCGGGACCTGGAAGGGCTTGTCTGCCGCCATCCGCTCTATGACCGCGATTCCCAAATCATTCTCGGTGAACACGTCACCCTTGAAGCCGGAACAGGCTGCGTACACACAGCGCCCGGCCACGGACAGGACGACTACGAGGTCGGCTTGCGCTACGGGCTTGACATTTACGCACCCGTTGATGATGCCGGTCTTTTCACCGAGGAGGTAGAAGAATTCTCCGGGCAATTTGTGTTCAAAGCCAACAGCGGCATCATAGAGCGCCTACGCGAAACCGGAGCCCTGTTGCAGGAGCAGGAAATCAAACACTCCTATCCGCACTGCTGGCGCTGTAAAAAACCTGTTATTTTCAGGGCCACTGAGCAGTGGTTCGTTTCTATGGAAAAAAACAACCTACGCGATCGGGCACTGAACTGCATCTCTCAAACAACCTGGATTCCCACCTGGGGCATTGACCGCATTCGCGGTATGGTTGAAGGCCGACCAGACTGGTGCCTGTCACGACAACGCTCCTGGGGCGTTCCAATCGTTGCTTTTTACTGCACGGACTGCGACCACCTGCTGCTGGATCAGGGCGTCATCAATCACGTGGCTGACCTGTTTGAAAAAGACGGCAGCGACATCTGGTTTGAACGCAGTCCGGCTGAGTTACTGCCCGCCGGCACACGCTGCCCGGCCTGCAATCATGATACATTCACACCCGAGACCGACATTTTAGATGTCTGGTTCGACTCGGGCGTAAGTCATGCCTCCGTGCTTGAGCGCCGTGCCGAGCTCAACAGCCCGGCAGACCTCTATCTTGAAGGCAGCGACCAGCACCGCGGATGGTTCCAGAGTTCACTTCTCACCTGCGTGGGAACCCGCGACCGGGCACCCTACCGCTCTGTGCTCACGCACGGATTTGTCATGGATGGCAAAGGCCAGAAGATGGCGAAATCCAAAGGTAATGTCATCCCGCCCGAAAAAGTGATTAAACAATACGGCGCTGAGGTGCTGCGCCTGTGGGTCGCCTCCGAGAACTACCAGGATGACATGCGCATTTCAGGCGATATCCTGAAACGCATCAGTGAAGCGTATCGCAAGGTCCGGAACACCTGTCGTTTCATGCTAGGCAATCTCTCTGATTTCAATCCCGCAACCGATCGCGTACCCTATGCCGACCTCGAAGAAATCGACCAGTGGGCTCTCCAGCACCTGAACCAGCTTGTGCGGCGTGTTGTCGGTTCCTATGAACGCTACGAGTTTCACACGGTTTTTCACAGCATCACTAATTTTTGTATTGTCGATATGAGCGCGACCTACCTTGACATCATCAAGGACCGCCTGTACTGCTCGTCGCCCGGGGACGCAACTCGAAAAAAGGCCCAGAGCACCCTGCATGAAATTTTAAAAGCCCTTCTGAAGCTCATAGCCCCGGTTCTGGCATTTACTGCTGAAGAAGCCTGGCAATTCCTGCCGGGAGACAAAGAAAAAAGCGTGCACCTTGCCCGTTTCCCGGAACCGGTTGCCGAATATGACAATGACGAGCTGTGCACCCGCTGGGACACGCTTCTGCAGGTGCGCGAACAGGTTCTCAAGCAGCTTGAACTGGCGCGTGAACGCAAGGAGATCGGCAACTCACTGGAGGCGCATGTCACCATCACCGCCGCAGGAAAAACCTTTGAGCTGCT
>Ga0075120_10001675_pt1 | contig 17050 bp, 13 predicted proteins | sample AntAceMetag02UKL_FD_69792 | JGI IMG/M metagenome (GOLD analysis project Ga0075120, IMG submission 69792) | Saline lake microbial communities from Ace Lake, Antarctica - Antarctic Ace Lake Metagenome 02UKL | ecosystem: Environmental > Aquatic > Non-marine Saline and Alkaline > Saline | place... | reverse complement strand
CAGCCTCTTTCTTGAACTCTCTTGTGTATCTCTTTTTAGTTTTCTTAACCACTGTAACACCTCCTGTGTGGTGACTATAATTCGCACACTTTTAGTGTCTACTTTTAATCTACCACTCCAGTTGCAGCACTGGAAAAGTTAGCGAGTACATTTTGTACTTTCTTTATAACTTCGAGGCATCCTTTGGTATTATGACGTTTCGCCAAATATTCAGGTTCGTTATAAGAAAACCAGACCTGTCCCGCGTCATCTTCCCAGATTAAAGCTTTTTGAGGAAGATCGATGGCCATGGTTTGACTGCATTGCATGAGTGGTGTTCCCACCTTAGGATTACCAAAAATAATTAATTCTGTTGGCCGAAGCTCTTTGCCAACCTTCTCGGCTCCTGCGGTATGATTAATTCTAGCAAAGAGGGTCATCCCTTTTTGCTGCACTATGTTTTCCAGACGATCCGCTGTCTCCTTTACAGTGTGACTACTTTTGGCGCTAACAAGACCGTTATCAGCAGCAACAGCCATCGAAGAAAAGAAAAAAATTGAAATAATGCTGAGAATGAATGTACGCATGTTTTGTTCTCCATTAGAAAAAACAGGTTTAAACTACACAGTATACGTCGTTGAGGAGACATTTCCGCCACTACCGATCCAATCAGTATGAAAAAACTCACCACGTGGTTTGTCTACTCGTTCATAGGTATGAGCCCCAAAATAGTCCCGCTGGGCCTGAAGAAGGTTAGCCGGAAGCCGTGCACTGCGATAGCCGTCATAATAGGAAAGTCCTGCGGAAATCGCTGGTGTCGGAATACCGAGCTCAATGGCCTTTACCGCAATCCTGCGCCATCCTGCCTGAGCGGCATGGATAGCAGAGCGGAAAAAATCGTCAAGCAGCAGGTTTTCCAAGTCTGGATTGGTGTCAAAGGCCTGTTTAATATTGGCAAGAAAGGCGCTGCGGATAATACAGCCGCCCCTCCACATAAGGGCGATACTGCCATACTGCAGGTTCCAACCATATTCTTTTGCAGCTTCCCTTAGCAGCATGTAGCCTTGGGCGTAGGAAATAATCTTGGCAGCGTACAGGGCGTCATGCATATCACCAACCAACTCTTTTGTGTCACCATCATAAACAGAAATCGGTCCTTCAAGCATGGTAGCTGCCTTCACGCGTTCCGTTTTCATAGCGGACAGACAGCGGGCAAACACGGCTTCACTGATCAGTGTCAGAGGGATTCCTAGATCAAGGGCATTGATCCCTGTCCATTTACCGGTACCTTTCTGACCGGCAGTATCAAGAATTTTTTCCGTTAAGGGCAAACCATCTTCATCTTTGAAGCCCAGGATATCTGAGGTGATCTCTATTAGATAGGAGTCCAGTAACCCCTTGTTCCAACGACTAAAGACCTCCTGCATATCATCCTCATTTATGCCAAGGCCGCGACGCATGAAATCATAGGCCTCGCAGATGAGCTGCATATCGCCATATTCTATGCCGTTATGCACCATCTTCACAAAGTGTCCGGCACCTCCCTCACCTACCCAGTCACAGCATGGCTGGCCATCGACCTTGGCGGCTATGGACTGGAAAATATCTTTCACGTGAGGCCATGCCTTAAGATTTCCACCCGGCATGATAGATGGCCCTTTACGGGCGCCCTCTTCTCCGCCGGAAATACCGGTACCAATATAGAGGATTCCTTTTTCAGCTAAAGAATTTGTGCGACGATCGGTATCACTATAAAGAGAGTTTCCGCCATCAATGATGATGTCACCGGTATCCAGATGGGGCAGCAACTGCTCAATAAAATTATCAACCACCGAACCGGCCTTGACCATCAGCATCACCCGACGCGGTTTTTTTAATGTACCCACTAATTCCTCGATGGAATGGGTGCCGATGATATTCGTTCCCTTGGCACGACCCTCCATAAAATAATCAACCTTTGATGTCGTGCGATTATACACGGCAACGGTGTAGTCGTGATCGTTGATATTCAGTACCAGGTTCTGTCCCATGACAGCTAGGCCGATTAAGCCGATATCTGCTTCAGACATTTTTCTCTCCTTATTTGAAATATCCAGATCTTCCTTTGCCACAAAGGGTTCCTCTGCTGTGCATCACTTCAGTAATTACTTAGCCTGTGGCGGCATAATATCGCAGGGGATACGCAGTGAATCGGCAATGGAATTGAAACTGCTGAACAGCTCCACCACTTTTTTGACTTCATTTACTTCTTCTTGACTGGCCCCGCTCATCAAGGCCACACCTTCATGGGCCAGTGAGCAATACTCGCAACCATTCACCAGAGAGACGGTCATGGCGATAAGCTCCTTGGTCTTGCGATCTAGTGTGCCTTCCTCAATCATGATCTTTTTTTCGCGCTGCCAGTTCATTTCAAGCCACTCCGGATCGACTGCTGCCTGAGCTTTGAAAAAATTCGGCACCATGCCGAATGCCTCCTCTATCTCCTGATAAATATGTTTCGCCTTACCTGTGGCATCTTGTTCGGATAAAAGTGCGTTCATGGATTGTTTCTCCTTTGTAAAAAAGATTAGAATAGTTATTTGTTATGAACCAGGGAATAGGGTTATTCTATAATCCATTGTCTACCATCTTGTTCGATAAAACGAGTGCCTGCTTCTGGCCCCCATCCGCCGGCACTATATATTTCCAGCAGTTTATCATTCTCTTGCTGGCTTCCTCTTTCCGATTGTTTGAGAACAGGATTGAGCAACTTCCAGGATGTTTCCATGCCATCTTTTCTCCAGTACAGCGTCTGATCTCCAAGCATGCAATCCAGGATGAGCGTGGAATAATCTTCATCCATTTTTGAACCAAATGTCTTTCTGTAGTCCAATTCCATCTTTAGTGGTGCCAGGCACATTTTTGATCCCGGGACCTTTGCCTGGAAGAGCAAAGAGGTTCCCTGCTGCGGCTGCAGATCAAAAATAAGCACATTGGGGGAAGGTGTTGATCCCTGCCAGTTTTTGGAAAACATACTGTGGGGAACCTTTTTGAAGATCACACTAATTCGGGTCAGCTTTTTTCCAAGTCGCTTCCCAGCCTGCACGTAAAATGGTACATCTTTCCAGCGTGGATTATCCACCAACAACTTCATGGCAAAATATGTTTCGGTGGATGAAGTTGCGGCCACCCCCTTTTCTTCTCTGTATGATTTCAGATCTGACGTACCGCTCTTCCCGCTTCCATATTGCCCTCTAATCAGTTGTCCTTGCAGAGTTTCCATAGCAAAGGGGCGAATTGCTTTCATGAACTTGACCTTTTCATCCCGCACGCTGTCAGCAGAGAGATCCACCGGCTGCTCCATGCCCACCAGCGCCGCCAGCTGCAGTATGTGATTTTGAAACATATCACGCAGCAGGCCAGCCTGTTCAAAATATCCGGCCCGATGCCCGACCCCGAGTTCCTCAGCCACTGTAATTTGTACATGGTCAATATATTCCCGGTTCCAGGCTGGCTCAAAGAGCTGATTGGCAAATCTGAACATCAGTATATTCTGCACAGTCTCTTTACCAAGGTAATGATCTATCCGGTATATCTGTTCATCAGTTAGATATTCCAGCATAGTTTTATTTAATTGGAGCGCACTCTCAAGATCTCGGCCAAATGGTTTTTCAACAATCACTCGTTGAAAAGGTGCTGCATTCTGTTCCCTGTGCACCAGGCCATTTTTTCCCAGGAACGAGACAATGTTCGCATAGAGTGTTGGTGGGGTTGCAATATGATATACAAGGTTGCCGTTCGTGACAAATCTATGGGCTAGCTCTTCCAGCCTGCTTTTAAGCTGCAAATAGTCGTCATCCTGATCATAACTCCCTGCAACATAGAAGCAGCGTCTGGCAAAATCTTCGAATTCAGATTCCAGGGTATCTCCATACACCTGTTTGATCGAATCTATAATCTTTAGCCTGAAGAGCTCATCGTCCATTTTGGAACGGGCAAAGCCGACAACAAAAAATGCATCCGGGACCTTTTTGGCCTTAACCAGAGAAAAAACCGCCGGTATCAATTTGCGATGGCTAAGATCGCCTGAAGCACCGAAGATCACATATCCACAGGGGCCGCCTGCCACAATTTCGCAGGACTCAGTGGTGTTTGCATAACCTAACGTGTTTTCCATATCAAACCTCCTGAAATGCTATCCCTTCACTTTTTCGATCTCTGTTCCTGCATCGACCTGTAAATCATAATGACGCTTGATAAGGTTTGCCACCAGACCCGTCCAGCCAGTCTGATGAGTAGCCCCCAGCCCAAGACCTGTTTCTGCGTGGAAATATTCGTGGTACAGTCGCAGGTCCTGCCAGTTGGAGTCGTGCTGAAAAGGACTGTCCTCTGGCAAAGACGCGACACGACCATTCTCATCGCGGCGAAAAAGATTGATTAACCGTTCGGCAATCAAATTAGAGACTTCTCTTAAATTGACTTCCCGGGAATCTTTTCCCGACGTGTACACCGTAAAGTTAGGACCAAGAAATCGGTGGAATTTTGTCAGGGCCTGTATAATGGAGTAATTGATCGGCATCCACACCGGACCGCGCCAGTTGGAATTGCCCCCAAAAAGAGAGGACTGCGACTCTCCCGGTTCATACTCTATAAGCGCCTCCCCTATCCCTGGCAGCGTCCCAAGATCCCGCTGTTCAGCATGGATTCTGCTCAGGCCACGGATGCCATGATCCGAGAGAAACTCGTGCTCGTTGAGCAGCCGTTTGAGAATATGGGGGATCATGGTGTGATCCACCAGAGACAGCAGCCGTTCGCCGTGGTCGTTGCTATGAAAGGGACAAGCACAGATGGTATGGCCATCAAACATGCCACCCATGTGACTATCAAGCAGGGCCTTAAAGCGCGGAACGCTTTCAAGAATCTCTGCTGTTACGATCTCACTGGCAAATAGAGGGATAAGCCCCACATAGGAATAGACATCGATGTGATGCGACTTGCCATCCGGGGTGACAAGAAGATCCTTGAAGAAGCCTTCCTGGGCATCCCAGAGTGATAGTTTATTTATCGTGTGTCCATCGATAGAATTGGCAATGGCCAGAAACTGCTGGTAACACTGAATGGCCATGTCCTCATATTCATGGTCTTCCTGGGCCAATTCCAGGGCCATGGCTGTCATATTCAGGGCAAACATGGCCATCCAACCGGTGGCATCAGCCTGCTTCAAGCTATATCCATCAGGCAGTGGTTTGGAGCGGTCATAGACGGAAATATTATCCAGCCCCATAAATCCACCCTCGAAGACGTTCAGGCCGTCACTGTCCTTTTGATTCAACCACCAACCATAATTCATGATCAGTTTGTTAAATACTCGGCGGAGATAGTGCAGGTCTCCCTTGCCTTTCTGCTTACGGTCGGCACGAAAAACCTTCAGTGCCGCCACCGAATGCACGGGCGGATTAACATCATCAAAATTCCATTCATATGCAGGGATCTGCCCCTTGGGATGCAGGTAGCGGTGGCTCAAGAGCAGCTCAATCTGGTCTTTGGCAAAATCGACATCAAGTTGAGCAAGAACCATACAATGATAGGCCAGATCCCAGGCTGCAAACCATGGATACTCCCAACTGTCAGGCATTGAGATGATGTCCATTGCCTGCATATGACGCCAGTTTCGGTTGCGTCCGTCTTGTCTTTCTTCAGGCGAGGGGCGTTGATCACCATCCAGCCAGCGTGCCACATCATAATTGAAAAACTGTTTACACCAAACCATACCAGCCATGGCTTGCCGAAAAATCGAAGCGTCTTCTTCCGTTGCCTGAGGCAGCAAATCACCATAAAAGCTATCTGCCTCCTGCTTGCGGGTGGAAAAACAGGTTTTACTACGGGAAAAAGGGGCCTCTTCCGCATGATTCATGAGAACGAGTTCAATCACGGCCTCACCATTCGGTTCGCAGGTGAGTCTGTGATGGGCCGCAAATTTGGTCTCTTCCTGAGTCGGATTCACAGCATGTTTTTCCCCGTTGATAAGCAGTTGGTGAAACCCATCCTTGACGTAAGGACTGGCGTTGGCAGTGTTAAATAATCTCTGCAAATTGGTTTCATTATCTGTGAACAGGCCTGTCGCTTCCTGTCTGCCATAAAGATAATAACTGCCAAGGCTTGGATGTTCAGCCTGTACACCCCAGGCAGCCTTTCCGGATTTGGCAACCTTCAGCAGCGGCTTTGGCTCATCCAGTTTATCCCAGGACCAGGTGTTGCGAAACCAGAGGTTGGGAAGAAGGTGCAGGGTGGCTTTTTCCGGCCCCCGGTTGACAATCCGTATACGGGCAAAGATGACTTCAGTGTTTTCTTTGGCGTAAGTGACTTCCACATCCCAGTATCGGTTTTCCTCAAAAATTCCTGTATCCAGCAGGTTGAAGGGTGGATCTTTACGCGATCGCTGCTGGTTCTCTTCAGTGAGCAAGGCATAAGGAAATTCAGCCTGCGGATATTTATAGAGATATTTTAAAAAGCTGTGACTCGGTGTGGCATCTTGATAAAAAAAGAACTCCTTCACGTCTTCTCCGTGATTCCCCTGATTACTGGTCAGCCCAAACATCCGTTCTTTGAGCATGGAATCACGCCCATTCCAGAGCCCTATGGCGAGACACAAACGCTGCTCTACGTCACAGATACCGCCCATTCCGTCTTCATTCCAACGATAGCTTCGCGACCGGGCCTGATCGTGATCAAAATGTTCCCAGGCCTCACCACCCTCACTATAGTCTTCCCGAACTGTTCCCCAGGCGCGTTCACTGAGATAGGGGCCCCACAAACGCCAATTTTCAGTGCCAAGACGCTGTGCTTCAAGACGTTTTTTTTCTTGATTCATTGTTACCTTTCTCCCCAAAAAACCTTTTTATGTAAGTTTATGACATACCAGCCTTATTTTTCCGTAGAATCTGCTGTCCATGGAAAGCAGCCACCTGAGGGCCGCTGTACTGATTTTCAATTAGAAATACCGGGATTTATGCCAGCAACTTAGAAATTATTTCGAAGTTACGCTTATCTCATGTTTTTTTGAAAAGAATTCCCTGAAGTACTTTCACCCCAATGTGATACTGAACAGAGTGCCGGATTACCGTTCATCACCGGTACAGTAATTAAGTCGCATATACAGTATAGACCTTACAGATTTTTTTTATCATGACTAAAAAATGGGTGCAGAGTCTCAGAAGTAAAATGCTGATAGGGTATTGACAGACTCTTTTTTATGTGGAATTAGTTGTCTGGTTAATTATTAAGGAGACAACTAATGAAAACATGCAAAGAAGAATCTATCGGTCGACTGCTCTACGTCACAGCTCAGACCATGACCCAGCATGCAGAGAAAGTCCTCAAACCTTACGATCTGACTGTCGAACAGCTTCAGCTTCTGAAAAACATGGATGCTGACACTTCACTTTCCCAGCAGCAACTCTGTGCAATAGTGCAGAAGAGTGCGGCCAATGTGACCAGGATCCTTGATCGTCTGGAAAGAAAAGCCTATGTCAGAAGGGAAAAAAATCCTGAAGACCGGCGTTCCATTCTTCTCTTTTTGACAGACCGGGGAAGAGACCTGGTTGAAGAGGTATCTACTCTTCTAGAGAATTTTTCCGAGCAGATGACCAGAGGCATTTCCCAGGAAGAGCAGCAACTGTTTTTCCGTCTTCTCTATACAATACAGGACAACCTGAGCGGGCTCTCAAAATGACATCCCACACAATAGCTTTTCCAAGGAGGTATCCCATGCGATCCCTAATTCTAATTTGTGTTCTTCTCTTTATCAGCTCTCCCCTACAGGCCCAGGAACAGCCTCCTGCCTCTGTGGTGGTTAGCAAAGTCGTTCGTGAGACCATTGCCGAGACCCAATCCGTGATCGGCACTCTCTTTTATGATCGAACCAGTGATGTCTCCACCGAGGTAACAGGTCTTGTCCATGAGGTTCTGGTCCGAAAAGGTGACCATGTCAAGGAGGGCGATGTCCTCGTTCGTCTGGACACCAGACTGCTGGACAGTGACATCTCTTTAAAGAAGACCCGCATTGCCCAAAATGATCTGCGCATGCAGAACACCGAGAAAAACTTCAAACGCCTGCAGACTCTCTATAAAGAGTCCGGAGTCAGTGAAAAGGATTACGACGATGCTTTATTCACCTTTCAGGACGCCAAACTGGAAAAACAGGCCCGTCAGGAAGAGCTTAACAACCTGCTGATCAAAAAGGAACGTTCCGTAATTTATGCCCCCTTTAATGGTGTTATTCTCACCAAAGATGTGGACTCCGGTGCCTGGCTGCAGCAAGGAAAAAAGCTGGTGTCTCTTGGATCCAGTGATGATCTCTTTGTTCGAGCTCCCATTGGAGAATCACTGCTTCGCTACCTGAAAAAGGGGCAGGAGCTGTCGGTGACGTTGAACGCCTTTGAACGCGAAGTTGCAGGTGTGGTTGAGGACATTGATCCAGTTGCAGATATCAAGACCAAGACCATATTTGTGAAGATCAGGATCCCTGCCCAGCCAATTATTGCTGCCAATATGTCGGCAACGGTTCACCTCCCATCCAGCGCAGAAAAGGAACTGAGCATTATTCCCCGCGCCGCAGTGATCAAGTTTCAGGGCAAGGATTTTATCTACAGTGTCAAGGATAACAAGGCTGCTATTATTCCCGTCCATATTGTCTCCTTTATGGGTAAACAAGTTGGCGTAGACAGTCCTCATATTGTCGCCGGGATGCCAGTTGTAATTGAAGGAAATGAACGCCTTCGCCCGGACCAGGCTGTTAGAATCACTGGAGAGAAGTAATGGATCTTATCAAATATTCTCTACAAAAACCGGTGTCGGTTACCGTGGGGGTTATCCTGATCCTGGTGTTTGGTATCATCGGCCTCAATAAGCTCCCGGTGCAGCTTACTCCAGATGTGGAAACGCCACAGATTACGGTAAAGACCACCTGGGGAGGAGCCACTCCCTACGAAATTGAAAAAGAGATTGTCGAACAGCAGGAAGAGGTACTCAAGGGTCTGCAGGGGCTGACCAAGATGGAGAGTGCCAGCTATAACGGCTATGGTGAAATCACACTTTCCTTTGAACTGAAAACCGCACTCGATGAGGCCCTGCTCAGAGTCTCCAACAAAATCAATGAGGTCTCTAATTACCCGGAAAACGTAAACCGTCCGGTGATTGAATCGGCTGGAGCCAATGCCTCGCCAGTTATCTGGATGATGCTCAAACCGCTTGCAGAAAACTCCGAATCCATTAACCACTATCGCAGTTATTTTGAAGACAATGTCCGCCAGCACCTGGAGCGGGTCAAGGGTGTGGGATCGCTTTTTATCTTTGGCGGCACCCTCTCCGAGCTTCACATCACTCTGGATATGGACAAGATGGCCAGTCATAACGTCTCCATCAACCAGGTCATGGCTGCTGTCCGTAACGCCAATCAAACCAGCTCGGCAGGCGTTCTGGGCATAGGCCGCAAGAATTATCGTATCCGGACCATGGGTCAGTTTCAATCACCTGCCGATGCCCTTGATGTTGTTGTTTTTGATGATGGCGTACAACGAGTGTATCTTGGTGATATTGCCGAGGTCAGCAACGACTACGCCAAAGAAAACATCGCCGTTCTCCATAGCGGTGAACCGGTGATCGTCATCGGGGTGCGTAAGGAACCCGGCACCAATGTCCTTGACATGACCGATCGACTGGAAGGACAAGTCAAGTCTCTTAACAAAAGTATGCTGGCAGAGCAGGGTCTATATATCGATTGGGTCTATGACCAGCGTCCGTACATTAATACTGCCATTGACCTGGTGAAGAAGAATGTGGCCATTGGCGGCCTGCTCGCCATTTGTGTCCTCCTTCTCTTTCTGCGCAGCGTGCGTTCCACTCTGACAACTGCCGTGGCAATTCCCATTTCAGCCATCGGCGCCTTTATCTTTCTCTGGATTACCGGCCGTAACCTGAACGTGGTGTCCCTTGCTGGTATCTCCTTTGCTGTTGGGATGCTGGTGGACAACTCCATCGTGGTACTGGAAAACATCGACCGTCATCGTAAAATGGGAAAAACTGCCTACAATGCGGCATGGGAAGGAACCCGTGAAGTCTTTGGGGCTGTATTTGCCTCCACTGCCACCACCGTTGCCGTTTTTCTCCCCATTATTTTCATGCAGGAAGAGGCCGGACAGCTTTTTCGCGATATCGCCATTGCCATCACCTTTTCCATCCTCATCAGTCTTTTTGTTTCTGTCTCTGTTATCCCCACCCTTTCCTATCAGCTTTATAAGAACAGAAAGTCGGGACCAAAGAACCGATTGCAGAAGAGCGTGGTGGGCCCTTTCATGGTCGGAATCATCATGCACTTTTCCAATTTCTGTCTGAAAAATGTTTTTACCCGGCTGCTTACTGTCATCTCTTTTACCTCTTTTGCCGTCGGACTAATTTTTCTGCTGCTGCCCAGTGCAGAATATCTGCCCCAGGGTAATCGAAACCTTATCCTCAACATTCTGATTCCACCTCCGGGATATTCAGTAGAGAAGATGCAGGAACTGGGAGAATATATTTATCAGGAATCGGAGCCGTATTTTAAGGAAGACGGAAAAGATGGTATTCCCCAGATAAAAGATATGTTCTTTGTTGGGGCCGACCGGTTCACCCTTTTTGGCGGGATCTCCACTCACGAGACACGAGGTGCGGAAATGATGCCTCTTTTTACCCGTATTATGCGTTCCATCCCGGGTGTGTTCGGAGTCAGTATCCAGGCAGGAATATTTGAAAGTGGAATCGGCAAGGGACGTACGGTGGACGTCAATATTGCCGGAGACAATATCGATCAGATTGTAGGGGCCGGCAGGACCTTGTTTGGTACCATCAGTGCGAAAATCCCATCATCCCAGGTGCGTCCAGTTCCATCCCTTGAGACCAGTTATCCGGAAATCCAGGTGATTCCCAATAAGGAAAAGCTGGCTGCAAGCGGCATGACAGGAAGAGATCTCGGTACCTATGTTGATATCCTTATGGATGGACGTAAAATCGATGATTACCGGCCGGAAGGCAGTAAGCAAACAGACCTGGTACTTACCGGCAGCACGACGAGCTTTTCTGCACCTGAGAATATTCTCAAGGCCGCAATCGTTAATGGTCAGGGAAGTCTTATCCGGGTTGGAGATGTGGCAGACCTGGACTATAGTCAGGGAATGCCACAGATTAACCATTTGGAACGTAAGCGAACTATCACTCTGCAGGTGACACCGCCAAAGGATGTGGCCCTGCAGGATGCCATGAATATCATCGAAAATGAGGTTGTTGCCCCCTTAAAAGCAGGCGGCCAACTGGCTGGTGTTGAAATCACCATTGGCGGCAACGCAGACAAACTTGCCGAGGCCGGCCGGGCCCTGCAGTGGAATCTGCTTCTGGCCCTGCTCATCACCTATCTTCTTATGGCAGCACTTTTTGAAAACTTCCTTTATCCGCTAATCATCATGTTTTCAATTCCTCTGGCAGCAGTCGGAGGATTCCTTGGCCTGAAAGCGGTAAATATCTTTGTCGCTCCCCAGGGCTTTGATATCCTGGCCATGCTCGGCTTTATTATTCTAGTGGGAACGGTGGTCAATAATGCCATTCTCATTGTTCATCAGTCTCTGAACAATGTCCGCTATAACGGTCTGCAGGGAATTGAAGCCATCTCTGACGCTGTGCGTACCAGGATTCGACCCATCTTTATGAGTGCCACAAGTTCTGTACTTGCCATGATGCCCATGGTTCTTTCCACGGGATCAGGCTCAGAGCTTTATCGTGGACTGGGTTCCATCCTTCTTGGTGGTCTGGCGCTCTCCACGGTCTTAACCCTCTTTGTTATTCCGGCACTGCTTGCCTTTGTTATCAGATTTGAAAGGAGCCGTTCACATGAAACTCTTTAATCTTGTTGTCCTGTTCCTGCTATTGTCATCCACGCCTGTTAAGGCTCTGGGGCTTGACGAAATGCAGGAAAGTGCCACCAGAAATCGGGAAATTGTCAAACGCTACCAGATTATGGTGGAAAAAAGCGCTCAGGAAGTGAAACGTGTCCGAAGCGGCTATTATCCTTCTCTGAATATCGGCTACCAGGCAGACAAACTTGACGAATCAAGCCTATATGAACACCGGGAGAACAGCTCTATCTACAGCACGCTAAGCATGAACCTTTTCGCCGGTTTCCGTGACCGATATACCATTGAATCTGCGAAAATTATGCAGAAGGTGGAAGGATTTCGCCTGCAGGGAGTTGAGCAGGATATACAGCTCGCCGTGGCTCTTCGCTATCTCAGTGTCTATGAGAGTCAGGCCAGTCTTACTGTGGCAAGGGATGCTTCCAAAACTCTGGAACGTATCTATCAGGACGGCAAAAGAAGACTGGATGTCGGACTGATTGGTAAAAATGAGTTGCTGAAATTCAAGGTGGATCTGGACAACGCTAATATCACAGTCCAGAAAAACCAGGCGGATCTGGATAAAGATATCCAGCTTTTGGGTCGTGCAATCAACAGAAGCGTCAGCCTTGAAGAACTCAATTTTGATGAATTTGCCCTCCTCCCGCAACTTGAGGATCAGAAGGTCTGCAAAGAAAAAATGCTCGGCAGCCGCTCAGAGCTTCTGGCTCTGCAAGGCCTGACAGAATCCGCTTCGGTACAGGTCAAGGCTGAACAGGGAGCTTACTATCCACGACTTGACATGGTTGGCAGTTATTCCCGTTACGACGATGATTTCATCAATGGTGAAGGAGAGTTTACAGACGAGGAACTGCGGGCCCAGGTGGTGCTCTCTTTGAACATCTTTGACGGCTTCTCCCGGGAATCTACAATCTCCCAGGCACGGCTCTCTGTTCGAGAAATGCAGTATGACCAAACTGAACTGCAAAACACCTTGGTCACTGACCTTGCTAACCTCTTTATCGATTACCGTGTGAGTCTTGCCAATGTGGATGTGGCAAGAGAAGACATCAACCATGCTGAAGAAAACCTGCGCATTACCCAGCTCAAATATAAAGAAGGGCTGCAGCGTGAGTCGGATCTTCTCGATGCCGTGACTAACCTTTCCCGAGCCCGCTATAACGAGGTGGCCGTTATCAGAACACTGTTTGCCAACGCCTTTCGCATTACCCGTATGATTGAAGGGTTTCAGTACAGGAGCAGTTCCTCTTGATGAAACTGGTATGCAGCATCCATTATGTGTAATTGTCCAAGTCAAACTTGACAATTGAGTTGGTCAGGTGCTGCCCAATCTAACATCAGTAGAAATATCAAACCGGAGTCAGTTTGAGCAAATCAGATATTCAATATGGCAATCTCAAGCTGGCATAACCTATATTTTGCCCGACAACCTTAAGGAACCGCCCTATTCAAAGACTGTAGGATTTAATCGGCGCTGACCAAGGGTGCAACCGGAATTTCCACCACAAATACTGTTCCAGGCCCCTTTTGTCTGCTGTCGGTAACGTCCTCCATTTTCAGATCAATCGGCAGCGGACTTTGAGCCCGGATCTTGCCATCATGGTCCTCAACAATTCCAAATGACACCGAAAGACCCAGCCCAGTGCCCTTGTCGACCGACTTGGTGGTAAAAAACGGATCAAATATCTTCTTCATATTTTCTTCACTGATTCCAGGCCCTGTGTCCGCCACCGAGATAACAACCAGGTTCTTCTCAGCATCCATTCTGGACCTCACCAAGATCAGTCCGCCGTCCAGCATGGCGCCTTTTGAATTGTTGAAAAGATTGAGCCAGACCTGTTTTAACTTATCAGGGTCGCCGATGATATATTTCTCTTCTTCTTCAAGATCCGTTTGAATAACAACCTTGTCCAAATTAAAGGTGTGTTCAACCAAGGCAATCGTCTCAAGAAGGGAGTTGTTGATGGACATATCGCTCTTGACGGTCTCGGTTTGCCGCGAAAATTTCAGGAGATCGGCCACGATTTTACGGCAGGCTTTGGCCTGTCTTTCGATTATCTGCAGTCCCTCCATCATCTCGTCTTCCGGGTCAACATCATCCTGCAGGAACTGGGCATAGCCAAGGATGATGCCGAGCGGCGTGTTTATCTCATGGGCCACGCCACCAGCCATCTTGCCAATGGAGTCCATCTTCTGAGCCTGGATGAGCTGTTCCTGGTAGTTTTTTATTTCAGAGATGTGGGTTTTAAGGCTAAGCGCCATCACATCAAAGGCCTCGGCCAGGTCCTGAATCTCGTCACCGACGTTTTCCTTATAGATGGGACAGGTTTGACATGACTGCAGCTTTGCCGGGTACATGGCATGATCGCATTGGACACACATGGTACCGGCCACGTACCAGCACCGCCGTCTCGAATCCCCGTATGCCGGACACTTTTTGAGGTCACAGTTCATGATCTCCCAGCAGTTATGCTTCAGTAACGGACCGGTCTGATGATCCAAATTGCCCTTAACTATCTCTTCAACATGTTTTTTTAAAAGCCCCAGCCTGGTGGTCACCCAGCGGCCAAACAGGGTACCGAGAAGAATAGCCAGGAAGAAAGTTCCGGCAGAGAGTGTGGCAATGGTCAAAATGAGCTGATTGACTGACTGTTGAATCACATTTTTGGAAAGCCCTATGCGGCCAGTTCCCACCTGGTTTTCACCGATAACAACCGGTGCGGCAAAATCGTAAATAAGTTCGGTGCCGGTGTCAAGAAGCTGTATCCGCGACGTTTTGGCATTCTCAATATTGTTGGCGGTGACGAGGTCAATGGGAAACCCCTTTTGAAAGGTATGAACCAGCACTTGTTTTCTGGCGTCAAGAATAAAGGCGTAAACAATGTCGGTGCCCATGTTTTTTTCATCGTCAACGATGTTTTTCAAGCGGAGAATATCCATGGTCAGCATCGGGTCGACAGCCCGCATTGCCAGCCCACCAGCTAGGGCGATCCCCCGCTTCTTGCTCTCTTTGACAAGGGCAGAGGCAGCCATCCGGCTCACCGATGGAGTAAGCACCAGAGTCATAAACACCATAATCCCCGAAATGCCGAGGATAATCTTGGTACTGAATTTAAGTCGTAAAAAGAAATTCATGGTTTTTTAATTTAGAGCTCGAAGCCCTGCACCATTTGATATCATGTAGTTATTTTGCATACTGACTCCTGAATTCTATTTCATGGTTATCTCATTTGCATTTTAGCAGCCAGATCGCGTACCGAATCGTAATCAGTGTCCGTTGCCGGTATGATACCTCGCATCTTGGCGGCCTCCAGGATAACAACGTCCTTTTCATCTTCCATGGTGAGGGTAAACATGGCCTGGGCTATCTTGTCGATAATCTTGGGGTCCAGGTCCCTGCGGGCGGCATACACCCAGCCTGGATAAGGCCTGGTCTCTGCCAGTATCCTAACCTGGCTCAGATCAATTCGGTCTTTCAGGATGGTCAGGGTTCCGTTGCGGATGGAGCCGATGTCATACTGTCCGGCATAGACGGCGAGCACGACTTTTTCCTGCTTGCCGCCGGACCCGGGCGCAAAGGCAATTTCGCTAAAATCCTGCCGGTTGATTCCTTGTTCAATAAAATGCCCCAAGGCAAACAGATAGCCGCCTGCGGAAAAGGGATCCACCGCAATCCAGCGCTTTCCCAGGCAGTCTTTTATATCGTTGATCCGCTCATTGTCACGCCGGCAGATTATCTGGCCCATGAAGTCCGGTTTGCCGGTGGCCTCGATGATCCGGGCAAAGGCCGTGGCCCCGGTTTCGGAAAGTTTAATGTAAATAAAAGGGTTGGAAAAGGAGATGTCTATTTCGCCGCGTTCCACCATTTTGATATGAGCGTCAAAGGAGTCTGGAAAAACCTGACGGATGTGGAGACCGGTTGCTGCTGTCAGTCGTTCCACCAGCGGCCAGTGCCGTTCAAAGGAGACGGAATGGGAGTACTGGGGAAGATAGGCATAGGTGACTGCCTGGGCCGGTTGCTCCAAAGTTACCTCGACACGGTTGGCAAGATCAACCCGCACCACGGGTTCGTTTTCGGAACAGCCGGTACAGATCAGTGCAGTAACGAAACCGATCAGCAACCAGTAAAGAATAGATATGTCCACTCTTTTTTTTACAGACTGTATCATGTGTTAAACATCCTCTTTCTCCTTCAGTACGGGAAGATAGATGGAGAAGGCAGCTTTCATACCGGCAGCGATTAGATCCTGTCGATGCGGGGGAGACTGGACCTTAATGTTCCCCCGGGAATGAAAAGGACCATTTACGTGGTACCTTGTCACGTTATCACTGCAGGCGATCCTGAATTGTCTCTCCATAAAAAAAGCTGGCCACCTTATTAAAGTAGGCAAGCCGGTTCTCTCATAAAGCCCCGTGGTTTTCCGTCTCTCGCCTTATGACGAGATTGGCTTTAACTTTACAAATAGAGATAAATGCTTCTCTATATTTGTTATATGATGCTGGTCAGCCTTGAGTCAAGGGAACAACTTGGCACACCTGGCAATAAGTGAACAAGGACACTGAAAACAGAAGTGAAACACTGCTAAAAGTTTCAAAATATAAAGAATTAGGAGATGTACTTTGGTAAGTTCAACCATTTAAGACAAGCTGCAATTTAAGATGTTCCCTGATTATACGTAACAAAAGAGAAACCGAAAGCATGCTATAATTCGGTCATTAATGTCCTGTTTTTTCAACAAAAGACGAGGAGACGAGAATGATCGGACAAGAAAGTATACGTACCAATTTCCCTTCCTATATGGAAAGTCGCACTGTGCTGCAAAAGCACAAAGCTGCTATTCTGAAACTTAAGACGAAGCCACCTCACCCTGGATTTCCCCATCCTGTTCCAAGCCCTCAGGTCTGCTTACCCATAAATAAAAGACGCTATATGCTCAATCATTTGTCAAGCCGTCTTATGGCTGCCGGGTATCCAGGAACAGATATAGCAATCGAGTACCTACTGATAAAATATCGTATAAATCAATCTGCACACAGCGGTTCCCGAACCAGCCTGAATTGCACCAATAGCGGCAATTCCTAATTTTGGTTTCGTAAACTTTTACAACATTAGACACCCACGTTAGTAACGTGTTGCGCATGTGTAACCGGCT
>Ga0075120_10001674_pt1 | contig 17051 bp, 15 predicted proteins | sample AntAceMetag02UKL_FD_69792 | JGI IMG/M metagenome (GOLD analysis project Ga0075120, IMG submission 69792) | Saline lake microbial communities from Ace Lake, Antarctica - Antarctic Ace Lake Metagenome 02UKL | ecosystem: Environmental > Aquatic > Non-marine Saline and Alkaline > Saline | place... | reverse complement strand
ATTGCCGCCATTCTGGCAGTTAACTATCAAGTGCTATTTACTCAGGGGAACTTAAATAACGATATTGGCGTCCCATTAACGCTATTACGGTTACATGAAAGGCATCAGTATGCGGTTATAGAAATGGGCGCCAATCATCCTGGGGAAATAGCCTATACCAGTCACTATGCAAGACCGGATGTCGCTGTTATCAATAATGTGGGAGCAGCTCATATTGAAGGCTTTGGCAGCATCGATGGCGTGGCGAAAGCCAAGGCTGAAATTATTCAATCATTAACTGATGATGGTATTGCTGTATTAAATGCAGATGATCAATTCTATTCCCTGTGGAGAGAACTTGCCGGACAACGTAAAGTTCTATCATTTGGCCTTACTCAGGCTGCTGATATAGGTGCAGAACAGATTATTACCGAGTTACAGGAGTCGCAATTCAAGACTACTTTTGATTTAGTCTTTAGTGGCAATAAAGTGCCAATCGAGTTGGCCCTGGCAGGCGAACATAATGTAAAAAATGCGCTGGCTGCAAGTGCTGCTTGCATAGCATTAGGCGTAAAGCTGGAACAGATTCAAGCGGGCTTAGCCAACGTTAAAGCAGTTAGCGGTCGGTTGCAACTGTGTGAATCCGAAGCAGGATTTAAGCTTATCAATGATACTTATAATGCTAACCCCGATTCTTTAGCAGTTGCACTAGAGGTTTTAAAACAATGTCCGGGAGAATCATGGTTAGTTTTAGGGGCTTTTGGCGAATTGGGCGCTGAAAGTGCACGCTTACATAGCGAGATGGGTAAGCAAATTAAAAAAGCAGGTGTGCAACGCCTTTTTGCAACGGGAGAGATGGCAGAAAACACTGTGCATGCATTTGGTGCGGGAGCTGTTTACTATGCCAAAAAAAATGATCTGATAGAGGCGGTAAAAAAACAAATAACACCAGAGCAGGCACTATTAGTAAAAGGTTCAAGAGCCCAGAAAATGGAAGTTGTGGTTAATGCATTATTAGGCATAACAGGAAGGTAAGCATGTTACTGTATTTTTTTGATTATTTAACACAATTTGAATCTGGTTTTAGAGTATTCCAGTACCTGACTTTACGCGCAATTTTAAGTGCATTAACTGCCTTGTTAATTTCATTTTTAGTGGGGCCTGCGATGATCAGGCGCTTAAGCAATAAAAATATTGGCCAAAGTGTACGCAATGATGGCCCCAAAAGCCATTATCAAAAAGCAGGTACTCCCACTATGGGCGGGACGTTGATTTTGGTTGGTATTGCTACGAGTACATTGCTTTGGGGGGATTTAGGGAATAGCTATATCTGGGTGGCATTATTAGTGACTATGACTTACGGCATTATCGGATTTATTGATGACTATAAAAAAGTAAAGTTAGGTAATAGTGATGGCTTATCGGCGCGAGCAAAATATTTTTGGCAATCCGTGATTGCCCTGACTGCTGCTATCTATCTTTTTAAAACAGCACAAGTGCCTGCAGAAACACAGTTTATTGTGCCCTTTTTTAAAGAAGTTGTGGTTGATATGGGTTGGACTTATGTGGTGTTGACCTATTTTGTCATTGTTGGCACTAGTAATGCCGTGAATTTAACAGATGGTCTGGATGGCCTGGCGATTTTACCTACAGTCATGGTTGCAGGTGCATTAGCAATTTTTGCCTATCTGACTGGCCATGTGATGTTCGCAGATTACCTGGCTATACCTTTTATACCCAAGGCAGGGGAGTTGATTGTTTTTTGTGCTGCTTTAGTAGGCGCAGGACTGGGTTTTCTATGGTTTAACGCCTACCCGGCGATGGTGTTTATGGGCGATGTCGGTGCTTTGGCATTAGGTGCAGCTTTGGGTGTAGTTGCGGTTATGGTTCGACAGGAAATTGTGCTGCTCATAATGGGCGGTGTTTTTGTGATGGAAACCGTATCTGTGATTATGCAGGTTGCTTCATTTAAGTTAACGGGTAAGCGAATTTTTAGAATGGCACCGATCCATCATCACTTTGAGTTAAAAGGCTGGCCGGAGCCACGTATCATAGTCAGATTCTGGATTATTACTTTTATTCTGGTATTGATTGGTTTAGCAACATTGAAGTTGAGATAGCGCATGAAAAATGACGATATTTTACAAGCACTCGATACTCAGTTTTCTCTAAATAAAGAAAGCTCAAAAGTTGTCGTAGTTGGTTTAGGTTTAACAGGCTTATCAGTCGCAAAGTTTTTACGTAACCTCGGACTGCAGTTTGCTATGGTAGATAGCAGGAAAAATCCGCCCTTTAATGACGAATTATTGGCTGAAATGCCGGATGTCGCAGTTTTTACCGATGGTTTTGATCCGGCAGTATTTGAAGTGGCTACACATCTTATTGTTAGCCCGGGTGTTTCCATGCAAGAGCCAATAATTCAGGAAACTATAGCCAGGGGAGCGCATTCTTTAAGTGACATAGACTTATTTGCCTGTGCGGTGAATAAACCGGTCGTTGCCATTACAGGCTCGAATGGAAAAAGTACCGTTACCACATTGCTTGGAGATATGACGAAAGCGGCTGGAAAGAAGGTTGCGGTAGGCGGTAATCTAGGCGTTCCTGCTCTGGATTTACTTAACGATGAAATTGAAATTTATATTCTGGAGTTATCCAGTTTCCAGTTAGAGCGAACCAGTCAGCTAAATGCCGTCGCAGCAACAGTACTTAATATTTCGGCAGACCATATGGATCGTTATGCAAATTTAGATGTCTATATAGAGCAAAAACAAAAGGTATACGCTGGTAATGGTGTAATGCTTGTCAATTTAGACTGTTCTTATGCGAGCTCTATCAAGCCGACAACTAGAGATATATTAACTTTTGGTTTTAATGAAAATGCGGATTATAGCGTTATAGAAACTGCTAAAGGTCGCAGTCTGGCATTTCACGGGCGAGCAATATTACCGGTCGATAAATTATTAATTAGCGGCAAGCATAATCAGGCAAACGCATTGGCTGCTTTAGCATTAGGTACAGTTATAGGTCTACCAGAAACGGCTATGTGTGCTGCATTGTGCAGTTTTAAGGGATTAAAACACCGTATGCAATTTGTCGCCAATATTAATGAGGTTTGCTGGGTAAATGATTCCAAGGCGACTAATGTCGGGGCCTGTGTTGCGGCACTACAGGGCTTTAAAGATTCCAGTGTGATATTAATCGCCGGCGGAGATGCCAAAGCTGCAGATATGAGCGATCTTGTTCCGGTATTACAGGCAAAGGTTAAAGCTCTACTGCTTATCGGTAAAGATAGTCAATTGATTCAGCACGCAGTTAATGACTGTATCCCAGTACTTGATGTAGGCACCTTGAAAAAAGCAGTTAAAAAAGCATACACAATTGCTCAGGCTGGCGATACTGTATTGTTATCGCCAGCGTGTGCAAGCCTGGATCAATTTGCAAACTACAAGGAAAGAGGAGCGCAGTTTGTGGCTGAAGTAAAGGCGCTGGAACAATGAATATCGGACAGCATTTAACCAGGCTGGCAGGTGTCGATATCTATTTTGATAGAGCACTCGTATTTGCTGGCGTGGCGCTTATTGTGATGGGGTATTTAATGGTCTCCTCAGCCTCTTTGCACCTGGGTGAAAAGCTGACCGGAAATTTATTTTACTACCCTGTCAGGCAACTCATTCATATTGCCCTAGGGGTCATGACAGGGTTCCTGGTTTGTATGGTGCCAATGGCATTTTGGGAAAAAGCAGGACCAGCCCTATTTGTCGTTGGTTTGATTTTTCTGGTGATAGTTTTGATCCCTGGTTTGGGTATAAAAGTGAATGGCAGTATGCGCTGGCTTTCAGTTGCGGGAGTGAGAATACAAGTCTCCGAACTAGTTAAATTGATCGTAGTTATTTATATGGCAAGCTTTGTATCACGGCATCATGACTTTGTTAAAGAGTCAGCTTATGGTTTATTGCGTCCTTTATTATTATTGGCTAGTGCCTGCGGTTTATTACTATTAGAGCCTGATATGGGCTCAGCTGTTGTTATTCTGACGATAGCCATGGGCGTTATGTTTCTGAGTGGCGCAAGACTGCAACAATTTAGTTTATTGATTGTAACTGTCATCGGGGCAGGCATTTTAGCCGTCGTATTTTCTGGCTATCGATCTGCGCGAGTAACTAGTTTCTTGCATCCCTGGGAAGACCCTTTTGGTAGCAGTTTTCAATTGGTGCAGGCGTTAATTTCCTTTGGTCGTGGTGAGTGGACAGGCGTTGGTTTAGGTAGTGGTGTACAAAAACTGTTTTATTTGCCTGAAGCTCATACTGATTTTTTATTTTCTGTGATAGCGGAAGAGCTGGGTTTGTTAGGTGTATTAAGTGTGATTGCCTTATTTTCTATCATTGTCTGGCGTGCATTTGCTATTGGCTTAATGGCTGAGCAGCTCGATAAAAAATTCTCTGCATTTATTGCTTATGGCTTAGGCATCTGGTTTGCATTTCAGTCCTTTGTCAATATGGGTGTCAATATGGGGGCGTTGCCAACCAAGGGTTTGACTTTACCGTTTATGAGTTACGGCGGCGGCAGCATGATCATCATGTGTTCTGCCATGGCCATGCTATACAGGGTAAATAGTGAAATGATTGCGTTACAACGAGCCGAAACTAAAACTGGATCAGAATCAGAGGTGCGGACTTATGAATAAACGCATCGTGATTATGGCAGGCGGCACAGGCGGACATGTCTATCCTGCACTGGCGGTTGCTCAATATCTAATTGAGCAAAACTGGCAAGTAAGCTGGGTCGGTACTCGAAAAGGCATGGAAAGCAGAGTGATCCCCGAAAACAATATCGCAATAGATTGGTTAAGTGTTAATGGATTACGCGGTAAAGGCCTCTTGGCACTATTTAAAATGCCATGGATGCTTCTAACCGCTTGTCTGGAAGCCCGAAAAATATTGAAACAAAGAAATCCTGATGTGGTTCTGGGTATGGGCGGGTTTGTAGCAGGCCCTGCTGGTTTAATGGCAAAATTGATGGGTATTCCTCTGGTTATTCATGAGCAAAACAGAGTACCAGGTACGACTAATCGCTTACTGGCTCGCATAGCGAATAAGGTCCTGCAGGCTTTTCCGGATAGTTTTCCGGCAAATAAACAGGCTATTTTTACCGGAAATCCATTGCGTAAAGAATTTATGCAAGCGGTGAACAAAGCTCAGCATGGCCCTGCTAATAGCTTACATATTCTGGTTATGGGCGGTAGTTTAGGTGCTCAGCGTCTAAATGAAGTGGTTCCTGACGCCCTTGGATTACTGGATAACATACAGGTAAGGCATCAAACAGGCAATGCAATGATGCAACAGGTTACTCAAGCCTATATGGATAAAGCTATAACGGCAACAGTAACGCCGTTTATAGATGATGTGGTTGAGGCCTATGTATGGGCAGATTTAGTTATCTGTCGTGCTGGAGCGATGACAGTAAGCGAGGTCTCTGCAATGGGTGTACCCAGTATCCTGGTTCCCTACCCCTATGCAATTGATGATCATCAGACAGCAAATGCTCAATATCTGGTGACTGCAGGGGCTGGCATCATGATTGATCAGCAGCAGTTAACGGCAGCATTTTTAGCTACACAGATTAAACAACACATGCAACAACTTGACTCGATGGCAAAAGCAGCAAAAAACAGCGCAAAATTAGATGCAACTGACAGAGTTGCTCAGCAGTGTATGCTGGAGGCAGCGGCATGAAAGATTCAATTAACCAGATTATTCGCCAACGTCTGAAGAAAATGCAGAAAATTCATTTCGTGGGTGTCGGTGGTACAGGCATGAGCGGTATTGCCGAGGTTTTGTCTAATCTTGGCTGTCAGGTTTCTGGGTCGGATATCAAAGAAAGCCCGGTGACAGAGCGATTAAGAAAGGCAGGTGTCACTGTTTATATTGGCCATGAGCAGAGCAATGTAGCCGACGTGGATGTGCTAGTCACTTCAACAGCGGTTAATAAAAGTAATGTAGAAGTTAAATATGCTTACCAGAACCGAATCCCGGTTATTCCAAGAGCAGAAATGCTCGCAGAATTAATGCGTTTTCGATTTGGTATTGCAGTTGCGGGTACTCACGGCAAGACAACAACGACCAGTCTGGTAGCAAGTATTCTCGCAGAAGGGGGGCTGGATCCAACTTTTGTCATTGGCGGGCGACTTAATAGTGCAGGTACTAACGCACAGTTAGGGCAGGGGGAATATTTAGTTGCCGAGGCTGATGAAAGTGATGCATCATTTTTACACCTCCAACCAATAATAGCCGTGGTTACTAATATAGACCAGGATCATATGGAAACCTATGAAGGTAGCTATAGTCGCTTAAAAAATACTTTTATCGAGTTTTTATATCATGTGCCTTTTTATGGTTTAGCTGTTCTGTGTATTGATGATATAGGCGTGCGTGAAATTTTAGCGCAGTTATCGAAACCGATAAAAACATATGGGACGCACAAAGACGCCGATGTAAGGGCGGTTAATATTCAGCAGCAAGGTATGTGCACCCGTTTTACAGTGACTCGCTGGGATGGATATCAAGACCTGAATGTTGTGCTGAATATGCCTGGTTTACACAATATGCAGAATGCCCTGGCTGCTATTACTATTGCTACTGAACTAAATGTAGATGATGCCGCAATCATTAAGAGTCTGGCAGAGTTTAAAGGTGTCGGACGACGCTTTCAGGTTAATGGCGAAATTACTTTAAATCAGGGTACGTTAACATTAGTAGATGATTATGGGCATCACCCCAGAGAAGTAGCGGCAACTTTAGAAGCTTTGAAGCAGGCATGGCCTGATAAACGCTCTGTGGTGGTATTTCAGCCGCATCGCTATTCCAGAACTCGTGATTTATTTGAAGATTTCGTTAACGTCTTGTCCACTGTCGATGTGTTGATTTTATTAGATGTTTACGCGGCAGGTGAAGAGCCTATCAGAGGCGCGGATGGAAGAGCGTTAAGTAGTGCGATTCGGGTGCGTGGTCAAGTCAATCCTGTATTTGTCGAAAATAGCGAGGATTTGGCACAAATTTTACTTGGTATTATTCGGCCTGGAGATGTTTTGCTGACCATGGGAGCAGGAAATGTTGGCCATATTGCAACCCAGCTGCCGCAGCAATTAGTTGAGCTAGCACAAAAATGAAAGTCTCTAACGGCGGTTTACGTGGACAACTATTAAGCAATGAAAAACTGGCTAAATATACCAGTTGGCGTGTAGGGGGGGATGCTGAACGCATGTATATTCCAGCTGATAAACAAGATTTACAACAGTTTATTGCCAGTCTGGCAGTTGATGAACCTGTGTTTTGGTTGGGCTTAGGAAGTAATTTATTAATAAGAGATGGTGGCATACGCGGTATGGTCATTAATGTCCGGGCTAAGGTTAAGCAAATGAATTTAGTGAATGATACTCATGTATATGTTGAATGCGGGGTGCCAAGTGCGCATGTCGCACGATTTTGCTCCGAACACGATTTATCTGGTGCTGAATTTTTAGCAGGTATCCCAGGTACTATGGGAGGAGCATTGAAAATGAATGCAGGTGCTTTCGGGGGAGAAACATGGAATTTGGTGGAAAGTGTTGAATTGATGTCTGTGGGAGGCAAGGCTGCTGAATATGAGGGGAGTAAATTCGAGGTAGGTTACCGTAGCGTAAAAGGTTTAGCTAATAGCTGTATTTTATCAGCAGTTTTGCAGCTAACCAGGAATTCTGATCAAGCGGGGCAAGGAAAAATAAAAAAACTCCTGGCGCAACGGGCAGCTACCCAACCCACTAACCTGCCTAGCTGTGGTTCGGTATTTAGAAACCCTGCCAATGATTTTGCCGCACGTTTGATTGAGGCAAGTGGATTAAAAGGGTATTCCATAGGAGGTGCTGAAGTTTCAGAAAAACATGCAAATTTTATTATCAATACCGGAGATGCGACGGCTAAGGATATAGAACAGCTAATTGCATATATTCAAAGTGAAGTAGCCAGAAAACAGGGCGTTGAGTTACACACTGAAGTTTGTATTGTAGGAGATAAGCTAGCATGAAGCCGACTGTCATAAAACAAGCAAAAGACTTTGGTCGTGTCGCAGTATTGATGGGAGGCACTGCAGCAGAACGAGAAATTTCTCTTAATAGTGGCAATGCAGTCTTTCAGGCTTTGTTACGTATGAAGGTAGATGTTACGGCTGTTGATGTTAAGAATACGGTTTTAGCCGCTTTAAAGGATTCCTCTTTTGATCGCGTAGTTAATATGATACACGGACGAGGTGGGGAAGATGGGGTATTACAAGCGGTACTAGATACTTTAGGACTGCCATATACCGGTAGTGGTGTGCTGGCTTCAGCCTTAAGCATGGATAAATTGCGTACAAAGTTGTGTTGGCAAGGAGCAGGTTTAGCAAACCCGAAATGGGTTGTACTGCAAAGTAAATCTGATATACAGCGCTGTATCGATGAATTAGGTTTCCCTGTAATTGTCAAGCCCGCACTGGAAGGTTCAAGCTTGGGAATGAGCAAGGCAGAGACCCGGGAGCAATTAATCAAGGCATGGCAAGATGCTGCGCAATACCAATGTGATGTATACGCAGAAGCATGGGTGTATGGTAAAGAATATACAGTGGGAATACTGAATGATGAGGCATTACCCATTATCAGGCTAGAAACCCCACATGTTTTTTATGATTATGATGCCAAGTACCGGGCAGATACCACAACGTATCATTGCCCAGCTGGGCTTACTGATGAAGTAGAAACTGAATTAGCAGAATTAGCATTGAAAGCTTGTAATGTACTGGGTGTTAAGGGCTGGGGACGGGTTGATGTGTTTATTGATGATCGGGGAATCGCGCAACTAATTGAGGTAAATACGGTACCGGGAATGACCGATCATAGCCTGGTACCCATGGCAGCTAAACAGGCAGGCTTAAGTTTTGATGACTTGGCCTGGCGTATTCTGGAGACCAGCTTGAAATGATAAATACGCGCATGCAGCTAAAGCTAGCAGTGTTGTTAGTTATTATGCTCGGTATCGTTTTAAGCTGGCCGGTTATACAACAGTCCATAGCTAAAATCCTACCGATACGCTATGTGCAGGTTGAAGGTGCTTTTCAATATATTGATAAGCAGGATATACAAATGAAAATTAGTCCGCTGGTTCAGGCGGGATATTTTTCAGTCGATTTACAGGTGATACAGCAAGCGGTGATGAGTTTACCGTGGACTGAAAGTATACAGGTACAACGAATCTGGCCTGATCGACTTAAGCTTAGGATTTTTGAGCAAAAACCGGTTATACGCTGGCAGGCACATAGTTTATTAAATGAGCAGGGCGAGGTGTTTAGACCCTTGAATATAGATAGATTTCAAGCCTTACCGGTATTATATGCCCCGAATGAACAACGACATGAGTTATTAGGGGTGATGCATGGTTTAAGCGTCAGTTTGATGGATCAAGGCTTGTATCTGGCTGAGTTTAGAGTCAATGAAAGGCAGTCCTGGTCATTGAGTATGGAGGATGGCCTGGTGATACAGTTAGGTAGACTGCAACCCTTAGAAAAATTTAACCAGTTAATGAAGGCGCTTGTCGTATTGGGAGGTGAGTTGGTGAATAAAATGATTTATGTCGATATGCGTTACCCGAATGGCTATGCCGTACGCTGGCGAGAAAACGAACAAATTAATTGGTAATTAATATCTGGAATGGGGCTATACAAAGAGTTTAGCTTATTCTCATACAGTAGTTAAAGGCAAATGTAATGGCAAAACAAACAGAGCGTAAAGTAGTCGTAGGGCTGGATATAGGGACATCTAAAGTTGCCGCTATTGTTGGCGAGATCAATGAAAACGGTGAGGTTGAAGTGATCGGAATTGGCTCTACACCATCTCGAGGCTTAAAAAAGGGCGTGGTAATTAATCTGGAGTCCACTGTCAACTCGATTCAGCGTGCTGTAGAGGAAGCTGAATTAATGGCGGGCTGTGAAATTACATCCGTGTATGCAGGGATTGCTGGAAGCCATATTAAAAGTCTGAATTCTCATGGTATTGTCGCGATTCGAGATAAGGAAGTGTCCCAATATGATATAGACCGGGTGATAGACTCAGCCCGTGCTGTTGCCATTCCTGCGGATCAAAGGATTATTCATATTCTACCGCAAGAATTTATTATTGATTTGCAGGCAGGTATCAAAGAGCCAATTGGCATGTCGGGTATACGTCTGGAAGCAAAAGTGCATATGGTGACTGGTAGTGTCAGTGCGGCACAAAATATTATTAAATGTATACGCCGTTGTGACTTGGAAGTCGATGATATCGTTTTGGAGCAACTGGCGTCATGTTCTTCGGTATTAACCGAAGATGAGAAAGAGCTAGGGGTGTGTTTAATTGATATCGGTGGTGGGACCACGGATATTGCTATTTTTTCACAAGGGGCAATAAAACATACAGCTGTTATTCCTATCGCAGGGGACCAGGTAACCAATGATGTTGCAGTTGCTTTGCGCACACCAACGCAAAATGCAGAACTAATAAAACGCGAGCATGCCTGTGCATTAACTCAGTTAGCGGATGCTAATGAAATGATTGAAGTGGCCAGTATTGGTGATAGACCCTCACGTAAAATTTCCAAACAAAATCTGGCGGAAATTATAGAGCCCCGTTATGAAGAACTGATGCTGTTAGTCCAGGCAGAGTTAAGACGGAGTGGTTATGAGGGTTTGATTACCGCAGGAATAATTTTAACGGGGGGGAGTTCGAAAGTAACCGGGCTAGTTGATCTGGCAGAAGAAATTTTTCATATGCCAGTCCGACTAGGAATACCTCAGCATGTAATAGGTTTAACTGATGTTGTACAAAACCCTATACATGCGACAGGAGTAGGTTTGTTATTGTATGGCAGGGATCATCTGGCTAGTAATGAACATATGGGAGAAACCAGCGAAGGGATTTTTGCAAGAATGAAAGCCTGGTTTCAAAATAATTTTTAATAATATCTTTAATAAAACATGAGGCGAGAATAATGAAATATGAATTAATGGATTTAGGCTTAGAAAATGCAGTCATTAAAGTGATTGGTGTTGGTGGCGGTGGCGGTAATGCTGTTGATCATATGGTTAATAGCCATATTGATGGAGTAGAGTTTGTTTGTGCGAATACTGATGCACAAGCTTTGCGTCGTTTGCAAGTAGCTACGGTGATACAGTTAGGTGCTGAGCTGACCAGAGGTTTAGGTGCCGGTACTAATCCAGAGGTCGGTAGAGAAGCTGCAGAAGAAAACAAGGACTTGATTCGAGATGTTCTTGAAGGCGCGAATATGCTGTTTTTAACAGCAGGTATGGGGGGTGGAACGGGTACTGGTGCTATTCCTGTTATTGCTCAGATAGCAAAAGAATTAAATATTTTAACGGTTGCAGTCGTTACCAAGCCATTTGATTTTGAAGGCAAAAAAAAGATGCAGGTAGCTGAAGCTGGGATTGCAGATTTAGAGAAATATGTAGACTCGTTGATTATTATTCCTAATCAAAAGTTATTGCCAGTATTAGGTGCTAATGTATCAATGAAAAAAGCATTCGCTGCTGCGAACGATGTTTTACTCGATGCAGTGCAAGGTATTACCGAGCTAATCACCAGCCCCGGCATGATTAATGTTGATTTTGCAGATGTTAAAACAGTCATGTCGAATATGGGGGCAGCTATTATGGGGACGGGAGTTGCGAGCGGCGAAAATAGAGCGCGTGTAGCTGCAGAAAAAGCAATTGCCTGTCCGCTGTTAGAGGCTATTAATCTTCAGGGCGCGCGCGGTATTTTAGTGAATATTTCTGCTGCAGATATGGGTATTTCCGAATTTGACGAAGTGGGTAATATAGTGCATGCCTTTGCCTCTGATGAAGCGATTATCAAGATTGGTACCGCTATCGATGAGAGTCTAGGTGATGAAATTAAAGTCACTGTAGTAGCGACGGGCATGGGTAGCTCTTATAAAGCAGCAGCGAGTGGACCTATTTATATGGTTCCACCTATGCCAGCTAGTGGAAATGATTATGCTAATTTAGAGACACCAACAATAACACGTAATCAAAAACAGGATAGTAAAGAGACTCGATTTGGCGTACAGCCAAAAAATAATACAGCGGATATGGATTATTTAGACATCCCTGCATTTTTACGCCGTCAGGCTGATTAAGCCTTGCTAAATAATATAGTGCATAGCCTTGGCCTCAGGTATATGCGCTTTATTTTATTAAAAGCACATACAAGAGCTATATTCTAATCAGGATATTTGCTAGAAGTAGGTGTGTAAATATGCTAGGGAGAATGGACTGCGCCTCTGATTAAGCGGATGTGCTATACTCTGCCAGATTTGATTGATGACAGATTAGACTTAGGCATAGTAAATGATTAAACAACGAACATTAAAAAATACCATTAGAGCAACAGGTGTCGGTCTGCATACAGGGAATAAAATTTATCTGACCCTGCATCCAGCCGCAATCAATACAGGGATTAAATTCAGGCGAGTTGATCTAGACGAGCCGGTTACAATTGATGCGATTCCACATAATGTTGGTGAGACAACGCTTTCTACAACGCTGGTAAAAGGTGATGTAAAAATATCGACTATTGAACATTTGCTCTCTGCCATGGCAGGTCTAGGTATCGATAATGCACTGATTGATGTCACCGCAGCGGAAGTACCCATCATGGATGGAAGTGCTGGGCCGTTTGTGTTTTTGATTCAATCAGCAGGTGTTCAAGAACAAGATGCTCCAAAGCAATATATCAGGATCAAACATGAAGTAAAGGTATTTGAAGGTGATAAATGGGCCGCTTTTTTACCTATGAACGGCTTTAAAGTAACTTTTACTATAGATTTTGAACACCCTGCATTTGCTGAGAATGTCAAAACCGCAACTATGGATTTTTCCTCTACTACCTTTGTCAGGGAAGTCAGTCGTGCTCGCACCTTTGGCTTTATGAAGGATATAGAGTTTTTAAGAGAGAATAATCTGGCCTTAGGCGGTAGTATGGATAATGCAATCGTGATTGATGATGACAAAATTCTCAATGAAGGTGGTTTACGTTATGCCGACGAATTTGTAAAACACAAAATGCTGGATGCTATTGGCGATTTATATTTATTAGGCCACAGCTTGATTGGAGAGTATCAAGGTTATAAATCCGGACATGGTTTAAACAATAAGCTATTAAGAGCGCTTTTGGCTGATACTGATGCCTGGGAAAAGGTGGCTTTTGAAAATGATGAGGATGCCCCGATTCCATTTATGCGTTCAGCTGAAAGTCGTGCCAGCGAGTAAAAAACAGTAGTAAAATTTTTGTACTCTTTAGTAGATTAAGTATTTATCAGGTAGAGTCTACTCTACTCTACTCTACTCTACTACAGAAAATCCGGCATCAAGTCAGTTCTGATGGAATGCTGGTTATGCTGTTCGTTTGGATTCAGGTTTTAATAATATCCACATAAATTGGTACTTTTAAATAATTAAAAAAACCATCATTCCTGTATCTTTTAGCAGGAATCTTGATATTTACATACTTTAGATCCCCACTAAAAAACTGCGAGGGATGACTGGTTTTATTAAATCTTCATTCCTTAGCGATTATGTTTTTGTAACGCTTTACTTAAACCCAATAACGCATCCTTTAATTTTCCCTCCGCAAGAGAGTTTGCATTATCTCGAAGCAGGTTTATATTCTCATCCGAAGGGATAATTTTTGTTACTTCCTCTTGTATCTTATATGGCTCAGGTCTAAGCACTCTGATCCGAATCTTGTTAATTCTTTCATTGCTTTGAGCATTCACCGCCTGCAGTATTTGCGCGGTACAAAAACGTAGCTGAGATGCCCAGGCAGCCGAGCTGACATAAACCATTAAACTGTTATTATTAATAACACAATCTTTAATATGTGCTTGCAGTTGCTTGGGGCTCGCAGTTAGAATGATACGCAGAATCCGCTGATGCTTTATTAACTGTAACTGAATAGCAGATATATGGGAAAAAGCAGACGCTGGTTTAAAGCTCATGAATAATACTGGGAATAAGACGGTTTAACAAAACTCAGATACAGTGCAGTCGATAAGCCCGATGAGCCATAAATCATTGCCATCACCATAACTTGATAACGGGCAGCAATAAAAGGTGAGATTCCCGAGAGTATTTGGCCGGTCATCATCCCCGGTAAAGAGACTAAGCCGACAGCAAATAAAGAATTAATCACCGGAATCATGGCTGCCTGAAAAGCAATATTTCGCGCTTCAATATAACTATGTGTATTGTGTAGTTCAGAATCTAGTCTTTCGGCAGCCAGACTAACACTGTTCATGCTATTGGCAAACACCATACCCGCAATAGGAACCATATAATGTGGTGCATACCACGGTGTTAAATGTAGGGTCCCCTGAGTAATCAACAGCAGCGTTAAACCGCCACCTAGTACAATTGCAATAAAAGCATATTTATATAGTGTCAAACGAAGTTCGGGGACAGTACTTAGAGCAATCCAGCTTGATGCAACGCACATAATGAACAAAATAAGCAAAATGATGCCACTATTTTGTGCTGCAAAGATAAAAGTTAAAGCATAGCCAACTAATGCTAGCTGGGACAGCATGCGAATCAACGCATACACCGAATGCCTAACATTCAATGACCAACGTGTAAAAATCAATAAAACTAGCAGCGCAGGTATTAAAGATAAAGCGAGATTGCTTAAACTGATGGTTTCGATGCTATTCACAAGGCTGATTAAAAAATATTATTTAGGTTTTAGATTTTGTAAATTATCAATATGCTTGAAATCAACCCCGACGCTAATAATAAAGCTTGTTGCCTCTTCAATATTCATTTTTGATTTAACAATTTTGGATTCATGCACAATCACTGTAAAACCTGACGTGGGGTTAGGCGAAGTCGGTATAAACAGAATGTACATATCTTCGACCTTATTAGTTACATAAGCAGGCACCCAGACATCCTCTTTTGGATATTCAGTAAAAACAACTTCACGCGCTTGTTTTTGTCCATGACCAGAAAACAGATTAACGACTTTTTTGAGAACCCGATATATTGAATTCAATAATGGAATGCGGTTAACAATATTATCGATTAAACGAATGATCCAGGAACCTTCTACAATCGTTAAACGATACCCGACATAAACAAACAAATAAAAGCTAAAAACAAAGATAGAAATGGTAATTAAATAATTATCCCAGTAACCATAAACAAACTGAAAGGTCCCAGAAATAAACTCTTTCATAAATAAAACAATTTTTAACACCACAACAATCGGGATAAATGCAAAAACACCAATAAAAAAGTAATTGGTAATACGTTTAATATAGCTATTCATAACTGTTCCTTTTAATTTTATTATGCTGGGATTTAAGAGCTCAATGACTTGAATATCAATAAGATTCCCAAAATAGCCAGGAAGAATGCAAATAACTGAGCATATTTTTGATTATCGATTTGCGTGTAGAGAAATTCTTCAGTAAACAAAAAAACAACAACGGAAATTTGTAATAACAACATATTGTCGGTATAAGACATCCCACTTTCATAGCCGATGACATACAAAGTGAGTAATTGAAATACTGCGAAAGTCGCATAACAAATAGCGATAGTAACGCGGGTAATATTTTTAGAGTGGCCTTGTTCATGCACTAGCGCAGTTAGCAAAGAGCCACCTAAGTTAGTAATACCATGAACAATACCCATGATCATCAAATATAGTTTTTCATATTTGATCATTGTTGTTAGTGATTGCTCAATACGCGGAAAGAAATTTTTCAGCGCAACAAAGATTAAAAATAGCCCAATCAGCAAGCCAATATTTACTTTGATATTGGTAATAATAAACAGGAAAAAGACGATAAAAGGGATGCTGTATAAGAGAATATTTTTATACAGATCAAAGTTGATATAGTTGTAATGCTTCACTACTTGCAACATATTGATAGCAATAGAAATAGGCAATAACACTGAGAGCGTATAGCTAAAATCATAACCCAGTAAAAGCAGCAAAGGTGTGCCAAATAGCAGGATGCCAACACCAAATAATGACTGAATAACGGTCGTGAGGATTAAAGCAGCTAAAATATCAACAGGCATATATTTTATAGTGTCAATTTACAATACCACTAAGTATACCTTGCATTCAGTGAGTTCTGTATAAGAAATATACAAAATACCTTATCGACAAAAATAGATGATTATCCATAAAAGCACAATACTGACAAAATGCTTATCAATACGCAAATATTGTGCAAGCTGGAGAGCAAGGCAAAACTGTTATAGCGATAAAAAGTTACCCTGAAGTTATTAAAAACTCCTGTCGTTGAGTACGGGTTTATCAGAGACCACCGCATTTCATATAGCGTGTATTTAGTAACAGTATGTTAGTTCAAGCCTAATTAATTCTTTAGTCGGTAATTGCCCGCCAGGCTTCTATGCCAGTCAAACTTGCCGGATAGTTAGCGAATCACGCTAACATTTCAGTGCACTTTAATTTTTTTGAGCTTTTTGGTATTATCTTTTTTGTGATATCCAATCCAGTTACGTTATTATTTTATCTTTGACACCTCTTTTTCTACTAACTTAATTCACTGCATAACAAGGTTACGATGAAGAAAGAAGGCTACAAGTCATCATTACAAATTAATTTTCACTTGTTTGTAAGGGATCCTTTATCTTTACGACTGATTTAATAACTATTCATATAAATGCACTTTCGATAGGGAGGTTAGATTGCGGCACTTTTTTCCGGAGCTTACATGAACGACACAACCATCAGTGCATCAGTACAAAACTATTACGGACAGGTCTTGCAATCTAGTGAGGACCTGAAAACCAGTGCTTGCTGTACACTAGACTCTGTCCCTGTATACTTACGCCCTTTATTATCTGACTTGCACCCTGAAGTCGTAGCTCGTTATTATGGTTGCGGAACGCCTTTGCCTCCCGCCTTAGCAGGAGCTACAGTCCTGGATCTTGGTTGTGGTACAGGCCGCGATTGTTATTTATTATCACGTTTAGTCGGTGAG